>Ga0210096_1000023_pt1 | contig 101123 bp, 92 predicted proteins | sample China_Galinas_PW_4_FD_184864 | JGI IMG/M metagenome (GOLD analysis project Ga0210096, IMG submission 184864) | Wetland microbial communities from San Francisco Bay, California, USA, that impact long-term carbon sequestration - China_Galinas_PWA_D2... | ecosystem: Environmental > Aquatic >...
TCCCACTCTATCGTGGCCGGCGGCTTGCCGGAGATGTCGTAGGTCACCCGGGAGATACCGGGCACCTCGTTGATGATGCGCCGCGACACCAGGTCGAGGAACTCGTAGGGCAGGTGCGCCCAGCGCGCGGTCATGAAATCGATGGTCTCAACGGCGCGCAGGGCCACCACCCAGGCATAGCGCCGACCGTCGCCGGTTACGCCCACCGACCTGACTGGCAGGAACACCGTAAAGGCCTGGCTGACCTTGTCGTAGAGCTCGTGGCGGCGCAGTTCCTCGATGAAGATATGGTCGGCCAGGCGCAGGCAATCAGCGTATTCCTTTCTGACCTCGCCCAGGATGCGCACCCCCAGCCCGGGGCCGGGAAACGGGTGGCGGTAGACCATGTCATAGGGCAGGCCCAGCTCGACGCCCAGTTTACGCACCTCGTCCTTGAACAGTTCCCGCAGTGGTTCGATCAGCTCGAGGTTCATGTCCTCGGGCAGTCCGCCGACATTGTGGTGCGATTTGATGAGGTGCGCCTTGCCGGTGCGCGCGCCAGCGGACTCGATTACGTCGGGATAGATGGTCCCCTGCGCCAGCCAGCGAACCTCCCCGCCCAGTTTGGCCGCCTCCTCCTCGAACACCTCGATGAACAGGTTACCGATGATCTTGCGCTTGCGCTCCGGCTCGTCCACTCCGTCCAGGGCCGCCAGGAAGCGGGCCTCGGCATCCACGCGGATGACCCGCACACCCATGTGCTCGGCGAAGGTTGCCATCACCTGGTCGCCTTCGCGGTATCGCAGCAGACCGTTGTCGACGAACACGCAGACCAGCTGCTCGCCGATGGCCTTGTGCAGCAGGGCGGCGACGACCGATGAATCCACGCCCCCCGAAAGCCCCAGAAGGACCTTGCCCTCCCCCACCTGCGCCCGGACAACGCGGACGCTGGTCTCGACGATATGATCCGGCGTCCACAGGGCATCACAGCCGCACAGGTCGATGACGAACCGGTGCAGGATGCGTTCGCCCTGGCGGGTATGGGTCACCTCGGGGTGAAACTGCAGCCCGTAATAGGCGCGCTCGTCATCGGCCATCGCGGCAATGGGCGCGCTGTCGGTGCTGGCGATCACCCTGAAACCGGCCGGCAGTTCCATCACCCGGTCGCCGTGACTCATCCACACATCCAGCAGGCCGTAACCCTCCGGACTGGTATGGTCCTCGATGTCCGTCAGCAGGCGGGAATGGCCGCGCGCACGGACCTGCGCATAACCGTACTCGTGGTGGTCCGCGTTCTCGACGCGCCCGCCCAGCTGCGCCGCCATGGTCTGCATGCCGTAGCAGATGCCGAGCACCGGTATGCCCAGCTCGAACACGATTCCCGGGGCCTGCGGCGCGGCCGCGCCGGTGACGGTTTCCGGACCGCCGGAAAGGATAATGCCCCGGGGAGTGAAGTCGCGAATCTCCGCGGCTTCGGCATCCCAGGGCAATATCTCGCAATACACGCCGGTTTCGCGCACCCGGCGCGCGATCAGCTGGGTGTACTGGGAGCCAAAATCCAGGATCAGGATCCGGTGGGCATGGATGTCGTTATGGACTGTCAAAATTGATTTCTTAAAAATTCACCGCAGAGTCGCGGGGGACGCAGAGAATAGACAAATTCAAATTTAGTATGCAGGGTGCAATAGCGCAGCGTATTTCACCGTTTGATGTAGCTTTACTGTCTACCGCAAAGGCGCCAAGCGCGCAAAGAGGATAATAACAAAAAGCGCTTCTTCCCGACTGTCACGGGCAAGGCAGAATCACTGAAACCGGCTTTGTCTGATTCCAGTGTTCTTCCGTGGTATTTCCCGGGAATAATCTTTCTTTGCGTCCTTTGCGACCTTGCGGTGAAAAAACCGTTCCTGAATATCAGTCCACCCGGTAATTCGGGGCTTCCTTGGTAATGGAGACGTCGTGGACATGGCTTTCCTTCATGCCGGCGCCGGTGACGCGGATGAACTCGGGCCTGGTGCGCATTTCCTCGATGCTGGCGCAGCCGGTATAGCCCATGCTGGAGCGCAGGCCGCCCATCAACTGGTTCAGGATGTTGATTATGGAGCCCTTGTAGGGAACCCGGCCCTCGATGCCTTCCGGCACCAGCTTGTCCTGTTCACCGCCTTCCTGGAAATAACGATCGCTGGAACCCTGCTGCATGGCACCCAGGGATCCCATGCCGCGGTAGGTCTTGTAGGAACGTCCCTGGTACAGCTCCACCTCACCCGGCGCCTCTTCCGTTCCCGCCAGCATGCTGCCGACCATGACCGACCACGCGCCTGCCGCGATGGCCTTGGCGATATCGCCCGAATAGCGGATACCGCCATCGGCGATCAGGGGGACGCCGTCCTTGCGCAGTTCGTCGGCGACGTTGGCCACCGCCGATATCTGCGGTACGCCGATACCCGCAATGATGCGCGTGGTGCAGATCGATCCGGGGCCGATGCCGACCTTTACCGCATCGACGCCGGCTTCCACCAGGGCGCGCGCCGCCGCGGCCGTGGCGATGTTACCGCCGATCACCTGGACATCCGGAAACTGCCGTTTCACCCAGCGCACCCGGTCGAGGACGCCCTGCGAATGCCCGTGCGCGGTGTCCACGACGATGACATCGACCTCCGCGCTCACCAGGGCTGCAATGCGCTCCTCGGTGCCGGCGCCGGTGCCCACGGCGGCGCCCACACGCAGGCGCCCCTGCTCGTCCTTGCAGGCGTTCGGAAAATCGGTGGACTTCTGGATGTCCTTGACCGTGATCATGCCGCGCAGCTTGAACCCGCCGTTGACGACCAGCACGCGCTCGATACGGTGCCTGTGCAGCAGGGCGATGACCTCCTCCCGGGAGGCGCCCTCCTTCACGGTCACCAGTTTTTCCTTCGGTGTCATGACGCTGGACACGGGGTTGCTCAGATTGGGTTCGAAGCGCCGGTCGCGGCTGGTGACGATGCCGATCAGGTCGTCGCCATCCACGACCGGTACGCCGGAAATCCTGTTGGCCTGGGTCAGTGCGATCACTTCCCTGATGCTGGTATCCGGCGACACCGTGATCGGATCCTTGATCACCCCGCTTTCGAATTTCTTGACGTTATGGACCTCGGCCGCCTGCTGCTCGGGCGTCAGGTTCTTGTGCACGATGCCCATACCGCCTTCCTGGGCCAGGGTGATGGCCAGCCTTGACTCGGTCACCGTGTCCATGGCGGCCGACAGCAGGGGTACTTTCAGTTCGATATCCCGGGTCAGCCGGGTGCTCAGGTCGACATCGCGGGGTAGAACGGTGGAATGCGCCGGCAGCAGCAGGACATCGTCGAAGGTAAGGGCTTCCTGCAGAATGCGCATGTTTTTTGGGGGTTCCGCCGGTGAGAATGGCCGCCAATTATAGGGACTGCCGCAATGCCGGTAAACCGGGCGGCGTTAAATACCAGTGAGTGCGTTATTAAACAGACACTCAGGGGTATTTCCCTGCCCCTTTTGATGGAGGGCGGTGTGGAACAGGTCGGAGGTGGTGTAATAAACCTTATCTACCGGGGCAGACAAGGCAGGCAATGTCTGCTTGCTCCGTTTGCCCAGATGGCCGGGTTTGGGTGTATCCTGTCGCCCATGTCGTACACTGCGGACGGAACGGGCGAGGCCGCCGCCGGGCGGGACATCTATACCGTCTCCCGGCTGAACCAGGCCGCCAGGCAACTGCTGGAAGGAAGCCTGCCCCGCATCTGGGTCGAGGGCGAACTCTCCAATATCGCCCGCCCCTCGTCCGGCCACCTCTATTTCACCCTGAAGGACGCCCGGGCGCAGGTGCGCGGCGCCCTGTTTCGCAACCGCGGCCAGCTGCTGCGTTTCAGGCCGGAGGAAGGCATGCAGGTGCTGGTACGCGCCAGGGTGAGCCTGTATGAACCGCGCGGGGACTACCAGCTGATCGCCGATTACATGGAAGCGGCCGGCGACGGCATCCTGCAGCGCGCCTTTGAGGCGCTGAAGAGGAAACTGGAGCAGGAAGGCCTTTTCGACGCCGCCGGCAAGCGGCCGCTGCCCGAACTGCCGGATCGCATCGGCGTCATTACCTCGCCCAGCGGCGCAGCCATCCGGGATGTACTCAGCGTGCTGCAGCGCCGCTTTCCGGCGATCCCGGTGCTGGTTTACCCGGTCGCGGTGCAAGGCAGGGAAGCGGCCCGGGAAATCGCCGCCATGATCGATACCGCCGCGGCGCGCCACGACTGCGACGTGCTGATCCTGACACGCGGCGGCGGCTCGCTGGAAGACCTGTGGGCCTTCAACGAGGAGGTCGTGGCACGCGCCATGCACGCCTGCCCCATCCCGATCGTCAGCGCGGTGGGTCATGAAATCGATTTCACCATCGCCGACTTCGTGGCCGATCGGCGCGCCCCCACGCCCTCGGCCGCAGCGGAACTGGTCAGTCCGGACCAGGGCGACTGGCTCGCCCGGGTCCACGTGCTGCAACGGCGTAGCGGGCATCATGTCCGGCAGCTGCTGACAAACCGGCAGCAGCACCTGGCGTGGCTGCTGCAGCGCCTGCGGCTGCGCCACCCGGGCCAGACCCTGCGCCAGCAGTCCCAGCGTCTGGACGAACTGGAACAGCGCACCAGGCGTTCTATTATTTATAATATCAACAAGTTGAAGTCTATTTTCAATGAAACACTCGCACGCCTGAAACAGGCCACGCCCACGCACCGCATTGCGCGTACGACGCTGCAGCAGCAGGCCCTGATGCAACGCCTGCAGGCCGCCATGGCGGTACAGCTGCAGCGGCGGCGGCAACGTTTGGCCGTAGCCGGCCGCACCCTGGATACCGTCAGCCCGCTGGCCACGCTGGAGCGCGGCTACGCGATCGTGACCCGGCACCGGGACAGGACGGTCGTGCGCCGGGCCGTCACGGTGCAACCCGGGGAACAGGTCGAGGCGCGCCTGTCCGAAGGCCGGCTGCTGTGCACGGTGGATGAAGTAACCGGGGACCGCTGAATCACGCCCGGCATGCCATTGCTCACCGCAAAGGCGCGAAGGGCGCAAGGAGTTTGCGTGAACAAGGCCCGGTGGTTCTTTGCGTACCTGGCGTCTTTGCGGTTAGTCTGGAATAGTTAAAACCGCAGCCCGGCCGACCCTGTGCAACGCGCCGGCGGAAAGAACTGATTACCGCAGGAACAGTTGGCGGTTGCGGACTATACACAAGAGGTGATTGTTCTCATGCTCCGTCTGCTTTTACTGATCGGCCTTGGCCTGTTAGCCACCCACGCCGCCGCACTGCCGCTGGACACCACGCCGGTACCGGGCGGCATCGCGGTCATCCGGCTGCCGGACGATGCCGATGCCGGCTCCCTGCGCTACAACGGGCGGCGCGTATTGACAACCCGGGAAAACGACCAGGCGCTGGCGATCGTCGGCATTCCGCTGGGCGCCGCACCCGGGACGCACCATCTGGATGCCAGGACCCGGGACGGCAAGCCACTGCGGCTGTCCTTCACGGTCAGCGCCAAGTCCTACGAGGAGCAGCACATCACCATCGAGGACAAGCGCAAGGTCAATCCCGAAAAGCAGGACCTGGAACGCATCAACCGCGAAAAGAAGGAAATCGTCGGCGCACTGCGCCACTGGTCGGACCGGGACGCCATCGATGTGAATTTCCGCAAACCCGTTGAGGGACCGACCAGCAGTCCCTTCGGCCTGCGGCGGTTTTTCAACGAGCAGCCCCGCAAACCCCACAGCGGCCTGGACATCGCCGCCCCGGAAGGCACGCCGATCCGGGCGCCGGCCGCGGGCACGGTCATCGAAACCGGCGAGTATTTCTTCAACGGCAACACGGTGTTCATCGACCATGGCCAGGGCCTGGTCACCATGTATTGCCACATGAGCGAAATCGGCGTCACACCGGGACAGCCGGTTGCCGCCGGCGACACCATCGGCAAGGTCGGGATGACCGGCCGCGTCACCGGACCGCACCTGCACTGGGGCGTCAGCCTCAATGACGCCCGCGTGGACCCGACGCTGTTTTTGCCTGCCCCGCCGCCTGATAATTGAGCGGCACCTGCAGCAACGCCCCGCGATGCCGGCCGCGCCCTCAAGCGGCCATTCAGGAAGTCAGCGCCGGTTTGCACTCGCGCAACCGGATGGAGCGCAGCGAAATCCGGGCACGGCACACAAAAGTGCGCCCCTCAAGTTTCTGTATCGGGTGACGATACAGTCCGAGTGCCGGACTTGCGACCGTGCCCCTGCATAAGCAAGGCTGCACGTCGCGGCACACGTGAAAATGCCAGCCACCGGCGACAGGCCGGTGGCCGCCAGTGCAACTGTTGACGCAGAGACCAGTCATGCAAGCACCCGGAAAACCCCTGGACGAGGCAAGGCGCATTGCCACGCTGCGCACCCTGAACATCCTTGACACCCCGCCTGAGGAGCGCTTCGACCGGCTGACCCGGCTGGCGAAAGGCCTGTTCGGTGTACCTGTCGCCCTGCTGAGCCTGGTCGACGAAAACCGCCAGTGGTTCAAGTCCCGCACAGGGCTGGAGGTGCCGGAAATTCCGCGCGACATTTCGTTTTGCGGCCACACCATTCTGGGTGATGGCATTTTGCTGATCCCCGATGCCGCCCGGGACGAGCGCTTTCATGACAACCTGCTGGTCAAACACGAACCGCATATCCGCTTTTATGCCGGCTGCACGCTGGCCGCCCCCGACGGCAGCAAGCTGGGCACGCTGTGCATCATTGACCGTGTGGCGCGCGAGTTCAGCGATGAGGACCTGGCACTGTTGCGTGGCCTGGCGCGCATGGCCGAACAGGAACTCGACGCGGAGCGGATGGCGACAATGGATACATTGACACAGCTGTCCAACCGGTGCGGATTTGACACGCTTACCCTGCATGCCCTGGACTTGTACCGGCGACTGGAGATACCCGCATCGCTGTTGTTTTTTGACCTGAAGCACCTGAAACAGATCAACGATCGCATCGGTCATGCTGATGGCAATCATGTACTGCGCCGATTTGCCCGACTGCTGAAGCAGACATTTCGCGACCCGGATATCCCCGGCCGAATCGGCGAAGATAAATTTGCGGTGCTGCTGGCCAATGCCGGCAGGGCAGAAGCGAATGCTGTATTACACCGGCTGCGACAGACACTCGAACAGGACAATCGCACTGCCCGCCGGGGCTGTGACATCGTCTTCAGCGTCAGCGTTGTCGCGTTTGATGCGGCGCGCCATGCCGATGCCTCGGAACTGCTGGCCGAAGCCGAAGCGCTGATGTCCGCGCAGAAGAAACAACGGCATGAAAGGGAGATGCGCCGGCCCGGCGCCCGGCAGCGACACGAAGGCCGTCGTACGAGCACCAGGCACCGCGACCGCAGGTGACGCTGCGCCGCTACGCCTTCACCGATTCCATGCGTCTCAGGAACTCCCCCATCACCAGCCGGTAGAGTTCATCACCGAGGTAGCCGTCTTCGACGCCACGGTCGATGTTCGGGTTGTCGTTGACCTCGATGACATACCCCTTGCCGTCGCGTTCCTTGATATCCACGCCATAGAGCCCGTCTCCGATCGGCTGGGTGGCCGCAAGCGCCGAGCGCAGCACGTCGCGGGGCACCTCGAAGGTCGGCAGCGTGGCGAAGTCGCCGCTCGCAACCCGCTTCTGCCCGTGACGGTAGATCTGCCAGTGGTTCTTGACCATGTAGTAGCGGCAGGCATACAGGGGCCGGCTGTTGAAGATGCCGATGCGCCAGTCGAAGTCGGTGTAGAAAAACTCCTGCGCCAGCAGCAGTGCCGATTTGCGGAACAGCTCCTTCAGGCTGGTGCGCAGCTCCTTGCGGTCCCGCACCTTGACGATGCCGCGCGAGAACGAGCCGTCGGGTATCTTGATGACCATCGGGTAACCCAGCTCCTCCTCCAGCCGCGCAACCTGCCCCGAACTCCTGCCGTGCAGCAGATGCGTTCGCGGCGCCGGCACCTTGCGCGTCCGGAACAGATCGGCAAGATAGACCTTGTTGGTACAGCGCAGTATGGAGCCGGGGTCGTCGATCACCACCATGCCCTCCGCCTCGGCCTTGCGCGCAAAACGATAGGTGTGGTGATCGATGGCCGTGGTTTCGCGGATGAACAGGGCGTCGAATTCGAGCAGCCGCGGATAGTCGCGCCGCGTGATCAGCTCGACGTCGATGCCGAGTTCACGGCCGGCGCGGATGAAGGACTTCAGTGCACTGCGGTTGCTGGGCGGCAACGACTCGCCGGGGTCGACCAGTATCGCCAGGTCATAGCGATAGCGCCTGCGCTTGCGCACGCCGCGCCAGATCCGGCGGCTGAAATGGTCCAGTGCATCGGCAAACTCCGTCTGGGCGACATCATCCAGACTGCGCGGTGACACGGCCCTGAGCGAAACGATCTCCCAGCGGCGCTTGTAGCGCAGTTCGAACTCCAGCACCGGACAGGGAAACAGATCGAACAGCCGACGCGCCAGGGACCGGTAGACCGGATCCGATGTCGTACCGAAACAGCTCCTGACCAACAGCTTTTCCGAGGGCGCATGCCCCGCGAAGCTGCGTTCCAGCGAGTCGGCGATTTCGCCCAGCTGCAGCTCGTAGAGGGCACGCTTGCCAAGGTCGTTCAGAACCTGCACCGACGGAATGACATGGTGGCCGCGTGCTTCGGCCAGCAGCGAACAATAGTAGCCCTCCGCCAGGTAACGATAGTCATTACACAGGTTGATCACCCGTGTTCGCCATGTCTGGTTGAGCTGACTGCCGTCTATGTAGGACTCGAAGCTCATGACCTGCTCGCTGGGATAAAACGGCGCCCAGTCCGTCAGGTCATCCACCACTATGAGAGTTTGCGACATCGCGTCCGCCCGGCAACCGCATCGCTGAAAGTCAGCCGATTCTGCGCACAGATCCCGCATCCGGCAAGTAAAATTTCGGGGCCGCGGCAGTAGATATTTCTTGCGTTCACCCGCACCGCGGCTATGCTTGCCCGCTCATACAGGTATGCGTCATGGCGTCACTGTCGAACCCGGCCGATCCCTCCCTGGCAGTCTTTCCGGACAGCTATGCACATGCCTGCGTCCTCTGGAAACGGCACCTGACCGGCATGCGCATTCCGGCCGGGCAGCGCACCTTCCCTGCGCGGGGAACCGCGCCCGACGGTACACCGCTGGCGACCGACACTGCCTGGCTCGGCCCGCCGGAGGCGCCGCGCGTGCTGGTTCTCCTCGGCGGCACCCACGGCATCGAGGGCTTTGCGGGTACGGCCGTCCTCTGCGATACACTGGCGGGACTCGCTCCCGAAGACCTGGCCGGTGACCTGGCCGTGCTCTGCGTCCATGCACTGAATCCCTGGGGTTATGCCTGGCATCGCCGCTGTGATGCCGACGGGGTCGACCTGAACCGCAACTGCATCGATTTCGACCGGCCGCTGCCGGAAAACCCCGGTTACGACGAACTGCGTCCCTGGCTGTTCGAGTCCGACAACCAGCGCCGGCAGCAGGCATTCCGGTCCTATATCGATACCCACGGCCGTACCGCCTTCGAGATCGCCCTCAGCGGCGGCCAGTACCGGGACCCGGCCGGCCCCTTCTACGGCGGCCGCAAGCCCTGTCACGGACGGCGTGTCGTGGAGACCCTCATTGCGGACTACTGCCTGGCGAAACGCACTCTGGCGGTCATCGATGTACACACCGGACTCGGCGAATGGGGCTACGGCGAGATCATCTGCGACCACCCGCCCGGCAGTGACGGCACGATCACCGCACAACGCTGGTACGGTGAGGAGTGCACCCTGCCGGCGCTCGGCACCTCCAGCTCGGTGCCCAAAATCGGCCTGCTCGACTACGCCTGGCATGCCATCATGCCGGCCGGCAGCTGTTACATCACCCTGGAGTACGGCACCTATCCGACGCAGGCGCTCTTCGAGGTGCTGCTGCACGACCACCGCTTCTGGGCCAGGCACGGTGCCGGCGCCGCGCAGCACCCGCAGCGCGCGGCGCTGATCCGGGACATGCGGGCACATTTCTGCCCGGACGGCCCCGCCTGGCGCAGGCAGGTGCTGCTGCGTGCACGCGAGGTCATCCGGCGGGCCAGGCACGGGCTGCAGTCATGAAAAACCCCGAAATCGAACTGCGCGAGGTCCGCGCCGGGGATCTCGATGACCTGGTGGAACTGGAAGCGGCCGCGTTCAGGACCGATCGCTTCAGCCGGCGCAGCTTTCGTCACTGGATCGGCGGCGGGAAGCGCGCCTTCCTGGTGGCGACGGTGGATGACACGCTGGCCGGCTACATCCTCGTCATTTACCACCGCGGCACCCGTCTGGCCCGGTTGTATTCCATTGCCATTGACCTGCGCTTTCGCGGTCGAGGCATTGCCCGGACGCTCATCGAGGCCGGCGAACGCGCCGCCAGCGACGACGGGCGCTTCATCATGCGCCTGGAGGTCGCCTCCGACAACCAGCCCGCCATTGCTCTGTACGAATCGCTGGGCTACCTGACCTTCGGCAGCTACCGGGACTACTATGATGACCACAGCGACGCCATCCGCATGCAGAAGCGCATCCACCATTACCGGGTGCTCGAGAAACATGCCGATGTCCCGTGGATACGCCAGACCACGGCGTTTACCTGCGGACCGGCGGCGCTGATGATGGCGATGCGCGGCATCAGCGCCGGATACACGCCCTCGCTGCATGAGGAACTGCAGATCTGGCGCGAGGCCACCACCATCTTCATGACCTCGGGGCACGGCGGCTGCCATCCGCTCGGCCTCGCCCTGGCGGCCAGGCAGCGCGGCTTCCGGGCCGAGACCTGGATCAATCAGCACCAGCCGCTGTTTGTCGACAGCGTTCGCGCCGCCAGCAAGAAGCGCATCATCACCCTGGTGCACAAGGACTACCTGGAGCAGGCGCGCCGCCAGCGCATCCTGATCCGCTACGCCGATGTTACCCAGGAAACCCTGATACGGGCGCTCGACAACGGCGCCATCCCCGTGGTGCTGATCAGCACCTGGCGCCTCGACGGCAAGAAGGCCCCGCACTGGGTCACGGTCAGCGGCTACGACAGCGATTGCCTGTACGTACACGACCCCGACCCGGAAGAGAACAGCCAGACACCGTTCGACTGCCAGTATCAGCCGATCGCCCGCACGGACTTCGTGCGCATTTCCTGCTTCGGCCGGAGCCGCTTGCGCACCGCCGTGATCGTATCGCGCAGCTGACGGCCGGCGCCGCACGGCCGGGATTGCGATCGGCAAAGGGCGCAACAGGCGGTAACCGTATTGCGCCGCGGCCCGTTGCCATGACTGCGGTGCAATACGCTGCGCGATTGCACCCTACATCTTTTCTATATCCGTAATTCCTCCAGCGCTTGTCGATAGCGCTTCGCATCCGCGTCACTGAAGCAGCAGGCAACGATCCTGTCGAAGCGGTCCGCGTATTCGAGCATGACGGCGCAGGCGACAGCTGCCGCCTGCGCCTTTGGATAACCGTACACACCGGTGCTGATGGCCGGGAAGGCAATGCTGCGCACGCCGTTCTCGAGTGCGAGCGCAAAACTGTTCCGGTAACAGGCCTGCAGCAGGGCGGGCTCGCCGTGGTCTCCGCCCCGCCACACCGGACCGACGGTATGAATGACATGGCGTGCCGGCAGCCCGAAGCCGGGCGTGATCTTCGCTTCCCCGGCACGACAGCCGTTGAGCGTGCGGCAGTACTCGAGCAACTGCGGCCCGGCCGCACGGTGGATGGCGCCGTCCACGCCGCCGCCGCCGAGCAGGCTGCTGTTGGCTGCATTGACGATGGCATCGACTTCGAGTGTGGTGATATCGCCGCTGATGATATCGATCATTGCGCCACCCCGTTACGGTTGCTGCCGGATGCGTTATAGTAGCACCGTCGACTGCCGTTCGTGGCGGACGGATACCCGATGCCGAGATTGATTACCCTATCCCGCGCCGCACGCCTGGTTGGTGTCAAGCGGGGCGCGTTGCAGAAAAGGATCCAGCGCGGCGACCTGCGCAGCTTCGACGGGGAAATTCTTCTCTCCGACCTGCTCCATGCCTACCCGCAAACCCGGATCGAGGATTCCACCATGCTCGAGCGGGTCGAGCAGATCATGGAACAGGCGGTCAACAAGATCATTCGTCCCGAGGAGGAAATACCCGACTCCAGCACACTGGCGGCCCGCATCATGGGACTCAGCGAGGAACTGGCGAAGGCAAGACATGAAGCCCGGCGGCTGGCCGGTGTAATCAACGGCCTGCAGTCTCAATTCGACACCCTGGCCGCGGCCGGGAGGCCGCCGGCGGAGGCATTGAGGACACTGAAGGCGTGGTTCGGGCAGGCGCTGGCGGAAACATCCGCGGAGGAGGAATCCGATGAGTTCATCGCAAGAGAGGCGTTCCTGAGAGTCATGGCGGCCCAGGTCCGTATTCTGCCCAGCGGGCACGAATTTCTGATTGAAGGCACCGACTCCATCCTGGAGGCCGGTCTGCGCAGCGGTCTGGCGCTTAACTACGGCTGCAGCAACGGCAACTGCGGTTTATGCAAGTGCAAGGTCGTCTCCGGTCAGGTCAAGAAAATAGCCCAGCATGACTACGTACTGACCGAAGCAGAGAAAGGCCTGGGCTATATCCTGACCTGTTCCTGCACGGCGGTCACGGATGTGGTGCTGGAGGCGGACGAGGCGCTGGATTCACACGACATCCCGGTCCAGGAGATCGACATCAAGGTCAAAAAAATCGAGCGGCCCGATGAGCGCGTCATCCTGCTCAATGCCAGAACGCCGCGCACCAGACGGCTGCGTTTCCTGGCCGGCCAGTACCTGTCCGTGGAAATCGACGACCTGCCGACACAGCATTGCGCCATCGCCAGTTGCCCGTGCGATGACATGAACCTGCAGTTTCATGTGCCGGTGGTCGCCGGCAACCCCTTCAGCGACATGCTTGGCGATAAAATCAAACCGGCCGCGGAAATTCGCATCAGGGGACCCATGGGCGACTTTACCCTTGACGAGGATTCCCCGCGCTCACTGGTCTTCGTTGCGGTCAATGCCGGTTTCGGACCGGTCAAAAGCCTCGTCGAGCATGCCATGGCGCTGGACACCGCGGAGGATATCCACCTCTACTGGATAACGACTCCCGGGAACAGCCACTATCTCGACAACCTGTGCCGCGCATGGGCTGACGCCCTCGATAATTTTCATTACACGTCACTGGAAGCCACCGGGACCGCATCCGTCGAAACCCTGCTGCCGGATATTCTCGCATCACTGGACGATATCGGGAATCTGGACTTCTATGTCTGCATGCCGGGGGTGCTGCTGGATGGCGTGGAGACCTTCCTGCTCGCCAACGGGGTGCCGGCGTCGCAATTGCGGCTGGAGCCGGTCAGGTAAGGCGCATTGAATGCAATGTAGCAAGAATGGCTGCCACGCGCTGGTTTACTTGACGATCTTGAGACTGGGACGCCCCTTGCCCGGCCCGGAGCCGGAATCATCCGGCTCGGCAGGTCCGCCTTCCTCTTCACTGAATACCATGCCGCGGCCGTTTTCCTTGGCATAGATCGCCAGCACGGAATCGATGGGAACGAAGACGTCGGTCGCGATGCCGCCGAAGCGTGCGCTGAATCCGATGGCGTCGTTGCCGAGCATCAGCCCTTCTACGGCACGGGGGCTGATATTCAGCACGATCTTGCCGTTCTGACCCTGCTGGGCCGGCACATTAACACCTTCACCCTCGATATCCACCAGCAGGTACGGCGTCATTTCATTATCCAGAATCCATTCGTGAATCGCGCGAACGAGATAGGGTCGACTGGTGGTCATGGGAAAAAGATACAGGGAAACAGGCCGTCTGACCACAGGTACCGAAACGTATGCCGGGAAGGGTCGCATCCTGCCCCCCGGTGCGACGCCGCTACTCCCGCATCTCCCGTTCGGCATCCGAGAGACCAAGCTGGAACGATTGCCGTTCGAACATGCGCTCGGCGTATTCGAGTACCGGCCTGGCCTGCGCGGGAAGCTCGACGCGGAAACGGGGCAGGCGCCAGAGTATCGGGACGACGCTGGCGTCGATCAGGGAAAATTCATCGCTCAGGAAATAGGGTTTGGCGCTGAAAACCTCAGCGCTGGCGGTCAGGCTGTCGCGCAGTTGCCGGCGCGCTTTGGCGGAGGTCTTTTCGCCCTTCGACTCCAGCGCGGGTATCAGTTCGTACCAGTCCTGTTCGATGCGGTAGAGCGCCAGGCGGGTCCGTGCGCGGGAAACCGGGTCAACCGGCATCAGCGGCGGGTGCGGAAAGCGCTCATCAAGGTATTCCATGATGGCGCGCGGATCATACAGCACGAGCTCCCGGTCAACCAGCGTGGGTACGGTGTTGTAGGGGTTCAGGTCAATCAGGTCTTCGGGCTTGTCGTTCCTGTCGACATCGATAATCTCGACGGTGATTCCCTTTTCAGCCAGCACCATGCGCACGCGGTGACTCTGCGGACAGATCGCTGAGGAAAACAGGCTCATGACGGAGCGGCGGTTGGCTACCAGGGCCATGGCATTATCCCTCTTGTCTGCAGGCGCCGGAAAACGGGAGATGCGCGTTAATGCACGTCTCTCCAGAATTCCCGCTTCGTGAAATAGGCGAGGACCAGGAAAACCAGCAGGAACAGGATGACCTTCACGCCCAGATGGCGGCGCTCGTACTTGGCGGGTTCGCCCATGTAGTCCAGGAAATTCACCAGGTCGCGGACGGCGCGGTCGAATTCCTGCGGTGTCAGCAGGCCGGGTTCCTCGAGTTCCAGCTCAACCACCTTGCGCTCGGTGCCGTCGTGGTCCCTGACGGTGGTGATCACCGGCTTCTGCCAGCCCTGCAGCTCCCACAGGACATCCGGCATGCCGACATCCGGGAACACCAGGTTGTTGACGCCGGTGATCCGGGAATCGTCCAGGTAGAAACTGCGCAGGTAGGTATACAGCCAGTCAACGCCGCGGGAGCGGGCAATCACGGTCAGGTCCGGCGGTATCGTACCAAACCACTCCTTGGCATCGGCCGGGGCGGTGGCAACCGTCATCAGCTCACCCACCTTGCCGCCGGTGAACATGAGATTCTGGCTGACGAGTTTTTCATCGATGCCGAGGTCCTTGCCCATGCGCTCGTAGCGCATCAGCGCGGCCGAGTGGCAGCTGAGGCAATAGTTCACGAACAGGCGCGCACCACGCTGCAATGACTGCTTGTTGGTCGGGTCGATATTGGCCTCGTCCAGTTGGATAGCGTAACCGCCGGCAGCCAGCGCCCAGGCGGGCGCCATGGTCACGAGTAGAACAAGGAGCATTTTCTTCATGATGACGTCACCCTGTCAGGAACCGGTTTGGTCTTCTCAAACATCGGGATAACCAGCAGCGCGGCAAAAAAGGCGAAATAGAGCACGCTGAACAGCCGTGCGAAATTCGTCAGAACGGGTGACGGCGGCTGCGTGCCCAGGTAACCGAGGGCCACGAAGCTGACAACGAAGACAGCAACGGCGACCTTGTAGACGCTGCCGCGGTAGCGGATCGACTTCACCGGGCTGCGGTCAAGCCAGGGCAGGAGAAACAGCGCGAAAATGGCCGCGCCCATGGCCACAACCCCGAGGAACTTGTCGGGCACGGCGCGCAGAATGGCGTAGAACGGCGTGAAATACCACAGTGGCACGATATGCTCCGGCGTCTTCAGCGGATCGGCCGGGAAGAAGTTGTCCCGCTCCAGGAACCAGCCGCCCATCTCGGGCATGAAGAACACGATGGCGCTGAAGACGATCAGGAACACGGCCACCCCGACAATATCCTTGACCGTGTAATAGGGGTGGAAGGGTATGCCGTCCAGCGGAATGCCTTTGGCGTCCTTGTTCTTCTTGATCTCGACGCCGTCCGGGTTGTTCGAGCCGACTTCGTGCAGGGCGAGGATATGCAGCACGACCAGTGCCAGCAACACGATTGGTATCGCGATGACATGGAAGGCGAAAAAGCGGTTCAGCGTGGCGTCCGCAACCACGTAGTCGCCGCGTATCCACAGCGCGAGCGAGTCGCCGATGCCGGGGATGGCGCCGAACAGCGAGATAATCACCTGTGCCCCCCAGTAGGACATCTGGCCCCACGGCAGCAGGTAGCCCATGAAGGCCTCGGCCATCAGGCAGACGTAGATGATCATGCCGAAGATCCAGATGAGTTCCCGCGGTTTCTTGAAGGAACCGTAGATCAGGCCGCGGAACATGTGCAGGTACACCACGATGAAGAACATCGATGCGCCGGTGGAATGCATGTAGCGGATCAGCCAGCCCCAGTTCACGTCCCGCATGATGTATTCAACGGAATTGAAGGCCAGCGTGGCATCCGGCTTGTAGTTCATGGTCAGCCAGATGCCGGTGATGATCTGCATGACCAGCACCAGCAGCGCCAGGGAGCCGAAGTAGTACCAGAAGTTGAAGTTCTTCGGCGCATAGTACCTGGCCAGGTGGTCATACCACATGCTGCTGAGCGGAAACCGCGCATCAATCCAGCCGAGCAGGCCACCTTGCCACTTCTCAGTCGTATTGCCAGCCATTACGCCACCCCCACGTCTTCGCCGATGACAATTTCGGTATCGCTCAGATAGCGGTATGGCGGCACCACAAGGTTCAGCGGCGCCGGTACGCCCTTGTAGACCCGCCCGGCCAGATCAAACCGCGACCCGTGGCAGGGGCAGAAAAAACCACCCAGCCATTCCGGCCCGAGATCGACCGGCGCCACGTCCGGCCGGTAGGTCGGCGAGCACCCCAGGTGGGTGCAGATACCGATCAGGACAGCATATTCGGGCTTGATGGAACGGTACTCGTTCCGGGCGTACTCGGGCTGCTGGGGTTCCAGCGACTCTGGATCCCTGAGCAGTGGATCCAGTTCCGGGAGGGCTTCCAGCATCTGCGGCGTGCGGTTCACGATCCAGACCGGCTTGCCGCGCCACTTGACCCGGATCATCTGCCCGGGCTCGATCTTGCTGATGTCAGCGCGAACCGGCGCACCCGCGGCACGGGCCTTGGCACTGGGCTGCATGGAAGAAATGAAAGGAACCAGCGCGAAACCGGTACCCACCGCGCCTACGACTGTGGTTGCCGCAGTCAGAAATCGGCGTCTGCCGTTGTTGGCCTCATCGCCACTCATACGGACAATCTCCAGAAAGTTATTTAATACAGTGCCTTGAATGCCATTCCAGGCCCTGCGGAAATGCGGAACGGCAGAAAACTATTTCGGAATATTCTAATATATTGCAAGAACTCCCTCGGAACCGCATAGAATGGTCCAACTACCCAACAAGGTCAAGGGGTAGGGCGCGTGATGCGCCAGAATTTCACCCGGGGATCCACAGCAGGATGTTGAAAAACGATATCCTTCTCGTTTTTCAACTCGCAACCGGAAAACGCGGTTTCCCGGTTGCTCCGGGAATCAACCCGTTACGGCTATTGATTCCCGGCGGTACATCCCTGTGCCGCGCACAGGCTGTCGAGAACAGGGTTTTTCAGCAGCCTGCTAGACGGGGTTGGCAATATCGATGAACCGGTGCCGGATGCCGAAGTGGCCGGCGAGATGCTCGCCCAGCGCCCTGACGCCGTAGCGCTCCGTGGCGTGATGCCCGGCGGAATAGTAGTGAATGCCGCATTCCCGCGCCACGTGCACGGTCTGTTCGGAAATTTCGCCACTGACGAATGCATCCAGACCCTGCGCAACCGCGTCCCCGATATACGACTGGGCGGCGCCGGTACACCAGCCCACCGTCTGAACGGGGTTGCGGTGCCCCGGGATATGCAGCGGCGTTCTGCCGAGTCTGTCCTGTATGAGGCCTGCCAGTGCCTGCCCGTCCAGCGGCTCGGGCAGGAAGCCGAAACTGCCGAGCGCCATGCCGTCGTCCGTACCCAGGGAACCCGTCGTCTCGAACCCCAGCACCCGTCCCAGCTGCGCGTTGTTGCCCAGCTCCGGATGCGCATCCAGCGGAAGATGATAGGCCAGCAGGCTGGTATCCGTACCCAGCAGGCGCTGCAGTCGGCGGCGTTTCATACCCGTGATACGGGCATCCTCGCCGTTCCAGAAATAACCGTGATGAACCAGCAGTGCATCCGCCCCTGCGGCAATGCCCGCCTCGATCAACTCGAGGCTGGCGGTCACGCCACTGACAATCAGTCCGACGTCCGCCCTGCCCTCGACCTGCAGCCCGTTGGGCGCATAGTCCCTGAAGTTCTTCGCCGCCAGCAATTCATTTGTATAATCAACCAGCGCCTTCAGGGTTATCATCGTGCGAGTTCCTGTTAAGGTATCGACTCTCGGATACGGGCTTACAGGGTAGCGCACACATGGCGATTCGCAAATTTGTTTCATTCTTTCTGCAGACCATCACCATCGGCCTGGCGGTCGCCTTCCTGTATGTACTGGTCATCGAGCCGGAACTGCTGCACCGGCAGGACAGGATCGTGGAAGTCCGCGAGATACCGGAAACCGCCACGGCACCCGAAGCGGACGTTCAGCCGCCGGCTGCGTCCGGCGAACCGAGCGGGCCCGTGTCCTACGCATCCGCCGTCGAGCGCGCGGCACCGGCGGTGGTCAACATCCACACGGCCAAGGTCATCACCCGGCGTGTGCATCCACTGCTGGATGATCCGATATTCAAGCATTTCTTCGGTGACCGGTTCACCAATACCCGCAAAGAGGTACAGACCAGCCTTGGCTCCGGCGTCCTGATCAGCCGGCAGGGCTATGTCCTGACCAACAACCATGTCATTGAAGGCGCCGATGAAATACAGGTGCTGCTGAACGACGGTCGCAGCACCCGTGCCGTGGTGGCCGGTACCGACGCGGATACCGACCTCGCCGTTCTGAAAATAGACGTCGCCGACCTGCCCGCCATCGTTATCGGCAATTCCAAGCGCCTGCGCGTGGGCGATATGGCACTGGCGATCGGCAACCCGTTCGGCGTCGGACAAACCGTGACCATCGGCATAATCAGTGCGACCGGTCGAAATCACCTGGGAATCACGACCTACGAGGATTTCATCCAGACAGACGCTGCCATCAATCCCGGCAATTCAGGGGGTGCGCTGATCAATGCCCGCGGCGAACTCATCGGCATCAATTCCGCCATCTACAGCCGCACGGGCGGTTCGCAGGGTATCGGATTCGCCATCCCGATCAGTCTGGCGAAAAACGTCATGACCCAGATCATCGAGAAGGGTCACGTGGTGCGCGGCTGGCTGGGCATTGAAGCCCAGGACATCACGCCCCAGCTGGCCGATACATTCGGGCTCGTCAACACCCAGGGCGTGCTGATTGCCGGCATACTGCGTGACGGCCCCGCGGATAATGCGGGCCTGCTGCCGGGTGACGTGGTAACGTCGATTGACGGCGTCCCGGTTGCCGACGCCAATGACGCCATGAAGAAGATCTCCGCGCGCGTGCCCGACACCCTCATCGAGCTGAGCGGCATTCGTCAGGGCGAATCCTTCTCCGTGCAGGCGCGGGTGATCCAGCGTCCCGTCCTGACGCAGCCGCGGACGTGAGGGTCCAGGTTCTCCGGACGGGGTTGCCTGATCAGGCAGCGACTACAACAGCTGCCGCAGGGCCTCCAGAAATGCCGCGTTTTCGGCCGGCATCCCCACGGTCACGCGCAGGCAGTCCCGCAACGCGGCGCTCGAGCCGTTGAGGTTCTTCACCAGGATGCCCGCCCTCATCAGGCCGGCGAACAGCGTGTCGGCACGGCCCGCGGGTGTTCGAAAGAGGATAAAATTCGCCTCGCTCGGATAGACGGCCAGCCCCGACAGCGACTGCAACCCGGCATAGAGCTCGGTGCGCTGGGCGCGTATCCAGGCCGCCTGCTCATCGAACACCGCCTTGTGGGCCAGCGCGAAACAGCCGCTGACCTGGTTCACCGTGCTGATGTTGTAGGGCAGCCGGGTCTTGTCGACCTCCGCCAGCCATGTCGGCGCCCCGGCAAGCAGTCCCAGGCGCAGCCCCGCCAGTCCCAGTTTGGAAACGGTCCGCAGAACCAGCAGGTTGTCATGCGCCGGCAGTGCGGCCATGAAACTGGCATCGGTAAACGGGGCATAGGCCTCGTCGACCACCACCAGCCCGCTGCTGGCCGCGAGAATGGCGTTCACTGTCCCGGCATCGAACAGGTTTCCCGTCGGGTTGTTGGGAAAGGCGAGGAAGGTCACCGCCGGCTGCCGTTCCTCCACGACCGCCAGCATCGCCGCCGCATCCAGCGAAAAATCCGCCGTCAGCGGAATGCCTGCGAATGTCATGCCGGCAACCACGGCGATCTGGCGATACATGACAAAGGTCGGCTCCGGCGCCATGACGAGGCGACCGGGGGACGCCACTGTCTGGATGATCATCTGGATCAGTTCATCGGACCCGTTGCCCAGCACCACGGCGGCCGTGGCGGGTACGTCCATGGCCTGCCGCAGGGCGGCCTGCAGCGCGTCTGCCGCCGGATCGGGGTAGCGGTTGAGCGCCACGTCCCTGAGCGACTCGAGCCACGCCTCGCGCAGCTCCTGCGGGAATGACCAGGGGTTTTCCATGGCATCGAGCTTGATCATGCCGTCGGCCGGCGGGACGTGATAGGCCGCCAGGGCACGTATTTCCGGACGCACCAGGCGGTCAATTCTGTTATCTGAACTCATGCGTACAAATCCAGCCTGCTGCTTAATGGAAATGGCAAGTTAACCGCAAAGACGCGAAGCACGCAAAGAATGGCCTTTCAGAAACAAAAAACCGGAGGCGCGGCCAGGTGTAAATGGCAAGCCTTAACTTCTAGCAATCAACTGGTTGGACATGCCTCACTATCGCATATCCTGCATGGGCTTTTTACGGCCCGCTTCTCACTTTTAAGTCTTCCCCTCCATGCGTAGCTCAGCGGAGCGCGCGTGCGCCGTCAGGCCTTCCCCGCGCGCCAGCACCGAGGCCGACCTGCCCAGCGCGCGCGCCGCCTCCCCTGAGCACTGGATCAGGCTGGAGCGCTTCTGGAAGTCATACACGCCCAGCGGCGAGGAAAACCGCGCGGTACGCGAGGTCGGCAGTACATGATTGGGTCCGGCGCAGTAATCGCCCAGCACTTCCGCGGTATAGCGGCCCATAAAGATGGCGCCGGCATGCCGGATGCGCGCCGCCAGCGACTGTGGATCGGCGACGGAAAGCTCCAGGTGTTCGGGGGCGATCTCGTTGGCGATGTCGGCAGCTTCGTCCAGGTCGCGTACCCGGATCAGGGCGCCCTGCCCCTCCAGCGAGGCGCGGATAATGTCCGCGCGCGCCATTTCCGGCAGCAGCTGATCGATACTGTCCGCCACCCGGTCGAGAAAGGCGCCGTCAGGGCTGAGCAGGATGGACTGGGCATCCTCGTCATGCTCGGCCTGCGAGAACAGATCGGCGGCGATCCAGCCGGGATCCGTCAGGCCATCGCAAATCACCAGGATCTCCGAGGGGCCGGCGATCATATCGATGCCGACCCTGCCGAACACCATGCGTTTGGCGGTAGCCACCCAGACGTTCCCCGGCCCGACGATTTTATCGACCGCCGGTACCGTAGCCGTGCCCCAGGCCAGGGCGGCAACCGCCTGGGCCCCGCCGATCGCAAACACGCGATCCACCCCGGCAACCGCCGCCGCCGCAAGCACCATGTCGTTCACCTCGCCGTCCGGTGTTGGCACCACCATGATCAACTCGGCCACGCCGGCCACCTTTGCCGGGATCGCGTTCATCAGCACCGATGAGGGGTAGGCCGCCTTGCCGCCCGGCACGTACAACCCCACCCTGTCCATGGGAGTGACCTGCTGGCCCAGCAACGTGCCGTCCGCCTCGGTATAGGACCAGGATTCCAGCTTCTGGTGCATGGCATGGTCGCTGATCCGCTGCGCCGCGAATTCCAGGGCGGCGCGCTGATCGGGCTCAATCCTGCCGAGTGCCGCGGTACGCGTATCCGGGGGTATTTCCAGCTGCTGCGCCACAGCCGGCCAGCGGTCGAACCGGCGGGTGTATTCAAGCAGCGCGGCATCGCCGCGTGTTCGCACCGCATTGATGATCCCGCGCACCGTATCCTCGACCGCGTGATCCGCGCTCTGCTCCCAGGCCAGCAAGCGCTCGAACTCCGAGCGGAACCCGGCATCCCGGCTGTTCAGGCGTTTGATTTCGGTCATACCAAATCTATACCTTCCATGTTATCAAGAATATTCACCGCGAAGACGCAAAGGACGCAAAGTTGTTTATTGGTGTTTCCAGAACAACCCGCATAATGGGTAAAGGCATAACCGTCGATTTGATCAAATAATACGGTTGCTTGCTACTGTTGTTACGCGCAATCCGAGTCCTTCAACCTGACAACAATAAAGGCATACTTGGCGTCCTTTGCGCCTTTGCGGTTAATTCCGCAAATCAGGCGGCGCACGCCGCCTTGAGCTGTGCAATCAACGTAGTGATTCGTTCGTGTTTCATCTTCATGGCCGCCTTGTTGACGATCAGGCGCGAGCTGATCTCGGCGATGGATTCCAGCGGCACCAGGCTGTTGGCCTTCAGGGTATTCCCGGTATCGACCAGGTCCACGATCCGGTCGGCCAGTCCAACCAGCGGCGCCAGTTCCATGGAGCCGTACAACTTGATGATCTCGACCTGTTCCCGGCGGTCGGCATAGAAGCGCCGCGTACTGTGCACATACTTGGTGGCGATCCGCAGTCGCTTGCCGGGTGTCCGGGCCTCCTCGGGTCCCGCCACCATCATCCGGCAGCGGGCAATTTTCAGGTCCAGCGGTTCGTACAAGCCGTCACCGCCGTGCTCCATCAGTACATCCTTGCCGGCGACCCCCGCATCGGCGGCCCCGTAGCCGACATAGGTGGGCACATCTGCCGCCCGGATGATGACCAGCTTGACGTCATCCCGGTTGGTATCCAGGATCAGCTTGCGGCTGGTTTCCGGGTCGTCGACCGGCGTGATTCCGGCCTGCGCGAGCAGCGGCAACGTCTCCTTGAAAATCCGTCCCCTGGAAAGCGCAATGGTGAGCGAGTTGTTCATGGGCACCAAGTTTCAGGCAGATACCGGCGATTTACAAGCAAGGGGGTTCGCTGTCGCGGCAGCCCCGGGAACGTCACGCTCTTGCCCGCCGGTCCGGACGGCTCGAGCATCCGGCCGGTCTATGCGGGCACGCGCCGTATGTCGGCACCCAGCTGGGACAACTTCTCCTCGATACACTCGTAGCCGCGGTCGATGTGATAGATGCGATCGACGAGGGTTTCACCCTCGGCCACCAGGCCCGCCAGCACCAGACTGGCGGAGGCACGCAGGTCGGTCGCCATGACCGGTGCGCCGGCCAGCCTGTCAACGCCCGTTGTGATGGCCGTATTGCCCTCGAGCCGGATGTTGGCACCCATGCGCTGCATCTCCTGCACATGCATGAAGCGGTTCTCGAACACGGTCTCGGTGATGGTGCCGGAACCGACGGCGATGGTGTTCAGTGCGGTGAACTGCGCCTGCATGTCTGTGGGAAACGCCGGATATGGCGCGGTGTGCACATTGACGGCCTGCGGCCGCATGCCGTGCATGTCCAGCTTGATCCAGTCCGTGCCGATGGTGATATCCGCCCCGGCCTCGCGCAATACCTGCAAAACGGCATCCAGGGTGTTCGGGCGGACATCCTTGAGCTTGACGCGACCGCCGGTAATCGCCGCCGCGACCAGGTAGCTGCCGGCCTCGATCCGGTCCGGCAGGACACTGTACTGTGTACCGGACAGCCGCTCCACCCCCTCGATGCTGATGGTGTCCGAACCGGCCCCGGAAACCTTCGCGCCCATGGCATTCAGGCAATTCGCCAGATCCACGACCTCCGGCTCGCGGGCCGCATTTTCAATCAGGGTCATACCTTCCGCCAGGCTGGCGGCCATCATCATATTTTCAGTGCCGGTAACGGTGACGATATCCATGACCAGACGGGCGCCCCTGAGCCGCTTCACGCGCGCCCGGATGTAGCCGTTTTCCACGTCGATATCCGCGCCCATGGCGCGCAATCCCTTGATGTGCAGGTTGACCGGCCGGGAGCCGATGGCGCACCCGCCGGGCAGAGAAACATCCGCACTGCCATAGCGTGACAGCATGGGTCCCAGCACCAGGATCGAGGAACGCATTGTGCGCACGAGTTCGTACGGGGCATACAGGGAATTGATCGGCCGGGCATCGATCACGATGTCCATCTTCTCATCCACCGTCAGATGAACGCCCATGCGCCCCAGCAGCTCCATGGTCGTCGTCACGTCGTGCAGGTGCGGCACGTTGCGGACCGTGACGGGGCCGTCGGCCAGCAGGGTAGCCGCCATGATCGGCAGCACCGCGTTCTTTGCCCCGGATATGCGTATCTCGCCTTCCAGCGGCACCCCGCCCTTGATGATGAGCTTGTCCATGGCGGCAATCTTACTGGATGCGGGACTGGCCGGCCCATTCGTCCGGCGTGTAGGTGTGCAGGGCCAGGGCATGGATCTCAGCGCCCATGCGCTCGCCGAGCGTGGCATAGACCATGCGGTGCTGCTGAACCATGGTGCAGCCGTCAAAGCGGGGACTGACGACAACGACCTCGAAGTGGTCGCCCTCACCCCTCACCGAGACCTGCGCATCCGGTATCCCGGCCACAATCAATGCCTCAAGCTCACTGCGCTGCATAAGTGACTATCCCATGGAAAGCGGGAGAATATCATCCAGCCCGCTGACGCGGGCGATCGACATCAACTGCACGGGAACATTCACGAAGGATATCCTGCTTCCCCGGCCCTCGGATTCGCGCACCCATTCGATCAACAGGGCCAGTCCGGCGCTGTCAGCGCGGATCACGCCCCGGAGATCGACCTCGATCTCGCCGGCACCCGCCATTTCGGCACCGGCATGTTCAAGGAGAGCGGGCACCGTGTCAAATCCCAGCTCCCCCTGCAGCAGCCAGCGCCCGTCACCGCGGTCCCGCAGCTGCGCCTCAGCCACCCGCGACACCCCTGTCAGGCTGAGTGAACCGGGTAATCCGGCCATCCACGCCCTGCGCATGGAGGCTAATCCCGCAACGGGAGCGGCAAGCGGTCCCCGGACTGGTCCTGCCGCCGGTAGCGTCCCATGCGTGCGGCCCGGGGCGGTTAGCCGTCGCCGTCATGGCTCCTCCGGCTCACCGGAGGCCAGATTATAGAGAAACTGACCAATGACCTGCTCCAGCACCAGTGCCGACTGGGTCAACTGGATGCGGTCGCCATCAACGAGATTATCCTGCGAACCGCCCGGCTCCAGGGCAATGTACTGCTCGCCCAGCAGGCCGGAGGTAAAGATACTGGCCGAGGTGTCCCGGGGCAGCCGGTCATAGGCGGAGTCGACCCGCATACTCACCACCGCCGCATAGCTTTTCATGTCGTAATCGATCGCATCGACCCGGCCCACCCGCACACCCGAGACCGTCACGGGCGAGCGCACCTTGAGGCCGCCGATGTTCTCAAAGGCCGCTGAAATCATGTAGCTGTCGCCGCTGCCCGTGAAATTGCCCAGGTTGCTCACCTGCATGGCCAGCATGAACAGGGCGGCCATACCGAGCGCCACGAACACCCCGACCGTTAATTCGACTGTCCTGGTCTTCATAAACCCTGGTCTCCGAACATCAGTGCCGTCAGCACGAAATCCAGCCCGAGCACGGCCAGTGCGGTATGCACCACCGTCCGGGTCGTCGCCCGGCTGACACCCTCCGCCGTCGGAACGGCGTCATAGCCTTCAAACAGGGCAATCCAGACGGCCACGAAACCGAACACGATACTCTTGATGACTCCATTATATATATCACCCCGCAGATCGACCGAGGCCTGCATCTGCGACCAGAAGGCCCCGTCGTCGACGCCCAGCAAGCCAACGCCCACGAAGTGTCCGCCGTAGATGCCGACCGCGCTGAAGATCGCCGCCAGCAGCGGCAGGGATACGAAGCCCGCCACGAAGCGCGGCGCGATCACCCGCCGGAGCGGGTCAACCGCCATCATTTCCATGCCCGCCAGCTGTTCGGTGGCCTTCATCAGCCCGATCTCCGCCGTCAGCGCCGAACCGGCGCGGCCGGCGAACAGCAGGGCCGCCACCACCGGTCCCAGTTCCCGAACCAGGGACAGCGCCACCACCACGCCCAGAGACTCCTCGGCACCGAAATCAACCAGCGTATTGTAACCCTGCAGCCCCAGCACCATGCCGACGAACAGGCCGGACACCAGAATGATCAGCAGGGTGAGCACACCGACCGAATAGGTCTGCACCAGCACCAGTCCCGGACGCAGCAATGTGCCGGGCACCTGTGCGAGCGTTTGCATCAGGAACAGGTTGCCGCGCCCGAGGCGCTCGAAAAAACACAGCGTCAGCCTGCCCAGATGCTGGAGTCCATCCAGCATGATCAGGCGGCACCCCCACGCAGGAGGTCGTCCCGGAAATCCGGCGCCGGGTAGTGGAAGGCAACCGGGCCGTCCGGCCTGCCCTCGAGGAACTGCCGCGACCATTCCGAGGCGGAATCCCAGAGCACGTCCGGTTTGCCGTGATCGACCACCTTGCCGCCGGACAGCAGGTAGACATAATCGGCGATGGCGGCGGTCTCCTCCACGTCGTGGGAAACGACAATGCTGGTGAGACCCAGCGCATCATTCAGTTCCCGTATCAGTTTGACCAGTACGCCCATGGAAATCGGGTCCTGCCCGGTAAACGGCTCGTCGTAGAGGACCATCATGGGATCGAGCGCAATGGCCCTGGCAAGGGCAACACGGCGCGCCATCCCGCCGGAGAGTTGCGCCGGCATCAGCCGGGAAGCACCGCGCAGGCCGACCGCCTCCAGTTTCATCAGCACCAGGTCCCGCACCAGCGCTTCCGGCAGCCGGGTATGCTCGCGTATCGGGTAGGCGACATTTTCGAAGACATCAAGATCGGTCAGCAGCGCACCGCTCTGGAACAGCATACCCATGCGCATGCGCAGGCGGTACAGGGACGCCCGGTCCAGATTCGGGACCTCTTTCCCCTGAACGCGTACCGAACCGGATTGCGGGCGCAGCTGGCCGCCGATCAGCTTCAGCAGGGTGGTCTTGCCGGTACCGCTCGGACCCATGATCGCCGTCACCCCGCCCGCCCTGATCATCAGGTCGATGCCGTCGAATACCAGGCGATCGCCATGTGCAAAATGCAGGTCACGTATCTGTACCACGGGCATCTGCGCCGTAGCGTCTGTATTCCGGCTCAAGCTGCTGACTCCTCCGGTCGGCGGGTACGGCTGTTTGAATGAAAATCACGGCTGCCCGTAATGCGCACACGATGGTTTTCGCCATCTGCGCGGCGGCGTGTATGATAAAACACTTTCCGCATCCCGATGTACAAATGATAATATTCAGCGCGATCAGCAAGTTCGATACCGACCACGGATACCATTCCCGTTGCGTCTGGCCGTTGCGCCGGCCCGTCTCCGGCATTGCGCAACGCCCGGGCCTGATATACTTCCCGGAATTCGTCTAAGTCAACGGCATGCACGTTAATGGATGACACGAAACTGCAGGAGCTGGCCCTGGCCGTCATCAACACCGAGGCACGCGCCATTACCGGGCTCGCGGACCGCATCCGGGAACCCGCATTTGTTCATGCCTGCCGCCTGATGCTGGCATGCCGGGGCCGCGTGGTTGTCATCGGCATGGGCAAATCCGGTCATATCGCCGGCAAACTGGCCGCCACCCTGGCCAGCACCGGTACGCCGGCATTCTTCGTCCACCCCGGCGAGGCCAGCCATGGCGACCTCGGCATGATTACCGGTTCGGATGTGGTGCTGGCATTGTCCAATTCGGGTGAAACGGACGAAATCATCACCATCCTGCCGATCATCAAGCGCCTGCATGTGCCGCTGATCGCCATGACCGGGAACCCGTCCTCCACCCTGGCACAGGCGGCCGGGGCACACATCAACGTCAGCGTCGAGAAGGAGGCCTGCCCCCTGGGGCTCGCGCCCACCGCCAGCACCACCGCCGCACTGGCCATGGGCGATGCGCTCGCCATCGCGCTGCTGGAAAGCCGCGGTTTTACCGAAGAGGATTTCGCACGCTCCCATCCGGGCGGGACGCTTGGACGCCGCCTGCTGCTGCTGATTGATGACCTGATGCACACCGGCGAGGCCATCCCCGTCGTCGGACTCGACACCCCGCTGCTCGACGCCCTGATGGAAATGAGCCGCAAGGGACTCGGCATGACGGCCGTGGTCGACGCTGCCGGCAAGCTCGCCGGCGTCTTCACCGATGGCGACCTGCGCCGCACCATCGACAACAAGGTCGATGTGCACAAGGCACGGGTGCGTGAAGTGATGACGGCCAACTGCAAATCCGTGCATCCCGGAATGCTGGCGGCGGAGGTGCTGCAGATCATGGATTCCACCAAGATCAACTCCCTGCCGGTGGTCAATGGCGAGAACGACCTGGTCGGGGCCCTGAATATACACGACCTGCTGCGTGCAGGTGTCGTTTGACCAGAGGATAATGACGCCATGAAGGACGTGATCGCCAGGGCATCCCGCATACGCCTGCTGATCTTCGACGTTGACGGCGTGCTGACGGACGGCAGTCTGTTTGTCGGCGATGACGGTCAGGAGTACAAGGCCTTCAACTCGCGTGATGGCCATGGCATCAAGATGCTGCTGAAATACGGCATCGAGGTCGCCGTCATTACGGGGCGCACATCACGCGTGGTGGAACACCGCATGGAAAACCTCGGTATTACCCACGTCTACCAGGGAAGGCGCGAGAAGCTGCCCGCCTACGATGAACTCATCGCCAAGCTCAATGTCCCCGAAGATGCCGTGGCCTACGTCGGCGATGACGTGGTCGACCTGCCGGTCATGCGCCGGGTGGGTCTCGCCATCGCCGTACAGGACGCACACCCCCTGGTCCGCAGGCACAGCCACTGGCAGACACCCAGCCCGGGCGGTCGTGGCGCCGCACGCGACGTGTGCGAAATGCTCATGGAAGCCAGGGGCGTCCTGGAAGACGAAATGAGCCGCTACCTGTGACCGCCAGACAGACAGCACTGCTGGCCGCCCTGCTGCTGGCGGGTCTCGGCACCGGCTGGCTGCTGCAGCACCAGGGCAGCAGCACGGTGCGTGAGGCATCCAGTAAGGGCGGCTATGACAGCTATGTAAAAAACATGCGGCTGCGCGCCATGGACACACGCGGCACCCTGCATTACCGCGTCGACACCGAGCTCATGACGCATTATCCGGAACAGGAACTCTATGAGCTGCAGCGTCCGGTGATACTGTTTCACCACAGTGACGGAAGCGTCTGGCACATCAACTCGGACCGCGGACAGGCCACCGACTCGGGGAACCGGATATGGCTGCTGGGCCAGGTGGACATCAGGCGTCCCGGCGGCAAGACCTTCACACCCATGCGGATCAAGACCAGCGATCTGCTGCTGCGGCCGAACGTGGAACTGGCCGAAACGGCCAACAAGGCCAGGCTCACCTCGGACCGTTACCAGGTCAATGCCGTGGGCTTGAGGGCGGATTTCAAAAATGACCGGATCGACCTGCACTCCCGTGTCAAGGTGGCCATCGATGCCGAGGGATAACCGCCGGTTGTATGCCCGGCTGCTGCAGGCACTGCTGCTGTGCCTGTCGTCACCGGCGTGGGGACTCTCAAGCGACCGGGACCAGCCGATCCAGATTGAATCGGACACGGCCACGCTGAAGGAAAAGGAGGGTATCAGTACCTATACGGGCAATGTCCATTTGCGCCAGGGTACGCTCAACATGCATGGTGACGAGATGACCGTGCTGCTGAAGGACAACCGGATCGAGGAGGTTATCCTCGTCGGCGATCCGGCAACCTATGCACAGCGCCCCGACGACAAGGACGCCGACCGGCATGCGGAAGCGGCGCGCATCGAGTACTACACGGATAACGAACGCCTGATTCTCATCGACGCGGCGCGCATATGGCAACCGGGCGCCGAGGATTTCCGCAGCGACCGGATCGTCATCAATCTGGAAGAGGACACCGTCGATGCCGGCGGCGGCAACGCGCAGGACCGCGTGCATATCACCCTGCAACCGAAATCCCGTCAGGAGGGCGAGGAAAAGCCCGCACCGAATCCCCCTCAGGAGGGCGAGGAAAAACCCGCACCGAATCCCCCTCAGGAGGGCGAGGAAAAGCCCGCACAGAATCCCCCTCAGGAGGGCGAGGAAAAACCCGCACAGAATCCCCCTCAGGAAGACGGGGGAAAACCCGCACAGAATCCCCCTCAGGAAGAGGGGGGAAAACCCGCATCATGAGCCTGCTGTGCGCCAGCAAGCTCGGCAAGGTTTATCAGTCACGCCGTGTTGTTGACGATGTCTCGCTGAGCGTCGAAAGCGGCCAGGTCGTCGGGTTGCTGGGGCCAAACGGGGCCGGCAAGACCACCTGCTTTTATATGATTGTCGGCCTGGTGCCTTGCATCGAGGGACGCATCGAAGTCGATGGCGTTGATCTGACGCAGCTGCCCATGCACATGCGCGCCATGCACGGACTCGGCTACCTGCCGCAGGAACCCTCGATCTTCAGAAAACTCACCGTTGCGGAAAATATCCTGGCTGTACTGGAGATCCGCAAGGATCTGGACAGGCAGTCCCGGGCGGAGCTGCTGGAATCACTGTTGCACGAACTGCATATCGGCCACCTGGCCGACCAGGCGGGGATCAGCCTGTCCGGCGGCGAACGCCGGCGTGTCGAAATTGCCCGTGCGCTGGCCGCGGATCCCCGCTTCATCCTGCTGGATGAGCCGTTTGCCGGCGTTGACCCGATCTCGGTCCTGGACATACAGCAAATCATCCGCCACCTGTGCGACCGTGGTATCGGCGTACTGATCACCGACCATAATGTCAGGGAGACGCTGGGCATCTGTCACCATGCCTGCATCCTGAACGAGGGTCGGGTCATTGCCAACGGAACGCCCGAAGCGGTGCTCAGTAACCGGCATGTACGGGACGTCTACCTGGGATCGGAATTCCGGATGTAACGGGACAGGATATCTTTTCTAATGGCATGAATAATGCAGTATACTTTAGAAGAAGGGGATCGCACGTCATGCCTGCTCCTGCGAAAAATTCTATATGAAGCAGTCACTTCAACTAAAAATCGGTCAGAATCTGACCATGACGCCACAGCTGCAGCAGGCGATCCGCCTGTTACAGCTCTCCACCCTCGAACTCCAGACCGAGGTACAAAACGCACTGGAATCCAACCCGATGCTCGAGCAGGAGGAAGGCGAACAGGCGGAGGAGACGGAGGCCGACGCCAGACTCGACAGCGAGGACGGTGACTCCCGGCAGAACGCGGAGGGTGATAACGAGCTCATCCCCGACGAGCTGTCCACCGACAGCAACTGGGAGGATGTCTTCGACACCGGCACCACGAATTTCAGCGCGCCGGAAATCGGCAACACCCGCGATCCGTTCGACACCATCAGGATCAACGGGGAAGGCCTGCACGAGCATCTGTTCTGGCAGCTTGAACTGGCGAATTTCTCGGATTCCGACCGTATTATCGCCGAGCTGATCATCGACTCCATCGATGATGACGGTTACCTGAAAACGAGCACCACGGAACTCCTCAGCCAGCTCGAAGACGAACTCGAGGTTGACGCGGACGAAATCGAGGCCGTACTGCACCGCATCCAGCAGTTCGACCCGGTCGGTGTTGCGGCCAGCGGCCTGCGCGAAAGCCTGCGACTGCAACTGCGGCAATCCGATCCCGCAACGCCCTGGCTCGAGGAAGCCAGAATCATACTGCGCGATTACTTCGACCTGCTCTGCAGCCACGACTACGCCAGACTCGGGCGCAAGCTGAAACTGGCCGCGGATGATCTGCAGCATGCCATACTTCTCATACAGTCGTTGAACCCCCGCCCCGGTTCCCTGTTCAGCAATATGGAACCCGAATACATAATCCCTGATGTCTATGTTGTACGGGAGAAGGGCCACTGGAAGGTTCGCCTGAACACGGAGTCGCTGCCGAGACTGCGCATCAATACAATGTATGCAAATCTGGTGAAACGCGGCAGCAACAGCAAGGACAACAACTTTTTACGCGACAACCTGCAGGAAGCGCGCTGGTTCCTGAAAAGCCTGCAGAGCCGCCATGAAACCCTGCTCAAGGTCGCCAATTGCATCGTCGAACATCAGCAGAATTTTTTCGAGCTGGGCGAGGAAGCGATGAAACCGATGGTACTGCGCAGTATCGCCGATATCATCGAGATGCATGAATCGACGGTATCTCGGGTTACCACCCGCAAATACATGCACACCCCCCGCGGGATCTACGAATTCAAGTACTTCTTCTCCAGCCATGTGGGCACCGATGCCGGAGGCGAGTGCTCGGCCACCGCCGTCAGGGCGATCATCAAGAAGCTGGTTGCCGCTGAAAATCCGGCGAAACCCCTGAGCGACAGCAAGATGGCAAGCATCATCGCCGGGCAGGGGATTAATGTTGCCAGAAGGACCATTGCAAAATACCGGGAGTCGCTTTCCATCTCTCCCTCCAACGAACGTAAACGCCTGGCCTAGCCATACAGGCCTGCCATTAAAGGAGTGTCGCAATGCAAATAAATCTGACCGGACACCATGTCGATGTCACCCCTCCGCTGCGTGATTATGTCAACAGCAAACTGGAGCGCCTGGAGCGTCACTTTGACCATGTCACGAACATACATGTTGTACTCAGCGTGGAGAAGCTGCGCCACAAGGCGGAAGCGACCCTGCATGTCAGCGGCGGCAACCTGTTTGCCGATGCCGTACAGGAAGACATGTATGCGGCTATCGATTCGCTGGTAGACAAGCTCGACCGCCAGGTCAAGAAATACAAGGAAAAAATTACCGACCACCACCGCAGCGAAGGATCCATTGCAAGGGAGCTCTGATGCAAGCGAGAGGCAAAGATTCCATTTCTGAATTCCGGACCGCCATGAACATAACCGACCTGTTAAGCGCTGAACGCGTACAGTGCTGTAATGACATAGGCAGCAAGAAACGTCTGCTGGAGTACGTCGGAGAGCTGCTGGCCAGCAGCTCTCCGCGGCTCTCGCAAACAGAGATATTCGACGCCCTGATCAACCGGGAAAAGCTCGGCAGTACCGGCCTTGGTCAGGGCGTTGCAATACCCCACGGAAGAATGGAAGGGCTGGAACAGCCCGTCTGCGCCTTCGTAAAACTGGGAACCCCCATCGATTTTGATGCCGCCGACAACCAGCCCGTGGATCTTGTGTTCACCTTGCTGGTACCGCAGGACTCGACAGAAGAGCACCTGCAGGTGCTGTCGACCATCGCCGAGATTTTCAGCAACCCAGGAACCTGCGCTGCGATACGGCAATGCGAATCCAGTGATTGCATTCTTGAACAACTGTACCAATGGGAGACGCAACGCATCCCTGCATGAGCACAGCGCTTGAAATCAATACCCTGTTCAGGGACATGCAGGCAAGACTGGGGCTCGAGTGGATACGAGGCAAGAATTATGGAAAAAACGCCCTGCACTCCAATATCGATTCACAAGGCGAGGTATCCCTGGCCGGACACCTGAATCTCATCAACCAGCACCTGGTCCAGGTCATTGGCGCCAGGGAACTGGAATACCTCGACAGTCTGAAAAAGAACTCCCGCCAGGATGCCATCAGCCAGCTCTTCTCGGGCCAGTGCAAACTGGTCATCATCGCCAGGCACCTGCCCGCCCCGGATGATCTGATATCCGGAGCGGATGCCGGCGCTGTCCCGCTGCTCTCGGCAGCCCTGTCCAGCGAGGAGACCATCCGCAATCTGCAGTACTACCTCAGCAATTATTTCGCCGAGAAGATTACCCTGCATGGCGTATTCATGGAGGTTATGGGTACCGGGGTACTGATTACCGGCGACTCGAGCATCGGCAAGAGCGAACTCGCCCTGGAGCTGCTGACACGTGGACACCGCCTGATTGCCGATGATGCCACCGAGTTCTCGAGGATCGCACCGGATACGCTCAATGGCGTGTGCCCCGAGATGCTGCGCGATTTCCTGGAGGTGCGCGGACTCGGCATACTCAATGTCCGCGCCATGTTCGGCGATAGCGCCATCAAGCAGAACCGCAATCTGCGCCTGATCATCGTTCTGCAGGACATCGAGGAAGCCATGAAAATCGACCGGCTGCACGGCAGCCGGCGCACCTGCACCATCCAGTCGGTGGTGATACCGGAGGTCACCCTGCCCGTCGGGCCCGGCAGAAACCTGGCGGTACTGCTGGAAGTGGCGGTACGCAACCACATCCTGATATCCAAGGGTTATGATGCCAGCGAGGCCTTCATCGGGCGCCAGAAGCGCCGCCTTGAAAGCAGCCGCAAATGAACATGGTCATTATCAGCGGACTCTCGGGCTCCGGAAAGAGCGTTGCCCTGCACACGCTCGAGGACCTGGGTTACTACTGCATCGACAACCTGCCGGTCGGCCTGCTCGAGGCCTTTGCCGACGAAATCCGGCACCAGCAGCTGACCCCGGGCGGCAGGGTGGCCGCGGGCATCGATGCCCGTAACCATCCCGACCAGATCAGACGCTTTCCCGAGATCATTGCCAGCCTGAGGGAGCGGGGAATTTCCTGCAATACCCTGTTTCTGCAGGCCGATGAGGCCACCCTGCTGAAACGCTTCAGCGAAACCCGCCGCAAACACCCGCTTTCCGACACCGGGACACCGCTGGCGGACGCCATTGAGAAGGAGCGCCAGCTGCTGGCACCCATTACGGCCAATGCCGACCTGTTCATCGATACCAGCCATACCAACGTCCACCAGCTGCATGACCTGGTTGCGGAGTGCTTAGGGCAGACCGAAAATACGGATTTTAACGTGTTATTGCGCTCGTTCGGCTTCAAACACGGCATTCCGGCCGATGCCGATTTCGTATTCGATTCGCGCTGTCTGCCCAATCCGCACTGGGAAGCGAACTTGCGCAATCTTACCGGTCTTGATAAAGATGTAGCGGAATACCTGGAACGCGAATCCCTGGTGCAGGAACTGTACACCGACCTGGAACAGTTTCTGGGAAAATGGATACCGCGTTTCAGGTCAGGCAGCCGCCGCTACCTGAGTATCGCGGTTGGCTGTACCGGCGGCCAACACCGCTCCGTGTACCTCGTCGAGCGGCTGGCAAGGAATCTGGGCGATCGATTCGCCGGCATTATCACCAGACACCGGGAGCTTGAATGAAGGCGGGACTGTTACTCATAACCCATGGCAGGCTCGGCAGTGATCTGCTGAGCACGGTCACGTCCATCCTCGACGGGAACTCGCTCGCCGCGGAAGCCATCGCCGTACGCTATGACAGCGAGCCGGATACCGTCTATGAAGCGGCAAGCCAGGCCTGCAAGCGGCTGGACCGGGGCGACGGGGTGCTCGTGCTGACCGACCTCTACGGCAGCACGCCGAGCAATATCGCCAACCGGTTGATCGACCGCTACACCGCCATCGTGATTTCGGGCGTCAATCTCCCCATGCTGCTGCGGATCATGAACTATCCTTCAATGAATATCGAGCAGCTTGCGGAGAAGGCGATCAGCGGCGCCTGTGACGGCGTGATCCTTACAAAGCGCAAACAGGCCTCGTAACATGAAAGAAAGGACCGTAACCATTACCAACAAGCTCGGGCTGCATGCGCGAGCTGCCGCGAAGCTCGTCACCGCCGCCTCGTCCTTTTCCAGCGATATCGATATTGTGAAGGATGGTCAGAAGGTCAACGGCAAGAGCATTATGGGCGTCATGATGCTTGCCGCGACACGCGGGACAGAGCTGATCATCAAGACCTGCGGCGAGGATGAGGAGGAAGCGGCCAACAGGCTGGAAAACCTGGTAGCGGACGGATTCGGGGAGGACAACTAGAACGACGAGATAATACCTGGCCTGATCAACCGCCTTTCCCTGCCCGCACAGGCGCTGGCAGGGAAAGGCCGGATAACAACCAAGCTCCGGGCTGCTGCACATCCGGTATGAACAGTTAATCAGGCGACTGACAAACCCTGGAGCCGGCACAGGACAGGGTACTCTTCAGAGGGTGGGTTAAACAACGATATGAACCTGGCACTTTCCGGTATTGGTGTATCTCGCGGTGTCGCCATCGGCAAGGCGCATATCATCCAGCGAGGCACCATCGAGGTCCTCGAAAGCGTGCTGCCCGAGCACCTGCTCGATGAGGAAATCGCACGGTTTCTTGCAGCCGTCGACACCGCCCGCAGGCAGCTCGAGTCGATCCGTGAACGCGTTCCGAAGGACACGCGCGCGGATATCGCCGCCTTCATCGATACCCACCTGCTGATGCTCGACGATGCCACCATTGTCACGACGCCCGTGGAATTGATTCGCGAACACAGCTGCAATGCCGAGTGGGCGCTCAAGATGCAGCGCGATGCCCTGGTCGTCGTCTTCGAGCAGATGGACGATACCTACCTGCGCACCCGCCAGTGCGAGGTGGACCATGTCATCAACCGTATCCAGCGCATCCTGCTGGACAACGGCCAGAGTGACAGTCATGGCGATTCCGAACTGCTGGAGGACGCCGTCGTCCTGACCGATGACCTCACCCCGGCCGAGGCGGTCATGCTGGAGCACCAGGGCATCGGCGCCTTTGCCACGGAATACGGCGGTCCCCTGTCGCATACCGCCATCCTGGCCCGCAGCATGCAACTCCCCGCCGTTGTCGGCGTGCATGCACTGCACGGCTATATCAGCGATGGTGAAACCGTCATCCTCGACGGCCTGCTGGGCGTGCTGATCGCCGCGCCCGACCGGCGCACCCTCGACTATTACCGCGAGAAACAGGTGCGGGAGCAGCAGCGCCGCCGCGAACTGGCACGGCTGGTCGATTTACCCGCCGTCACCCTGGATGAAACGCCGATCACCCTGATGACCAACATCGAGCTGCCGGAGGATATCGAGGCGGTCGGCCATGAAAGCGCCAGTGGCGTCGGCCTGTATCGCACGGAATTCCTGTTCATGAACCGCGCTACACCGCCGGACGAACAGGAACAGTACGAGTGCTACACAAGGGTGATCAATGCACTCAACGGCAAACCCCTGACCATCCGCACCCTCGACATGGGCGCCGACAAGGAAGTGGACGGCAGCGGCGTGCGCTGCGGCAGCAACCCGGCGCTGGGTTTGCGCGCCATCCGGCTGTGCCTCAAGGACCTTTCGCTGTTCCGGCCGCAGCTGCGCGCCATACTGCGGGCCTCGGCCTGCGGGCCGGTTAAAGTCATGATCCCGATGCTTTCCAACACCCGGGAATTGCACCAGGTGCTCTCCCTGATAAACGATACCAAAAACGCCCTGCTGCGTGAAAATCTTGCCTTTGCCCCCGATATCAGGATCGGCGGCATGATCGAAACGCCCGCGGCGGCACTGCTGGCGGATGACTTTGCCCGGCACCTGGATTTTCTGTCCATCGGCACCAACGACCTGATCCAGTACACACTGGCCATCGACCGTGTCGATGACGAGGTCAATTATCTCTATGATCCGCTGCACCCGGCGGTGCTGAAACTCATCAAGATGGTAATCGAGGCCGGGCAGCTGTCCGGCAAAGAGGTGTCCATGTGCGGTGAAATGGCCGGCGAACCGATTTATACCCGGCTGCTGCTCGGTATGGGACTGCGGGAATTCAGCATGCACCACACGGCACTGCAGGAGGTAAAGCGGGTCATCAACTCGAGCTCGATCGACACGCTTGCACCACAGGTGCATGTCCTGCTGCATACCAGCGACCCCGGTCAGATTCCCGGTCTGGTAGAGAACCTCAACAGCATGACCTTCTGAACGTCCGACAGGCTCCTGGCTTACCCTGCCGTAACGGTGCTGGTACACTGCGCAGTTCCCGATGCAGCGCACACCGCTCGAATGCACGCACATGAATGAACCCGCGGAAACACAGGACATCCAAAGCCGGCTGGAACGACTGAACCGGGCGCTGGATGCCGGCGCGGCGGGCCAGATCCGCCAACTGCTGGTCAACCTGCACCCGGCCGAACTCGCCGACCTGCTGGAATCCTACCCGCATGGCCCGCGCGAAATCCTCTGGGAGCTGGCCGATCAGGAGGATCGCGGCGAAACACTGCTGCACGTCAACGACGAGGTTCGTGCCGGCCTCATCCGGGAAATGGAAATGGATGACCTGGTCGCCGCCACGGAGGGACTGGAATCCGACGACCTGGCCGACCTGCTGCATGACCTGCCGGACACGGTCATTCACAAGGTTCTGAGTTCCATGGACAAGCAGGACCGCGATCGTCTGGTCGCTGTCCTGCACTTTCCGGAGGACTCCGCCGGCGGCCTGATGAACGTCGACAGCATTACGGTCCGCGCCGACGTGACCCTCGATGTCGTCATCCGTTACCTGCGCATACATTCGGAGCTGCCGGACACTACGGACAAGATCATGGTCGTGGACCGGAACGACCTGTTCAAGGGGGTGCTCCCCCTGGCGACATTGCTGACCAACGATCCCAATCGGCTGGTCGCCGAGGTCATGCACCGCGACGTCAGCGCCATCCCTGCCACCATGCCGGACGTCGAGGTGGCCAGACTTTTCGAGGACCACGACCTGATATCAGCGCCGGTGATCGACGACTTTGGCCGGCTGCTCGGGCGCATCACCATCGATGACGTTGTCGACGTGATTCGCGAGGACGCGGATCACTCCCTGCTGACCATGGCCGGCCTGGACGAGGAGGACGACACCTTCGCCCCGGTCATCAAGAGTGCGCGCCGCCGGGCATTGTGGCTGGGCATCAACCTGCTGACCGCCTTTCTCGCCTCGTGGGTCATTGGCCTGTTCCAGGCCACCCTGCAACAGGTCGTGGCACTCGCCGTGCTCATGCCCATCGTCGCCAGCATGGGCGGCATTGCCGGCAGCCAGACCCTGATCATCGTTATCCGCGGGCTGGCGCTGGGCCAGATCGGCGCCGCCAACGCCCGCTGGCTGATGGCCAAGGAACTGGCCGTCACGGTGCTCAACGGCATGGGCTGGGCCGTGGTGGTGGCCCTGATTTCGGGCTTCTGGTTTCACAGCCCGGACATCGGATACATCATCGCGGCCGCGCTCATCGTCAACCTGGTGTTCGCCGCCCTGGCGGGACTCACCATCCCGTTCGCCCTGACACGCATGAACATCGACCCGGCCCATGCCGGTACCGTTCTCCTGACGACCGTGACGGACGTGGTCGGATTCATGGTGTTTCTGGGTCTGGGTACGCTGTTCCTCACGTAGCGTCCCTGCCCGCAAACCCTGATCAGCCAGCCGGTTTCACGCCGGGCGCTGCAGGATGCCGTTTCACTTCCCCGCGATCGTCATCCGGTCGATCAGCACCGAACCGCTGCGGATATTGCCCCGCCGGTCCACGTCGCTGCCCACGGCAACGATACTGGAAAACATGTCTTTCAGATTGCCCGCCACGGTGATTTCATCCACCGGGTAGCAGACCTCCCCGCCCTCGACCCAGAATCCGGCCGCGCCGCGGGAGTAGTCTCCGGTGACGATATTGACGCCGAATCCGATCAGTTCGGTGACCAGCAGGCCCGTGCCCATGGACCGCAGCAGCCCCGGCAGATCCTGCTCACCCGGATCGATGGTGAGATTGCGCACGCCACCGGCATTGCCGGTGGTGTGCATGCCCAGCTTGCGGGCCGCGTAGCTGTTCAGCACGTAGCCTTCCAGGACGCCGTCCCTGACGATGTCGCGGGCGCGGGTCGCCACGCCCTCCCCGTCATAGGGTGCACTGCCCAGAGCCTTTTTCAGCAGCGGCTGTTCATGGATGCGCATGAAGGCGGGAAATACCTGACAGCCCAGATGATCGAGCAGGAATGAGGACTTGCGGTACAGGTTGCTGCCGCCGATGGCGCTGATAAAGTTGCCGAACAGGCCGCGGGCGATATCGGCGGCGAAGATCACCGGGACCTGGCGGGTGCCGAGGCGCCGGGTACCCAGGCGCCGGACGGTGCGTTCACCGGCCATCCGTCCGACCTCGAGCGGCGCCGCCAGATCGTCCGGGTCGCGGGCGGCTTCCGACCAGTAGTCACGCTGCATTTCACCGTCCTGCCTGCCGACCACAGCACAGCTGATGCCGTGATGGGTGCTGTGGTAGCCGCCCAGAAAACCGTGGCTGTTGGCCTTCACGCGCAGGCTCCGGTAACTGGATACCGTTCCCCCCTCCGAGTTGTCGATCCGGGGATCGACCCGGCGGGCGGCATCCTCGCACTGCAGCGCCAGCTCGATGGCCTGCGCGGCACCGATGTCCCACGGGTGATTCAGGTCAAGGTCGGGAATCACCGTCGCCATCCGCTCGGCATCCGCGAGTCCGGCGCAGGGATCCTCGCTGGTGTAGCGGGCGATGTCACAGGCCGCCTGCACGGTCGCGCGGATACTCGCCGGTGCGAAATCGGCTGTACTGGCAGAACCCTTGCGTCGGCCGAAATAGACCGTCACACCGAGGCCGCGGTCGCGGTTATATTCAAGGGTTTCCGTTTCGCCCAGGCGGACGGTGACCGACAGGCCGGCATCGAAACTGGCATCGGCCTCCACGCCATCGGCACCCAGCGCCCGGGCCTGGCCGATCACGTCATGCGCCATTTCCTCGAGCTGCGACTGCTCCGGAAATGTCGCTTCATTCACGCTTGCCTGTATCTCCGACATGGGTCATCCTTCTGGTCCGTGGGCATTCTACCGGTCCACGGAGAAATCAGCCATCCCGCAGCCAAATCGACCCCTGAGCCACCTTATGCCTCACAAGGACCGCGACAACAAGGAAGAAATCAGCAAGTCCCGGCGCAAGCGGGACCTCGAGGTGCTGAAGGATCTCGGCCGGGACCTGCTCGAGCTCGGTGACGACACCCTGCAGGGGCTGAAGCTGCCCGAGGATTTGCTGGAAGCGATCATGACGGCGCGCAGGATCAAATCGCACGGCGCGCAGAAGCGCCAGCTGCAGTACATCGGAAAGCTGCTGCGTGACATCGATACCGCCCCGCTCAGGTCGGCCGTGGAAGCGAGAAGGCACCAGCAGTCCACCCACACCCGGGAGTTCCATCTGCTGGAAGAACTGCGCGAGAAACTGATCATCGTGGGGGATGCGGCACTCCCGGAGGTACTGGCGCATTTCCCGCACACCGATCGCCAGCACCTGCGCAAGCTGGCCAGGCATGCCCGCAACGAGCACGCCACCAGGCAGCCGCCACGTGCCTCGCGTGAGCTGTTTCGCTACCTGCGCGAACTGCAGGAGGCCTCCGGTGACTGACGGTTCGTCAGGATGTCCAGCCGGCTGCAGATAGATGCCGGGTACCCTGAATATCGCTGAGCGGCCGGCGCCGGACGGCAGTCTCCCTCCGACAGGGAACTGTCGGGTTCCAGCGTGACCGTGCAGTTCGCTACATCAAGCGAGACGGTCAACATCGACGCGCCGCCTTCAGTCGGGGCCGGCGCGTACCAGGCATGTCACCGCCATGACGATCAACAGCAGCATGGATACCCGATGTCATGCCTTGTTCCCCGCTCATGGAGAAAGGGGCAGCAATGATATGTCCTTGCCATAAATGCTCTTGCGGTTTTTTTCCTGCCAGTACCTTTCGATGCCTTCCGCTCCTTAAATTATTGCCATACATTCCGCCTGCGGGCGGGCGCGCATCGAAGACGCCCGAGTGCGCGGACGGGCCTTCGCGTGACGGAGAACGGGGTGTGGATCCGAACCGGCCGCCTCGATTTGTGGCCCGGACCGTGACCGCTACAGGTTCGTGACCCGGTGTACGCGGTAAGCGTGCGGCCATGCAAAATGCAAGTCTCCGCGCGTCGAATATTAACAGGCAGATGTAGTATGATTCGTGATTCGTGTCAACCGACTATGCGGGGAGATAATGCCAAAAACTGACTCTGCAGCCAGAAGGCATAGCGCACGTACCGCCAGATACGAGTTTCTCATCCTGTTTTTACCGATCGTCGTCCTGGTGATGGTGGTCGGCTATTCTTTCGCCTCGTTGCGTGCCGAATCACGTATCAAGGAGATACTCGACTATGACAGCACCAGGCTCCATCTGTTCAGCGGGTTTCTTGGTGCCGAGGTATTGGGTTCACTTGAGCATCTACGCTCCCTTTCAGCTGAAGCCGTCACCAGACAGGTCCTGGATTCACGCACCCCGGAACACCTGCAATCGCTGGAGTCCTCCTTCCTGATGCTTGCGCAGCGGAATCCGCAGTATCAACAGATTCGCTGGATCGATGAATCCGGGATTGAAATGGTCAGGGTAACGCGTGACCAGGGTGATCCCTACGTGGTGGTCCGGCAGGATCTGCAGAACAAGAGCGAGCGCTACTATTTTGAGGCGGCCAATGCATTACTGCCGGGTGAACTGTATATCTCCCGCATTGACCTGAATGTCGAACACGGCCAGATCGAATTGCCGCCAAGACCGATGCTCCGTATCGCTACACCCGTAGCGGACAGCGATCGGGAACGCCGCGGGATTATCATCATAAATATCGCGATGAAACACCTGTTTGATCTTGTCAGCAATCCGGAACAACCTGAGGCAGATTACCTGCTGGTCAACCAGCAAGGGACCCTGTTAAATGGGGAGATTGAGAACTTTCTCACCGCTGACGAGGGGGATCAGACCGTCAATTTTATCCTGTCTTACCCCGAGGTCTGGAAGAAGGCATCTGTGAGTGATTCCGGGAGCCTGGAATCGTCGGACGGCTTATGGACATGGAAAACACTTTCTCCCGTCGATACTTTCTATAGTCTTTCCCGGGCGTTTCCGCAGTATCTGACCGCCTTTGACGAATCGATCAACGACAACTTCTCGCTGACACTGGTAGCGCATCGACCCCTCAGCACACTGCTCACCCTGCGCCGCGATATTCGCATGCTGGTCTCTCTGGGCGTGTTTTTTATCCTGTCCGTTTATGGTCTTTCGCTGTTTTTGTTTTTAAGCGGCCATGTCCGTGCACGCCATGCCGAAGTGGACGCGGCATACGCGATGGCGCGCGCATCAAACATGGTGCGCATGAAGGAACTTGAAGAACGTTTCCACCTCCTTGTGGAGGCCAGCAGCATCGGCCAAATGGTCGTCGACAGCGATGGCCTGATTGAAATTTCCAATCCCGCCGCAGAGCGGATGCTGGGTTATGAAAAAGGGGAACTCGAAGGTATGCCGGTGGATACGCTGCTGCCTGCAAGTCTGCAGCTTAAACACTTGCAGCAGCGCAAAACGTTCATGCAGGCACCGGAGGCCCGAAAGATGGGGGAGGATCGCAAATTGCAGGCAGTCAGGAAGGATGGCTCGTCAATACCGGTGGAAATTGGCCTGAACCCCTATACAGACCATGGCCGGCAGCTGATCCTGGCGAACATCATCGACCTGTCTGCCCGTAAAGACACCGTGAAATCGATTGATGAAAAGGAGTTTGTATAAATTTTTTCCCGCAGCACCGCCGGCTCGGGTTGAGTGCAGCGGATATACAAGGGGTCGGTGACAAACGGGTACAATTCACATTCGTAGTTCAGCCCTGTTCGCCACCGCCCCTTCAATTCCTGAACTGCCGCCATCCGTGAATTTCAAGGACTGTCGCAGCACAAGTGATCCCGGCGTCGATTATCGACGGCATTTCACCTGGCCATGGGAGCACCGTCACCGGCCCTGAAGGTATATCCGGATTCGAAAATCCCGTCGTAATCATCATCCTGTTCCACTTCCCCCACCAGGCCCCGGCGGTCGAAGCGAAAAACAATGTCCACCCTCCCGTCCAGATTCCTGTCAACCTCGATTCTGTGGATCCGGTTATCCCGGTAGATCCACTTCTCGTCCGGCACTCCGTCACCGTTCACGTCGATGCCGTCTTCAGTCAAAGGTGCGTTATAGGCCCAGTAAACCAGGCCGCCGCCAACGACAAGGCCAAGCAGAAACCCTGACAGGCCGTTCCCGGATTTCGTGGCGTATTTTTCCTCCTCATCGACCCGGATTGCTTCCCAGTCCCGGATGACCTGCCCGGCACGTTCATAATCCGCCTCTTCCACCATCACCCGGACCAGGTTGATGGCCTGCAGTTCCCCGACGCCGCCCGGCAGATATTCTCCATCCACCCTGCCCCGTATCCCCTCCTGTTCCAGCAGATTCAGGATCATGTGGGCATCCAGTGCAGTCGAGGATTCGTAGACGCTTTTCATGGATATACAAGGAATCGGTGACAAACGGGTAAAATTCACATTCGCAGTTTGGGTCTGTTCGTCGCCGACCCCTTTAATTCCATTTTACCTGCCAGCTTTTTATCCTTTTCGTCTGCACGCCCCTGCCGATACGAATCGGCTACGCCTATAACCCAGCATGCAACCAATACAATCATGGCAATATTCGCTGGTTGTTCTGCACTACTTGGCTGTTGTGACACCAGATCTGTAATGGCGCCCACATCAAGTGGAACACCGCCACTCTGGATCTTTTCGGTAACTTCGAGCGCCGTGTTCACGACTACGGAAACAATGAAATACATTGCGGAAGCTGCGCCTGCAGACAACATGATGCCATGGACATAGCGCTTCAGGTACATATGCCCGATACCAGGAAATACCAGGCCTGACAGGAGGGCTGCTTTTGTTGATCTCTTCACAAGCTATCCCGAGTCAAAATCAATGATGCATAACAACTGAAATCCAATGATTTACACCTATGTCAATCAGGTTTTATTGCGACAGTTTCGATCAGACTGACGCGTTCCTCATCAAGATTGCGATGCAGATTATAGGCCTTGGTCAGGATATCGTTTCCAACCAGCAGATGCACGCCCAGTTGCGGAAGATCCGGCTCACCCACGGGTTCTGTCATATGCGCAAAGGCCTTCTGTGCGAGACCAGTCTTGTCATTCCAGACATCAATATCGAAACCGGCGCCTGTTATGAGATCGCGGAATGATTCCGGCGGCACCAGAAAACTCATGGAACTGTCCTGCGCCCAGGGAACCGGAAAATAAACCGGTGTGTTTTTATTACCACACACCTCATACAAAACAGCACGCCCGCCGGGTTTGAGTACACGATATAGTTCCTTTAACCACCCCGGTTTATCCTCGACATTCATATTCATCTGGATCGACCAGGCACCGTCAAATGTATTGTCATCAAACGGCAAAGCAAGCGCACTCGCAGCATGGAAATTTACCCGTTCCTGCATGTTGAGTAATTGCGTCAATCTTTCAGCGGCATCAATGTATCCATCGCTCAAATCAATACCGGTCACACGGCAATCTGTTTCATGCGACAAACGGCGCGTGGAACCGCCCACACCGCAGCCAACATCAAGGATATGCATGTCTGGTGTAAATCCGGAAAGCTTGATCAGTTCTTTCGTTGCGACATCACCGCGGATATGAAACTCATCCACTGGCTGAAGATCATCAAGTGTGGCCCTGGACAAATCCTTGCCAAGGCTATCTAGCCTTTCAATGATCTTGTTATACAAATCGTTCGGAGAGTAATAACCGTGAATATGCTTCATACTATCTAACCTTGATTCAAAAAGGGGGGTGCGGAGCGACTGGATTTATAGCGCACATTCTCATTACTCAAATTTACAGTACTTATCGCGTCAACCACCAAGGTCAGTGGCGCGGGCGGATCGCCAGGGAAAACAGCCCGCGCTTATCCGCATCCGCTGCAGCGCCTCAGGCGGACACGACACCAGCAGGCCAGCGCTACGACTAGTAGCCCGAAAACCTGGCATCCTTCACTACCCGATCTTTGATTTCGAGACTGCAAGATGTGTCGCACATCGTCAATCCAGCACAGAAGATCACGCGTTGAGTGCCAGGATCTTCTGGCACGTCCAAAGGCCCCATTCTGGTAAGGAAGGATGTGCCGTCAAGGTTTTCCAGATCTTCGATCGTGGTGCCGACAGCATGACTATCACAAAGATTCGCAGCCGCGTGAGTTTGTGCCATCAGAACCAATACGTAGGCCACAATTCCGCCCACTAGAAGCAGCCCCATCTTGCCACCTGCACGCACCATATCGTCCGCCTAACTACAATTGCATGACATTGGCATACCTGCCAATAGGTGGCACAACTATATTTATGGTTTCTGTATGTAGCAACAACATGGGCATATCTATAAATTAGAGCGTAAAATCCTCGTCCGGGATACGGCGTTCCGGTCCCGGATCAAGCGGCAATCAGGTTTGCTCCGACACCATTTCCCGCAGTCAGATACCGTTGCCTGAGCGGTTGCGCGAAGCCGGTTGAAGGAAGAGTTGCAGGCGCAACATCGATCACGCATGCGAGGCAAAACTACAGTTTGTTATACCGGACATCCGCCCCGTGCTCCGGAACCGCGAAAGAAATATTATCCCGCGCTCGTCCCGCCGACGGTGAGTTCGTCGATGAGCATGGTGGGCTGGCCGACGCCGACGGGCACGCTCTGGCCCTCCTTGCCGCAGGTACCCACACCGGGGTCGAGTTTCAGGTCGTTGCCGAGCATGGAGACGTGCTTGAGTACCTCGGGGCCGTTGCCGATCAGGGTGGCACCCTTGACCGGCCGGGTAATCCTTCCCTTTTCGATGAGGTAGGCCTCGCTGGCGCTGAACACGAACTTGCCGGAGGTGATGTCCACCTGGCCGCCGCCGAAGTTGACGGCGTACAGGCCCCGGTCCACCGCGGCGATGATCTCCGCCGGGTCGTTTTCACCCGCGAGCATGCAGGTGTTGGTCATGCGCGGCATGGGCAGGTGGGCGTAGGACTCGCGCCGGCCGTTGCCCGTTGGCGCCGCGCCCATCAGGCCGGCGTTCATCCGGTCCTGCATGTAGCCCTTGAGGATGCCGTTCTCGATCAGCACCGTGCGTTGCGTGGGGGTACCTTCGTCGTCGACGTTCAGCGAGCCGCGCTTGCCGGCAAGCGTCCCGTCATCCACCACGGTACACAGGGGTGAGGCAACCTGCTGTCCCAGCCGGCCGGCGAACGCCGAGGTGCCCTTGCGGTTGAAATCGCCTTCCAGCCCGTGGCCGATGGCCTCGTGCAGCAGCACACCGGGCCAGCCCGGGCCCAGCACCACCGGCATGGATCCGGCCGGGGCATCCACCGCATCCAGGTTGACCAGTGCCTGGCGCACCGCTTCCCGCGCATAGCCCAGCCCGCGCTCGTCGTCCATGAAGAAGGCATAGTCCGCGCGGGCGCCGCCGCCGGCCGTACCCTGTTCGCGGCGGCCCTCCTGCTCGACGATGACGGTCACGTTGCAGCGCACCAGCGGGCGCACGTCACCGGTCAGGGTGCCGTCGCTCACGGCCACCAGCATGACCTCGTGTACCCCGGCAAGGCTGGCGATCACCTGCTTCACCCGCGGGTCCTGGCGGCGCGCCTCGGCATCCAGGCTGCGCAGCAGCGCGACCTTGGTATCGGCCGTCATCCGCTCCAGCGGGTCCTGTGTCGGGTACAGGGCATTGGCATGACCTGCGTGCCAGGCCTGCAGGCCGCCCGAGGCACCCTGGCGCGCGATGGCGCGGGCGGCCGTCGAGGCCTGCAGCAGGGCCGGCAGCATGATTTCATCGGAATAGGCGAAACCGGTCTTCTCGCCGCTGACGGCGCGCACCCCGGCTCCCTGCTCGATACTGTGCGTGCCTTCCCTGATGATGCCGTCCTCCAGCACCCAGGACTCATAGCGGGTGGACTGGAAATACAGGTCGCCGCTGTCCACGGCATGGCCCAGCAGCCGGCCGAACACCGTGTCCAGATCGCGCTCGTCGAGGCCCGCGGGTGCCAGCAGCCGGCGGCGGGCGATGTCCAGGTTCGAATCAGCCATTGTTGAGACAGTTGAGCCGGCGGTGTTCGAGGCACGGAAAATTGCGCCGTGCGCTGCGCACCCGCCCGAGTTCCACGTCGGCACAGACCACGCCCGGTCCGCGCGCCAGGCTGTTCAGGATGGTGCCCCAGGGATCGACAATCATGCTGTGGCCGTGGGTCTCCCGGCCGCTTAGGTGGTAGCCGCCCTGGTCTGGTGCGAGCACGTAACACTGGTTCTCGATGGCACGCGCCCGTACCAGCACCTCCCAGTGGGAACGCCCGGTGAATGCCGTGAAGGCAGACGGCAGAACGACGAGCTCCATCCCCTTCTGCAACTGCTGGCGGAACAGTTCCGGGAAGCGCAGGTCGTAGCACACGGTCAGGCCCATGCGGCCGAAAGGTGTATCGACGACGACGATCTCGTTGCCCGGCTCGATGGTTTCCGACTCGGTGTACTGCTCGTTGCTGTCGACGAGTACGACGTCGAACAGGTGGATCTTGTCATAGCGCGCGACCTGCTGCCCCCGGTCGTTGAACAGCAGGCAGCTTGCGCGGACCTTGGCCGGGTCGCTGGCAGCCAGTGGAATGGTGCCGCCGACGAGCCAGATGCCGTGGCGCGCCGACTGCTCGGCGAGGAATGTCTGCATGGGGCCACTGCCCGGCTTTTCGCACTGGGCAACCTTGTCGTGCTCCGACCTGCCCATGAGCGCGAAGTTCTCGGGCAGCACGACCAGCCGCGCGTGCTGACTCACGGCCTCCTCGATCAGGCGCTCCGCCTCCAGCAGGTTGGCACCGATGTTCGGGCTGGAGGCCATCTGTATGCAGGCAACCACTGTCATGGCAATTCCGTCAAAGATCTCTTTAAACCTTCAGAATCCAGAATAACACAGATGCCGGGCATGGCCCTGAGTGCCCCCCTGCTGCGACAGGTTATTGAGTGGCGGCATCCGGTGCCTGCACCTTGCGCCCGGCCGCCTCCACCCGGGTGATGACCGGTGCGGCCCAGGGACCGGTGACACTGTATTGCTTCTGGGCCATTCGGTTGAGCGGGCCGACCTGTTTCTTCAGCAGCGATTCGGCCACCAGCAATGCCGCGCCGATTGCAGGCCCCGCCGCCAGGGATCCGACCAGCGTCACCCCGGTATTCAGATACGGGATGACGGTAACCTGCTCGTCGTAGTCCTGGTCGGCGATCCCGACCCGGCCCGTGATCAGGATCCGTGCCGCGGGTCCGTCCACTAACAGGTCTTGGGTAAAGGCGTTGCCGTTCTCGACGATGAAGCTGCCCTCGATAGTATCGAAGCTGAAGCCTTTGCCGATCAGGTCGCTGAAATCCAGCACCAGCCGGCGCGGCAGGGCGCTCAGGCTGAGCAGGCCAAGCACCCGGCCCGCGGCACCGGGATCGACATCCAGCAGCTGGCCCTTTTTGATGGTCAGTTCGAACTTGCCCTCCACGCGGGGCGGCGTGAACGACCAGGGGGCGCCCGGCCACGACGCGTTCATGCTGCCGGACAGCTCGCCGCCCTTGATGGCTTTCTGGTAGCCGAAGGCCGCCATCAGTTTATCCATCTTTCCCCCGCTCACCTCGAGCTGCATGCTGCTTGTCTGGTCCTCGCCCTGCCCCCGCCAGCGACCGCTGCCATGCAGCTTGATGAGGTCCGAATCGACGGCCAGATTACTGATATCCAGGGCAGTGTCCGCCGCCCGCTGCGCCTCCAGCTGCACCAGGCCCAGATCGGCCTTGTCGTAGACGAACTGCCGCACCGTGATCTGCAGTTCCGGAAAGTCCACCGGGTCGATCACGGTCGCAGCTTTCTTGTCCGGTGCCTCCCGGCTTTCCAGGGCCAGTCGCTGCAGGATCATGACCACCTTTTCCAGGCCGGCATCGGTCTGCGTCAACTGGATATCCCCGGCAAGCGACGGGCCTTCCGAGGTGATGTTCCAGACGGGCCCCGTGCGGCTGATCTGCAGGCCGACATCCCGCAGGACATACCCGGGCAGTTCCAGTTCGCCGATATCCGCCCGGACCGTGACCGGCAAGGCAATGACGGGGGCGCTACCGAGGTAGGGCTGCCAGTCCGAGTACCGGAATGTCGCCAGCCTGCCGCTGACCACAAGGCTTTCACTGTCGGGCAGGCCCGGGGTGCCGCCGCCAAAGCGCAGCGCCCCGCGCTGTAACTGCAGGTTCTCCCCGACCGTTGCGAACTGCATCCGACCGTTGAGCAGGTCGGCATAGTTGAAACGCACATCCTTTTCCGGGTAATCGACCCGGTTGAGCGTGATCGAGAGCTTGCGGGTGCTCTCGGCGGTTTTCCCGAACGGTGCCGGCAGGTCGATCGCGGTCCCCGCGAGCGACGAATACACTTCCAGCCCCACGTCGGCCTTCTCGCCGCGGTGCGGAATTCCCCGCAGCGACAGCAGTACCTGCCAGTCACTGGCGCCCGTGATCTGCGCACCCAGCCCGTCGTCTTTGCCCAGCACCATGCCCAGCAGGTCGAATGGTCCTTCCAGGGTGATTTTCGTGCCGCCCTGGCCCGGCAGGGTCCATACCCTGGCACGCGCCGGCTTGCCGAACACGCTGGCCTTCAGCTTGTCGCCCTTGATGCCGTCTGCATCGAAGGACAACTCGCCCCGCATGTGTTCCAGCGCCACCTGTGAATCCTTGATCCGCAGCCCGTTGTCGGCCAGCGTGATCCGCCCCGCGGCCTCCACCGGGCCGTGGTGTTCGCCGTGCAGCGGCACCCGCAGGTCGAGCGCCAGACCGGCGTCACCGGTGGTGGTTACCCGGTCGACGAACCCGCCGTAGATCTCGCCCAGCGGACTGCTGCCGAGTTCGGCCAGCATGACCGGCAAGGCGCCGTGCACCTGACCCTGAAGCATCAGATCGGGTTTCGCCAGGTCCGCTATCCAGGCATGCACGTCCTTGAGGGCGGCACCGCGGATGGTCCCCTGCGTAGTGCGCACATCCAGGCGGCGGCCGGTGATGTCGACCCGGGCATCGAGTTTCTGGACCGGGCTCCAGTCCGGGTTGAAATCCAGCACGGCATCGGTCACCGGGAGGTGGACCTCCAGTGTGCCTTCCCCGTTGTCGAACGGCAACTGGTCAAAGCGGCCGTTCACGATGATGTTCCCGTTGGTGACGGTGCCGGCGGCCAGACTGTGATCCAGCCAGGCCACGCCGGTCTCCGGCATGATCCGCGCCGGCAGGTAGCGGTTGATATGCGCAACCGCCGCGCGCCGGATGCCGATGGCCAGGTTGATCGAGGCCGACTCACCGGCGGGTGGTAAATCCAGGCCGAATCGGGTGTCGAGGGCGATATCTCCGTTCTCGACCGTCAGCTTGTCACTGGCCAGCTCGATATGGCCGCCGGAACGCCACCAGCGGATTTCACCCCGGGCGGACTTGATGGGCAGGACCTCGCGAAACAGACGCCGGTCATGATAGCCGGCGTTGCGGCTGTCCAGGGTCAGCGTGCCGGCATCAAAGGTGCCCCTGAGTTCACCATCCAGGCCCTGGAGAGCGGGAATCGTATCGCTCTGCTCGATACTCAGACCGGCAAACCGGGCGTTGAACCCCGTCACGGTGAGCGCATCGGCCGACTTCCGGATAGCGAAGTGCAGGTCCTTGATGACCCCCCGCGGCTGCAGGGCGGAGAGCCTGCTGCGTTGGCCGGCATCGAGGCCCGGGAGGATGGGAAACAGGGTACGCAACCCGTCGAGATTGATGCGGGCCGAAGCGCCCGCCAGATAGTCCGTCCCCTGCAGGGTCCGGCCGGCCAGTGACAGGTTATCCGTGCGCCAGGACTGCTCGCCCTGCCGGATCTCGACATTCTGTACCGCGAACTGCCAGCCCTCCCTGGTCTGGTGCCAGCCGACCTGGCCCGACATGGAATCCGCGCTGAATTGATAAAGCTGCTCTCCCTGGCGATCGTCGAGCAGGAGATCACGGATATCCAGTTCACCGCGCAGCGCGTGCACGCGCTGCGCGGCGATCCTGACCCAGAGGCGAACATCGGCCACACCCTGTACCGCCAGCTTGTCCGGCAGCCATTGCGCCATGACCCGGGGCAGGACCACGGCCTGGCCACTCACATACATCCGGCCCCGCCACTGGCGGGGCCGGTCGTCGGGTCCGGCAAATTCCGCCTCGATGTCCACGCGCCGGCCAAGCTCCTCCGGCAGCCGGGCACGCCCCGATATCAGGTGCTTGCCGTTATCGTTGTACAGCGCCAGCGTGACTTCCTCGAACCGTCGCGGGGGTTCAGCACTCAACCGGTCATCGATGGTAACGGTCGAGTCCTGGATCGACAGCCGCTGCAGACCGGCAAGTCCGCCGGCATCGGCCGGCGTGCCGTCGGCTGCCCGGAGTTCCTCAACGAACAGATCACCATCCGTGTCCCGAACCAGCGTCAGGTCCGCACCGACGATACCGACTCCGGCCACCCTGACCTCACGCTCGGCGAGGTAGTGCTCGACATCGAGACTCAGGCGGATTTCCCCGACCTCGAGCGACCGGCCACCGGCAGCATCGGCAATCACGACATCCTTGAGCCGGAGTACCGGACTCATGGCCTCCCAGCTTGCCGCCAGTTTGCCGATACTGACCTGCCGGTGCAGCAGTTCACCCGCTGTGGTCTGGATCTCCTGCCGGTATCCCGACAGCGCCGGCATCCACAGGCGCACCACGGTCAGCGCAATCGCCGCCAGCAGCAATGCCAGAGCAACCAGCAGCCAGAGGGTATGCAGCGTACGTTTCAGCACATGTCGGTCGACAAGATGAGCGGGCGTTCCCTACATCGGCACCACATCATATTGTTCCTGTGTGTACAGGGATTCCACCTGGAACTTGATCGGCTTGTCGATGAAGGCCTCCAGATCGGCAAGGCTGTCCGACTCCTCATCCAGCAGCAGGTCCACCACTTCCTGGGATGCCAGCACCAGCAACTGCTGCGCATCGTACTGGCGCGACTCCCGCAGGATTTCCCGGAAGATCTCGTAACAGACCGTTTCCGGTGTCTTCAGGGAGGCCCTGCCATCACAGGTGGGACAGGTCTCGCACAGGATATGTTCCAGGCTTTCCCGTGTGCGCTTGCGCGTCATTTCCACCAGTCCCAGGGTGGAGACCTCGCTGATGTGCGTTCTTGCATGGTCCTTTTCCAGGCATTTTTCCAGCGCGCGCAACACCTGCCGCTTGTGCTCTTCGTCCAGCATGTCGATGAAATCGATGATGATAATGCCCCCCAGGTTGCGCAGGCGCAGCTGGCGGGCAATGGCCTGGGCCGCCTCGAGATTGGTCTTGAAAATGGTCTCTTCCAGGTTCCGGTGGCCGACATAGCCGCCGGTATTCACGTCCACGGTCGTCATCGCCTCCGTCTGGTCCAGGATGAGATAGCCGCCGGACTTGAGCTGAACCTTGCGCTGCAGGGCCTTCTGGATCTCGTCCTCGATGCCGTAGATATCGAAGATGGGGCGCTCGCCCGGATAGTATTCGAGCTGCGTTTCCATGTCCGGCATGAACTGCTCGCAGAAATCCTTCACCCGCTGGTAGCTCTCGCGGGAATCGATGCGCACCTTCTCGATCTGACTGCCCAGCAGATCCCGCATCACCCGAATCGTAAGCGGCAGGTCGTCATAGATGACCTTTCCGGGCTTCGCCTGCGCCTCCGTCGCGCTGATCGACTGCCAGAGCTTGTCCAGGAACAGCATGTCGGCCCGCAGCGCCTCGGCGCTCGCCCCCTCCGCGGCCGTCCTGGCGATAAAGCCGCCGCCCTGTCGGTCCGTCATGAACAGCTGGATGATATCGCGCAACCGGACCCGCTCCGCCTCGTCCTCTATCTTCTGGGAGATGCCGACGTTGTGGACATGCGGAACGAACACCAGGTAGCGCGAGGGAATGGTGATCTGTGTCGACAGCCGCGCACCCTTGGTGCCCAGCGGCTCCTTGACGACCTGCACGGACACCTCCTGCCCTTCATGCAGCAACTGGCTGATATTGCCGACCTCCGCCTCGCCGTCCAGGCCCGAGCCCTGCGTGCGCTGCCCGATGTCCGAGGCATGCAGAAAGGCGGCCCGTTCCAGCCCGATGTCCACGAACGCCGCCTGCATGCCAGGCAATACCCGGCACACCCTGCCCCGGCAGATCTTGCCCACCAGCCCGCGACGCTGCACGCGTTCGATAAAAATCTCCTGCAGGGCCCCGTTCTCGACCAGTGCGACGCGGGTTTCCCTGGGGGTGACGTTGATCAGTATTTCTTCGCTCATGCTTCCCTGCCAGCATACACATGGCTGCCTTGAATAGAACCGAATTTTGCAATACACACCATGGAATCGGCGCGGCGGCGCCGCGACTCGCACAGAAGGCGGCACTCCCGGGATACCGGGCCAGGACGTGGATCCTCCTGGTTACGACGCCGCGGGTCTGAACGCATGACGCCGGATTCTGTCCCTGCCCATAAAGATAATGACACCTCCCCGTCCATCCCGTTCAGGGCACCCGAATCCCGAATTCCCGCAGCAATACCCCGGTCTCGAACAACGGCAGCCCCATTACGCCCGAATAACTACCCTCCAGACGCTCGGCAAACAGGGCGGCGATGCCCTGAATGGCGTATGCGCCCGCCTTGTCCGCGGGCTCCCCCGTTTCCCAATATGCCATACATTCGTCGGCCGAGAGGGTGCGGAACGTCACGCGACTGGTATTGAGGCGCACCTCGCGGCGCTCACCGACCAGTGCGACGGCGCTGAACACCTGATGGGTGCGACCGGAAAGGGATTGCAGCATGCCAAGCGCCTGTTCGCGGTCACGCGGCTTGCCCATGACTTCGCCGCCGGCGACGACCACCGTATCAGCACCCAGCACCGGCAGCCGCTTGTCCGCCGCCAGCACCGCCCACCCGGCAGCGGCCTTCTCCAGCGCAACACGGCGGGCAAAGGCGGCGGGCGCCTCGCCGGCGCGCCGGGCTTCATCCACGACGACCGGCAGCAGCCGGTAGCGCACCCCGATCTGGTGCAGCAGTTCCTGGCGACGCGGTGATTGTGAGGCCAGGCAGATGACCGGGTCTGATTCATAATCCATTGTATTCATTGGTCCTTATACTTACCGCAAAGGCGCAAGGGACGCAAAGGGAACTTCAATGGCAAAACCTGTGAATTTTCATTGCACTGTCGGGCGAACCCGGGCAGTCGTCATCCGACCGGCACTCTAAAGGCAGACGCAGGTTTCTTGGCGTTCTTCGCGTCTTTGCGGTGAGAGTGACCTTCAGCCATGTACTGATACCCTTGATGCGACCTGTGAATCGGCAAAATCAGGCGCGGTGATAGGGATGGCCGGCGGTGATGCTCCATGCCCGGTAGAGTTGCTCGGCAAGCAGGATGCGGACCAGGAGATGCGGGAAGGTCAGTGCCGACAACGACCAGACCTGCACCGCCCGGCTCAGGCACTCCGGCGACAAACCGTCCGGTCCGCCGACCAGCAGGGCGACATCGCGGCCCGAGGCAAGCCAGTCCCGCAGGTGGCCGGCCAGGTTCTGCGTCGACCACGCCTGGCCGCGCACGTCCAGGGCAATGACATGACAGTCCGTCGGAACGGCGGCCAGCAACTGCCGGCCTTCCTCCAGACGGGCCCGTTCCGGCGGCTGGCCTTTGCGGCGCTTGCCGGGCGGGATCTCGACCAGCTGCAGGGTGCATTCGCGCGGCAGGCGCTGCGCGTATTCGCGGTAGCCCGACGCGACCCAGGCGGGCATGCGCGTCCCGACGGCAAGCAGGTGGATACGCATTCGGAAACGCTCAATCTTCGTCGCCGCCGGCGCCGACCGACCACAACTTCTCCAGCGCGTAGAACGCCCGGATCGCGGGCAGCATGACGTGCACGACAATGTCGCCCAGGTCGAGCAGCACCCACTCGGCGCCCTGCTCTCCCTCGATACCCAGTGGTGCGAAACCCGCCTGCTTGACCTTGTGCGCCACGTTGTCCGCCAGTGCCTTGACGTGCCGCGTGGAGGTGCCGCCGGCAATCACCATGCGATCCGTGATGGATGTCAGCTCCCGAACATCGAGAACGCGGATATCGACTGCTTTCAGGTCGGCCAGCGCTGCCAGGACGATGTCGAGCAGCCGGTCCTCCGGCACCGGGGATCCGCCGGCGCTTTGTTTTTTCTGTTTACCCGTCATTAGTCTTGCCTGTTTGATAGATACCTTCTTTGTGAATGAAATCGAGCACCTCTTCCGGCAGCAGAAACGCCGCATCCTGACCCGTCGCCAGCAGGTTGCGAATACGGGTTGCCGATATTTCCAGCTGGGTGACGTCCCGGAACAGCAGCAGGCCTGCGTCCCGCACTTCCAGATCCGCGACATCCGGCACCCGGTGTCGTTCGATGAATTCGCCAAGCTCGCCGGCCCCGGGCGGGGCGTATCCCGGCCGGGTCATGACCACCATGTGGCAAAGGTCCGCCAGTTCGCGCCAGCGGTGCCAGCTGTCGAGACCCTGAAAGGCATCGCAGCCAACCAGCAGGCAAAAGGTCTTGCCGCCCGGCTCCCGTCGCAGGGACATCAGGGTATCCAGTGTGTAGGAGGGCCCGTCCCTCTCCAGCTCGCGTTGATCGACGTGGAACACGGGGTGCCGCCGGGTGGCCAGTTGCAGCATGGCGAGACGCTGCGCCGGTGATGCCACGGGATCTGGCCGATGCGGCGGGTTGCGGCAGGGTATCAGGCGCAATTCTTCCAGATCGAGCGCACCGCTGATCTCAAGCGCCGGGCGCAGGTGCCCGAAATGCACGGGGTCGAAGGTGCCGCCGAGAATGCCGATCATGGAATCAGACAGGTGACCAGCGAGCGGCGAACGGGATAAGTGATATGGTTACTGGCAAGCTACTGACTGTACCTTAGCCTCGACATGCTGTAAATCTACCGCAAAGACGCAGAGGACGCCAAGAAAACAGGGATATCAATCGAAGATATTTTCCCGGAACGACAGGCAATCCGGCAGAGCGAAATGAGCAGTCCTAGGTACGGATATGGCCGTCACCGAGAACGATGAACTTCTGTGTCGTCAGGCCTTCCAGGCCAACCGGGCCTCGGGCATGCAGTTTGTCGGTACTGATGCCGATCTCTGCGCCCAGGCCGTATTCGAAGCCGTCGGCAAACCGACTGGAGGCATTCACCATAACCGAACTGGAATCGACCTCGTGCAGGAAGCGCTGTGCCCGGGTGATGGATTCCGTGATAATCGCGTCCGTATGCTGTGACCCGTAGCGCGCGATGTGGTCCATGGCGGCATCCAGGTCCGTCACGATCCGCACGGCAAGAATCGGCGCCAGATATTCCGCCTCCCAGTCTTCTTCCGTGGCCGGTGTGATGTCGGGCAAAATGGCGCGCGTCGCCTCGCAGCCGCGCAGCTCGACGCCCGCCGCAGCGTATTGCTCCGCCAGCCGCGGCAGGACCTGCCCGGCAACACCCGCAGCGACCAGCAGGGTTTCCATGGTGTTGCAGGTGCCATAGCGCTGGGTCTTCGCATTCAAGGCCACCCGGACCGCCTTGTCCAGGTCCGCCATGTCATCGATATAGGTATGGCAGACGCCGTGCAGATGCTTGATCACGGGAACCCTGGCCTCGGCGCTGATACGCTCGATCAGTCCCTTGCCGCCGCGCGGTACGATGACGTCCACGTATTCCCGCATGCGGATCAGCTCGCCGACGGCGGCACGGTCGGTGGTTTCAATCACCTGCACCACCTCCGCCGGCAGGCCCGCCTCGGCCAGCCCCGCATGGATGCAATGCGAGAGGGCCTGGTTGGAATGGATTGCCTCCGAGCCCCCGCGCAGGATGGCCGCATTGCCCGACTTCAGGCACAGACCGGCCGCGTCCGCCGTCACGTTGGGACGCGACTCGTAGATGATACCGATCACGCCCAGCGGAACGCGCATCCGCCCGACCTGGATGCCGGACGGCCGGTAGTTCAGGTTCGAGATGCTGCCGACCGGATCCGGCAGGGCGGCGATTTCGCGCAGCCCCGCCGCCATGGTCGCGATGCGTGCGTCATCGAGTTCCAGCCGGTCCAGCAGGGCGGCATCCAGGCCATGCCGCCTGCCGGCATCGAGGTCCCTGAAGTTTTCCGCCTTGAGCGTTTCGGTCGCCTTTTCTATGGCCGTGGCGATCGCCAGCAGCGCCGCATTCTTCATCCCCGTTCGGGCACGGCCGATCGCACGGGCGGCGGATCTCGCGCGTCTGCCGACCGACTGCATGTATTCCGCGATATCGATAACGGCTTCTGCCTTGGCGCTCATGATCAGGATACCGGCTCCGTCCCGTTCGTGTCCGGCAGAAGATCGATGCCGGACAACTTCAGCACCAATTGTAACAGTTCGTCCCACGGGCTGCCCGGGGCCTGACCCTTGCACATCCGGTCGATCCGGGCGCAGTGTCGCAGCAGCGCGCGGCATGCCGCGGGATCCAGGCGTTGTGCGGCACCGCCCAGCAGGCGCTTGCGCTGGTCCCAAACGCGGGCGCCCGCCAGGGCCCGTGCGACCGGCATGCCGGTCGCCACCGCGCTCGCCACGGCAGCAAGGGTGCGCAGTTCGCGCGCCAGAGCCCACAGCACCACCGGCGGAACCATCCCCTCGCCACGCAGCCCGTTCAGGATGCGCACACTGCGGGCGCCGTCGCCGGCCAGCGCACTGTCGACCAGCCCGAAGACATCGTAACGGGCATTGTCGGCAACCAGCGCCGTCACCGTAACCGCATCCACCGGGCCGGTGCCCTGCAGCAGATGCAGTTTTTCGATCTCCTGCACACAGGCAAGCAGGTTGCCCTCCACCCGCTCCACCAGCAACTCTACCGCCTCCGGGGTCGGTTGCAGACCCTTGCGCCGCATCCGCTCACTCACCCAGGCGGGCAATTCATTTACCTGCAGCGGCCAGACGAATACCACGACACCGGCCCGGTCCAGCGCCTGCACCCACTTGCTCTTGCGCGCCTGCGCTTCCAGCTTGCCAGCGGTGATCAACAGGAGGGTGTCTTCGGGAGGCTGCTCCGACCAGGCGCGCAGGGCCCGGGCGCCGGGATCCCCCGGTTTGCCGGTCGGCAGTCGCAGATCGATAAGCCGACGCGCCGCGAACAGCGACAGGTTGCCGGCCGCGGCATCCAGGCGGTTCCAGTCAAAACCCGCCTGCACGCTCAGCACCTCGCGCTCGGCAAACTCCTGCTGCCGCGCCGCGGCGCGCACGCTGTCCGCCGCCTCCAGCACCCGCAGCGGGTCATCGCCGCTGATGAAATAGACCGGGGCGAGCCGTCCTTGCAGGTGCCGGTCGAGCTGTTCGGGTTTCAGCTGCATTGATTGGCGAGGGGATTTGGAAAAAAAGACCTGTGCAATACGCTTGGCAGATTATTCACCGCAAAGGCGCACGACTACATGGCTGCAGGAGGTACGAGTCCATGGATGGATTCGTAGAGCGAAGCAGGATGCCGGAGTCTCTGCGGTGAAATTCATTACTTTTCGATACCCGCGATGCATACATCCAAATGCAAGCGTAAAAGTTTACCGGCGACCGCTTTAACGCGCCGCCGCCGCGATCCGCAGCATGGCCAGGTTGACCATGTTTTTCTGCAACGTCTCAAGCACCGCATTCTTTTCCCGTTCCTTGCCCAGGATATCGTTGTTGTTATAGAGATAGTTCCTGCTCATGGTCACGCGCTGCGGCTTGATCAGGGTGCGCCCGTCCGCCGTCTTTACGGAAAAAACCATGGTCTGCCGCAGCTCGTACTCCAGCACCTTGCCCGCGGTATTGACCGACAGCAGCTGCTGCTCGGAATCATTGCTGATGATGCTGAGTACCGCGGTCGCCTCGCCCCGCTCCCGGGTGACCCTGGCATCATGAGCCACCAGGGCCTCTGTCAGATCTTTCACCAGCGAATTCCAGGGGGTGCTGCCCGTGATGTAGACGACGTCCATCTCCGCCGGCAGGGCGGCACTGCCGCGCAGATGAAACCCGCAGCCGGACACGCCCGCCAGCAGGCAGACCAGCAGCAGAACACCGGCCGGCACCCGGTTCCGGGTGCCGGCAGCGCTCTGGATGGCGTTTGCCCGCGGCATGTCAGACGACCACATTGACAAGCTTGCCCGGCACGATAATGAGTTTCCTCACGGCCCTGTCACCGATATGTCGCTGCACATTATCCTCCGCCATGACGGCCGCCCCGACGGCCCCGTTGTCGGCATCGGACGGCACGTCCACCTTGCCGCGCACCTTGCCGTTGACCTGCACCACCAGGGTAATCGTATCCTGTACCAGCGCAGACGCATCGATCTCGGGCCATTTTGAATCAAGTATGTCAACACCCTCACGCTCACGATAGCCAAGCTCATTCCAGAGGCTGTGAGCTATGTGTGGAGTGATCGGATACAGCATACGCAGAAGTATACTCAGGCCTTCATATTGCAACTGCGCCTCAGCATCGTTTTCACTTCCGTCTGGATTAGATGCATCCATTGCAGCCGGGAAGACCACCTGTAAATTATTAAGTATCTGCATAGCGGCGGAAACAACGGTATTGAACTGGCCCCGACTGAAATCATCATTGGCCTTCTTCAGCAGGGTATGGATATGCCTGCGCCGTTCCAGTTGCTTATCGGAGGCGTCATCCCATTTCCAGTTACCAGACTCACCGACTCCCGCACCAGCCATTCCCAAGCCCGAATCGGGATTAAAACAGGCCTTTCGTTTATACCCCAGGTCCCACAGACGTTTCAGGAACCGTGACGCCCCCTCCACGCCGGAGTCCGACCATTCCAGCGACTGTTCGGGCGGTGCCGCGAACATGGTGAACAGGCGCACGGTATCGGCCCCGTAGCGGTCGATCAGGCCCTGCGGGTCGACGGTATTGCCCCGGGATTTGGACATCTTGGAACCGTCCTTCAGCACCATGCCCTGGGTCAGCAGACAGGTAAACGGCTCATCTGCCGCCAGCAGCCCCGCGTCGCGCATCAGCTTGTTGAAAAAGCGCGCATACAACAGATGCAGCACGGCGTGCTCGATGCCGCCGACATACTGGTCCACCGGCATCCAGTAATCGACGCGTTCGTCCAGCATGCCGTCGTCCTTGTCCGCACAGGCGTAGCGGGCAAAATACCAGGAGGATTCAAAGAAGGTATCGAAGGTATCGGTTTCGCGTTCGGCCGGTCCGGCGCACGCCGGACAGCGGGTCTCGATGAAGGATGCCATGCGTTTCAGCGGCGAGCCGGTGGCGTCCACGGTCACTTCCACGGGCAGCACGACCGGCAGATCCTGCGCCGGCACCGGCACGGCGCCGCACGCCGGGCAATGGATGATCGGAATCGGACAGCCCCAGTAGCGCTGGCGTGACACGCCCCAGTCGCGCAGCCGGTAATTGACCTTGCGGGATCCCTTGCCGGCCCGTTCCAGCCAGTCGCCGATGGCCTCGAAGGCCTGCGCCGAACTCAGGCCGGAGAACTCGCCGGAGTTCTGCAGGATCCCCTTTTCGACGAAGGCGGCCTGCGCCAGGTCGGCCGCCTGGTCGGGACTCGCGGGATGGATGACCTGCCGGATCTCGATGCCGTTCTGACGGGCGAATTCATAGTCGCGCTGATCGTGCGCCGGCACGGCCATGACCGCACCGGAACCGTACTCCATGAGCACGAAATTGGCCGCCCAGACCGGCACGGCCTCGCCGGTGATCGGGTGCAGGGCCATGAAACCGGTATCCATGCCCTTTTTCTCCAGTGTCGCCATGTCAGCCTCGGCCACGCGGGTTTTCCGGCACTCGTCGATAAAGGCCTGCAGGACCGGATTGCCCGCCGCGGCCTCCACCGCCAGCGCATGCTCCGGAGCCACCGCGACATAGGTGACGCCCATGAGGGTGTCGGGGCGCGTCGTGTATATCGGCAGGTTCGCATCGCGCCCGGCGATGCCGAACTGCATTTCGATACCTTCCGAGCGGCCGATCCAGTTGCGCTGCATGGTACGCACCTGCTCCGGCCAGCCTTCCAGACGTTCGATATCGGCAAGGAGCTCCTCGGCGTAGTCCGTGATCTTCAGAAACCACTGCGGTATCTCGCGCCGCTCCACCGGCGCACCGGAACGCCAGCCCCGGCCGTCGATCACCTGCTCGTTGGCCAGAACGGTCTGGTCGACCGGATCCCAGTTCACGACCGCGGTCTTCCTGTAGACCACGCCCTTCTCGAACAGCCGGGTAAAGAACCACTGCTCCCAGCGATAATACGCCGGGTCGCAGGTCGTCACCTCGCGCGTCCAGTCATAGCCAAAGCCGAGCTGTTTCAGCTGGTTGCGCATGTAATCGATGTTTTCACGGGTCCACCGGGCAGGCGGTACCTGGTTGCGGATGGCCGCGTTTTCGGCCGGCAGGCCGAATGCGTCCCAGCCCATGGGTTGCAGCACGTTCCGGCCGCGCATGCGCTGGTAGCGGCTGATGACGTCTCCGATGGTGTAATTGCGCACGTGTCCCATATGCAGGCGCCCGCTCGGATAGGGAAACATCGACAGGCAGTAGTATTTCTCCCGGTTCGGGTCCTCGGTGACCCGGAATGTCCCGTGCGCATCCCAGTAGGTCCGGGCCTCGGCCTCGATTTGCTCAGGTTGGTAGGTTGCGTCCATCGGGCAAGCAGGAGAACGGAAAATGAAGGCGGAAGAATACCGTAGCCGTACCATCCCTCACAACACGCCCGTTCGGATTGCCTTCACCTTGGCGCCGGTTTGGGCCACACTTGCACTATGGGAAACCACACAGGACAGATTCATGACTGACGAGAAACCCGCCCGCGAAAAATGGCTGGACGCCTATGACAGCATGATGGTTCGCGTCAAGACGGCCATCGAGGAAGCAGAAGAGGCCACCCTGCCGAAACTGCAGGAATTCATCCACAATGCCCGTGACAAGGCTGTGGAACTGGAAGAGCTTAGCCGGGAAGAGGCGGAAAAAATCGCCTGGTTCCTGCACCGCGACCTCCAGGATGCCGGTCACCACCTAGCTGAAACCGGGCATGAACTGGGCGACTGGCTGCGCTTTGACATCGACCTGGTCGAGGAGCGCCTGCTGGATGTCCTGTCAATGGTCGCCGACCATACCCGGCTCGAAATGCTGCAGTTCGAGCATGACATCGAGGAAGGCCCGGCCTGGAACGCCGGCGAGGTTACCGGCCCCGGGACCCTGGTCTGCGAAGCCTGTGGCGAGACGGTCCGTTTTCACGCCACCGGCTATATCCCGGAGTGCCCGAATTGCGGGCACACGGTGTATCACCGCAAAACGGTTCGCGACGAACTGGAAGATGAAGGATAGCCCGGGTGGCGCCCCACGCAGCGTAACGGTTCCTGCCGGTTGCGCGGAAACGCCGTCAAAGCAAGTCGCCGTTCCTGCGGCTGCCGGGTTTTGTGGCCGTTATTCGCGCGCTACCCTATGCCCTGGCGGTCTTGCGCAGGCACGTGCTTTTCAGACGTGTGTATACCCAGGGCAGGAGCAGACACAACAGGCACAGCACCACGACCGGCGCATTACCGAACATCACATACGGGGTTGCCCCCTGCCGCGGGACAATTGAACCGGTTACCACGGCCTGCCTGAACTGCGGGCCGCGCGCCACAACCCGCCCGTGATAATCGATAATGGCGGAGATGCCCGTATTGGTCGCGCGCAGCATCGGGCGGCCGGTTTCCAGCGCCCGCATGCGCGCCATTTCGAGATGCTGATGGGGTGCCAGCGAGTCGCCGAACCAGGCATCGTTGCTGACATTCACCAGCAGCGCCGCTTCCGGCAGGTCCCGGATAATCTGCTCGCCGAACACAACCTCAAAACAGATGGATGCGCCCACGGCGTAGCCGGCGGCACGCAGCAGGCCGTGCGACTCCGGGCCACTGGAGAAATCCGCGTTTGGCACGGCCAGTGCGTCCAGTGTATTGCCGAACAGCCAGCGCAACGGCAGATACTCGCCATAGGGCACCAGGTGCTGCTTGTAATACAGTGCCCGTTTCTCGCCCAGCGACATCACCGCGTTGTAATAGCTCCAGTCGGTGCGATCGAGCACCGGGATCCCGGTCAGCAGCGAGGTGCCCGTTTCCCCGAGGCGTGTCTCGAGATAGGGAATGAAATTGTCTTCCACCTGGTCCAGGAATGCCGGGATGGCGGTCTCCGGCCACACCACCACGTCGTTACCGGTCTGCGCAAAGGTCAGCTCCGAATACCGCGTCAGGGTATCGATCAGGTTCTCCGGGTTCCATTTTTCCTCTTGCGGAATATTGCCCTGCACCAGGGCCACCCGCAGGGTTCCGGCATGGGGTTGTGTCCACTGCGCGAACTCCAGCAGATAACCGCCCCCCCAGATTGCCAGCAGCGCCAGCATTCCGGCCGCACGCTGCCGGTTTCTCAACAGCGCAACCAGCAGGCCGGCCGTCAACGCCGCCGCCCAGCCGGTGCCGTAGACACCCAGGACAGGCGCATACCCCGCCAGCGGGCTGTCGATCTGGCTGCTGCCGATGTTCATCCAGGGAAAACCGCTGAACAACCAGCCGCGCAGCCACTCGGACAGCACCCAGCCGGCCGGGAACACGACGGCCGTGACCGGCCATGCCTGCGTCCGGCAATAGCGCCGCAGCAGATAACCCAGGCATGCGGGATACAGGCTCAGATAAACAACCAGCAGCAGCGTTACCGTGACTGCCGCAACGCCCGGCACATGACCGTAGCCATGCACACTGACATAGACCCAGCTGACGCCGGCGCCGAAAAAACCCAGTCCGAAGAGCCCCCCATGCAGGAATGCCCTGCCCGGGGTATCCGTGAGCCACTGGTTGAACAACAGCGCCAGTGACAGGCAGATGACCGGGAACCAGCCGAAGGGCGCAAAGGCCGTTACGGCAAATGCCCCCCCGAGCAGCATCACCAGCCCGGGGATGCTGTTACCGCGGCTAGGTAGCACCGGGAATTTCATGCGTGCCCTGATCTTTAACCGGCCGCGGAAGAATGGTCAACTGCAGCATGTGAACCCGGCGGTTGTCCGCACGCAGGACCTTGAACAGCAGGTTTCCGATGACAACACGCTCGCCGCGCTTCGGAAGATGCCCGAACTCGTTAACCACCAGTCCGCCGATGGTGTCGAATTCGTTATCCGGAAAACCGGTTTTGAAATGCTGGTTGAAATCCTCCACCGTTGTGAGCGCCTTGATCGTGTAATGTGCCTCGCTGTGCTTGCGGATCATGTCCTCTTCATCGTAATCGTGCTCGTCCTCGATCTCGCCCACGATCTGTTCCAGCACGTCTTCAATCGTCACAAGGCCGGCGACACCGCCATACTCGTCCACCACGATCGCGATGTGATTGCGGCTGGCACGAAACTCCTTCAGGAGAACGTTGAGCCGTTTGCTCTCGGGTACGAAAACGGCGGGACGCAGGATCTCGCGGACATTGAGGCGGCCATCTTCCTGTTCGAAGGCATGCAGCAGCAGGTCCTTGGCAAGCAGGATGCCCACCACTTCGTCACGGCTGTCGCCGATGACGGGAAAACGTGAATAGCCGGATTCGACCACCGTGCGCAGCAGTGTCTGCGGACTGGCATCGCGCTCCAGCAAAACAACCTGGGCACGCGGAATCATGATATCGCGCACCCGCATGTCATCAACCTGCAGCACGCCCTCGAGCATGGCCAGCATATCGGCGTCAAACAGGTTGTTCCGGTGGGCGGCACGCAGCAGCTCGACCAGCTGCGTTTTGTCCATGGGTTCCCGCGAGAGTGCCCGCTTGATTCCGGTACGCCAGGAACGTGCCTTGCAACCTCGGTGATGTCTTTCTTTATTCATAAAATACAGTGCGTTGCAATATATTAATCAAGTAATTTATCGACAGGCCGCAGGCGCCGTGGCGCTGCCCGCGTAGTCTGCCGTCCGGTGCGCGGCAGGGAGTCGTCGCGTATCCTACCATTGGCGCAGCGGGTCGTCCTGAAAACAGACGGCAGACAGAACGACACAGGACTGCTCTGACCGGCTCAGCGATAGGGGTCCGCAAACCCCAGATCAGTCAGCAGGGCCGTCTCGATTTCCTCCATCTCGCCGGCCTCGAGATCGTGCCTGTGGTCGAAGCCAAGCAGGTGCAATACACCATGGATCACCATGTGCGCCCAGTGTGCTTCCAGCGGTTTTTCCTGGGCGATTGACTCCTCCATCACCACGGGTGCGCAGATCACGATGTCGCCCCGCAGAGCGGTCTCAACCCCCGGCATGGGCTCGTAGGCAAAAGACAGCACATTGGTCGGGCCGTCCTTGTTGCGGTAACGGCTGTTGAGGGCGGTGATTTCGGCGCTATCGACGATACGCACGGTCAGTTCCGCCGCTGCCGCCTTCTCCTGCAGGGCATGCCGGACCCAGCGGCGGATTTGCTCCTCGCCGGGCAGGCCGTCAGACGAAATGGCGTACTGGATATCGATGTTCATCAAATCGGTAAATGTAAAATCCGTCGGGTGCAATACGACGGCATGGACGATGTACGTGGAGTTACGAGTGGTCGTTCCCGCTCATCCCTGTGCTTCACGACACCCGGGCATCCTGACCAGCCCTGCATGCAGGCATTCGCACCTTAACCGCCGGAGCCGGACCGGTCGTAGGCTTCATACGCCGAAATGATCCGCTGTACCAGCGGATGCCGGACCACGTCATGGGCGGCGAAAAAGGTAAAGCTGATGTCCTTCTGGTTCCTGAGTACATCGGTCACCTGGCGCAGGCCCGACGGTGTCTGCCGGGGAAGGTCGATCTGGGTAATGTCTCCGGTCACCACGGCCGTTGAACCGAACCCGATGCGTGTCAGGAACATTTTCATCTGTTCGACGGTGGTATTCTGGGCCTCGTCCAGGATGATGAAGGCATCATTCAGACTGCGTCCGCGCATAAAGGCCAGCGGCGCCACCTCGATCACGCTGCGCTCGATCAGTTTTGCCACCCTGTCGATACCCAGCATTTCATACAACCCGTCATAGAGGGGTCGCAGATAGGGATCCACTTTCTGTGCCATGTCGCCGGGCAGGAATCCCAGCCGCTCGCCCGCCTCCACAGCCGGGCGCACCAGCACCAGCCGACTGACCCGCTCCTGTTCCAGTGCCTGCACGGCGCAGGCCACGGCGAGATAGGTCTTGCCGGTACCGGCCGGACCGATTCCGAAGTTGAGGTCGTACCCGAGAATATTCTGCAGGTAGTGCTGCTGGTTGATACCGCGGGGGGTAATGGTGCAGCCGGGGGTCTTGATGATCACGGCTTCCCTGCCTGCGGCGCCGTTGCCGACCCTGTCGGCGCCGGCGGCCTGCAGGTAGAGGTGCACCTTTTCCGGCGTCAGCGCCCCCTTCTCCGTTTCCAGATACAGGCCTTCCAGAATCTGGCCGGCCCGCTGCACCGTTGCCGACTCGCCGATAATACGGAACTGGTTACCGCGGCTGTTGATCTCCACGCCAAGGCGCTGTTCGAGCTGGTGCAGATGGTCGTCGAACTGGCCGCACAATTCGGCCAGGCGTTCGTTATCCGCGGGTTCCAGGGAAAGATCGACGGAGTGTATGTGTGAATTCAAGGCGCTCAGGCGTAACCGGCAGTTGGCAGGACAGTGGCCGCACTTTCCTGCGCCGATAAAAGCTCGCCGCGCAGCGAGTTCGGCAGGGCCTCGGTGATTCTGACGTCGACGAAACACCCGATCAGGGACGGATCGGCATCGAAGTTGACCACGCGATTGTTCTCCGTGCGACCGCTCAGCTGATCGATGCGCCTGCGGGAAGGTTTTTCGACCAGGATGCGCTCGACGTTACCGACCATGGCCTGGCTGACGGCCGCGGCCAACTCGCCGATACGCCGCTGCAACCTGGCGAGGCGCGCCTTTTTCACGCCGGCCGGGACATCGTCCGGCAATCCGGCGGCCGGTGTGCCGGGACGCGCGCTGTAGATGAAACTGAAGGAATGGTCGAACCCGACTTCCTCGATCAGTACCATGGTCTGCTCGAAATCGGCTTCCGTCTCGCCGGGAAAACCGACGATAAAATCCGACGACAGGCTGATGCCGGGGCGTGCCGCACGCAGGCGGCGGACAATGGACTTGTATTCCAGCGCCGTATGATTGCGTTTCATCATCGCCAGCACCCGGTCCGAACCGCTTTGCACAGGCAGGTGCAAATGCCCGACCAGTTCCGGGACCTCGGCATAGGCGTCGATCAGGGCGTCATTCATTTCCAGCGGGTGCGAGGTGGTGTAGCGAATGCGCCCGATGCCGTCAATGGCCGCGATATAGTTGACCAGCAGTGCCAGGTCCGCCGTTTCTCCGTCGTGCATCTCGCCACGGTAGGCGTTGACGTTCTGTCCGAGCAGGGTGATTTCACGCACACCCTGCCCCGCCAGCGCCGCCACCTCGGCGAGAATATCGTCAAACGGCCGGCTGACTTCCTCCCCGCGCGTATACGGCACGACACAGAAGCTGCAGTACTTGCTGCAGCCCTCCATGACGGAGACGAAGGCCGTCGGGCCGTTCGCCCGCGGCATTGGCAGACAGTCGAATTTCTCGATTTCCGGGAAGCTGATATCGATCACCGCCCGGTGCCGGCACATGGCTTCATCCAGCATGGCCGGCAGGCGGTGCAGGGTCTGCGGACCGAACACGATATCGACATGGGGCGCCCGGGTCCGTATGGCCTCGCCTTCCTGGCTGGCTACGCAGCCACCCACGCCGATAACCGTTTCCGGCCGCCTGTCCTTCAGCTCCTTCCAGCGGCCCAGTTCCGAAAACACCTTTTCCTGGGCCTTCTCCCGGATTGAACAGGTATTCAGCAGCAGCACATCGGCAAGTGCCGGGTCCCGCGTCACCTCCAGCCGGTGTGACTCGGCAAGCACCTCCGCCATCTTTGCAGAGTCGTACGCGTTCATCTGGCAGCCGTGGGTCTTGATGTAGAGTTTGCGTGTCATCTCACTGCGCTAAGTCTCCGGAACTGCTTCAATATACTTTGTTTGCCGGCCTCTTTCCATGCAGGTGAGACAGTTCCGCCGCCGGGCCCTGATGGGCAACGGGTACCCGCAAGACACTCCCGGCAGTATCGCAGGGTGCGCCGAGCGTAGCGGGAATCTGCGGGCAACATCATGGTGCGCGCGGCGCACCCTGCAATGCCGGTTCCGACGCGGTGCACATGGCGCAAACTGCACCCGGGCTTCGCCAGGTACGCCGGTTATGGCGTACCCTGCAATTATTGGAAGGAGAGCCGGCCGGTAAGCCGGGTTCTGTCGTGGACAGCCATTCATCTGGGATGCACGTCACCGCACACCTCAAGCAACCTACCCGGGAACCATGCGGGCCGCATGATCGTTCCCCTATTCGGTCTTGCTCCGGGTGGGGTTTACCCTGCCACGCCTGTTACCAGCCGCGCGGTGCGCTCTTACCGCACCTTTTCACCCTTGCCTGTGCCGTAGCACGTGGGCGGTATGTTTTCTGTGGCACTTTCCATGGACTCGCGCCCTCCAGGTGTTACCTGGCACCCTGCCCTGTGGAGCCCGGACTTTCCTCCCGACCACTCACCCGGACAAGCCTGTCAAGGCGTGGGATTCCGGTTCTTCAGGTAACATAGGGGCACCGATGACAAACTTGTCAGGGTGAGTGGTCGGGCGACTGTCTGGCCGGCTCTCGGGAGTGATTATACAGGGTATCCGGCGGCAAGAGTGCAGTACCGGCTGCAATATTCATGAGATCCGTCCCCGCCCCCTTCAAAGGGGGCGGGGACGGACGGTTGAATGTTGGCTTACTTAGTAAAAATGCCGGGCAAGTCCGACAGGCTCCTAGCGATTCGGATAGGGCCTGCGCGTCCCGCGGAAGAACAGTTTGCCGATAACCCGGTTGAGGAAACCTTCGCGTTTGATCCCCGGGATCAGGCTTTTCTTTTCCCGCAGTACGAATTCGTTCTTCAGGCGCAGCAGGCCGCTGTGACCCGAATCGACGTTCAGGCCGCGACGCAGGGCGGTGTAGGCGCATTCACGAAACCCCAGCCTGTCTTCCGCCATGGCCAGGTTGTAATAGACCTCGGGATCGTCCTGCTCACCGACGGCGGCCTTGCGACACAGCTTCACGCCGTTTTTATCACCCATCATTACCCGCGCCAGGCCGTGAAAAGAGGTGTAGCGATTCTGGTAAATGTCGTCCAGTTCCGCGCCTTCATCGGCGGAACGGAAATGCGGCACGGCAGCCGCAAAATCATCATTCCGGTAACACCGCAGGCCGGTGACGAATTCTGTATGCAACCGAACCCGGCTGCCGGACTCCCACGGATCATACTTGCCGCCCATAGCACCCCCTGAATAAATCATCATCTGGCTCTAACGGCCACCCGGATAAAACCTTTAATTCCAGCGCCGTTCCCTGTCGCGGAAAGACTAATAGGAATTTATGAAAACGCAAGTCTTTGTTATTGACGCAGCTTCCGACATGCCTCACCCTTTCTGACTGTTGCAACCCTCTTGCCAAAAAACTGACGTCTGTATTCCGCAATGGACATTCTGTTTGCCAGCAGCGAAGCCCACCCCCTGATCAAGACCGGCGGACTCGCCGATGTCGCCGGAAGCCTGCCCGCCGCCATTCGCCGCCTGCGTCACGATATCCGGCTCATCATTCCCGCCTACCGGCAGGTGCTGCAGCAGGCAGGCAAATTCACGCTGGTCGCCCATCTCTTGCTGGATCCGGTCACACAGCCGATACGTATCCTGGCGGGCCGCCTGCCCGGCAGCACGGTGACAGTGTATCTGGTTGACTCCCCGCAGCATTTCGATCGGGACGGCAATCCCTACTCGATGAAGAGCGGCAGCACCTGGACGGACAATGCAGAGCGCTTTACCGCCTTCTGCAGCGCCATTCACGCGGTAGCCGTCAATGCCGCCGGGCTGGACTGGCGCCCGGAACTGGTCCATTGCAACGACTGGCAGACGGCGCTGGTCCCGCCGCTGCTGCAAGGCAACGACCACCGGCCGGCAACCGTATTCACCATCCACAACCTGGCCTACCAGGGACTGTTCGACTGGAAGGTATTCAGGCAGCTGAATCTGCCCGTGGAACTCTGGTCCATGGAGGCAATGGAGTTTCACAACCAGTTTTCATTCATCAAGGGGGGCCTGGTATTCGCCGACTGGATAACGACCGTCAGCCCGACGTACGCCGAGGAAATCCGCACCAGTGAATTCGGCTATGGCCTGGAAGGCCTGCTGAAACACCGCGCGGGCACCCTGAGCGGTATCGTCAACGGCGTGGACTATTCAGTGTGGAACCCGGCACGCGATCTGATGATCCCGGTACAGTACAACCAGCGTTCACTGTTCCACAAGATAGAAAACAAGCGCGATCTACAGGCGCATTTCGGGCTGCCCGTCGACAACGCCGTTCCCCTGTTCGCCACCATCAGCCGACTGGTGGAACAGAAGGGCATCGATCTCATCATGGAAATCGTACCCGACCTGGTTGAACAGGGCGCCCAGGTGGTCATACTGGGCAGCGGCGACAGCCGGCTCGAGGCGGCCATCATCAAGGCAGGGAAAACCTGGCCGCAGCATATCGGCGTGCACATCGGCTACGACGAGGCCCTGGCCCATCATATCGAGGCCGGCGCCGACATCTACCTGATGCCATCACGCTTCGAACCCTGCGGGCTGAACCAGATCTACAGCCAGCGTTACGGAACGGTGCCGGTCGTACGGCACACCGGCGGACTGGCCGACACCGTCACGGACACCACGCCTGCAACCCTGGAGGACAGGACCGCAACCGGATTCAGTTTCCGGCAGGCGACCGCAACCGCGCTGCGGGACGCCGTCTTCCGGGCACTCGGGTACTACCGCCAGCCGGAAGTCTGGCGGCAGATCGTCACTACCGGAATGAAACAGGACTTCAGCTGGAAACGCAGCGCCGAACGTTATATTGAACTGTATGAAACGGTTCTTGCCAGCCGCCGGCTGAAAACCGGCCCGTAGCCCGATGAAGACACGCAGGAGCCGCACCCAGGCACGCTTTTATCATGATTGAAGACCCGGATAACGTCTACATGCAGCCCCGCGACAAGATCCTGCGCAGCCGCGTGCGCATGTTCGGCAGCCTGCTCGGCGAAGTGCTGCGCGAACAGGCCGGTGCCGATATCCTGTCCGCTGTGGAGACCCTGCGCCGGGGCTATATCCGCCTGCGCAAGAAGGAAAGCATCAGACTGCGCGCACGGCTTGCGCGGGTCATCGAGGATCTGGACCCGGACAGGCTGACGCATGTCATCCGCGCCTTCAACCTGTATTTCAGTCTGGTCAACATTGCCGAGGAAGACGTCCAGCACCACGAACGCCGCCGCAGGGTTCGCGAGCACGGACCGTTGTGGATCGGCTCCTACATGCAAACCCTGGCGGATTTTCATGCCGCGGGCATCGAGCCCGGACAGCTGCAGTCCCTGCTGAACCAGACCCTCTACCTGCCGGTATTCACGGCCCATCCCACGGAAGCCATCCGCCGTACCGTCATGTCTTCACTGCGGCGTATCTTCGTCACCAGCGAGGAACTTTCCGACATGCGCCTGGGGCGCGAGGAGCGCGACGAGATCAGGGCGGCACTGAAGCGGCAAATCCAGGTGCTCTGGAAGACCGATGAAGTGCGCGTGACAAAACCGACCGTCGAGGATGAAATCCAGAACGGCCTGTACTTTTTTCGCGAAAGCCTGTTCGAGGCGATCCCGCTGACATACCGCTACCTGGAAAAAGCCGTCCAGCGCGTGTACGGAAGGACCGTGACGGCACCCGGCGGGTTAATCCAGTTCGGCTCCTGGATCGGTGGGGACCGTGATGGCAACCCGCTCGTGAAGCCGGAAACAACGGTGCTGGCGCTGCGCCTGCACCTGCGTGAAGCACTGATCATGTATCTGCAGCGCGTAAAGGCGCTGGGTCGACTGCTGACGCACTCCTCGCGTCTCTGCGGGTTTTCCGTGGCACTCCTCGATAGCCTCCGCGAGGATGAACGGCGCTTCGCGGATGCCTGCAGGGATATGCCGACCGATTACACGCAGGAACCCTACCGGCGCAAGCTGTACATGATGCAGTATCGACTGAAGCTGAATCTGCTCGCTGTCAATGCACGACTCGACGACCCGGCCGTCGACCCGGCCGCCCGGAAGTGCGGTTATGCCGGCGAGGAGGAATTGCTCCAGGACCTGCTGCTGATTCGCGACTCCCTGCTCGAACACGGTGACGATAATGTGGCCGCCGCCGATCTCAGGGATCTGATACGCCTGGCCGAGACGTTCGGCTTCTACCTGATGCACCTGGACATCCGCCAGGAATCCACCCGTCACACCGCCGCCGTCACCGAACTGTGCCGGATGCTGCCGGAGCCCGTTGATTATGCGGCCATGGACGAGACGGTACGCCAGCGCTACCTCACCGGGATACTGTCCTCGCCGCCGCCGGTCATCGATCGCGGGATCCTGAGCACGGAGACACGCGAAACACTCGAGGTGTTAGATGTCATGCGGCGCATGCAGCAGGAAGTCAGTGTCAACGCCTTCGGCAATTACGTCATCTCCATGACTCACACCGCCAGTCATATCCTCGAGGTGATGTACCTTGCCTGGCATGCGGGACTCGCCGGCTGGCGGGAAGATGAGTGGTTCTGCGAGATTCGTATCAGCCCGCTGTTCGAGACCATCGACGACCTCACGCACATCGAGGACGTCGTGTCGCAACTGCTTGACAACACGACCTACCTTGCCCTCCTCAAAAAGGCCTGCAAATGCCAGGAAATCATGCTGGGCTATTCCGATTCCTGCAAGGACGGCGGCATACTGGCCTCCAACTGGAACCTGTACGAGGCACAGAAAAAGATCATCGCCATCACTGATCGCCACGACATACAGATCCGGCTGTTTCACGGCCGCGGCGGCACCATCGGCCGCGGTGGCGGCCCGACACACGAGTCCATCCTGGCGCAACCGCCGGGTACCGTGCACGGGCAAATCAAGTTCACCGAACAGGGTGAAGTCCTGCGCTACAAATACAGCAACCTGGAAACGGCTGTCTATGAACTCTCCATGGGCATGACCGGACTGCTGAAGGCCAGCCGCTCACTGATCAGGCCGGCGGCGCAGGATCGCCGCGACTACATGGGCATCATGGATGAACTCACCCGCATCGGGGAGGCGACCTACCGTGACCTGATCGATCATACCGAAGGCCTGTTCGACTATTTCTACGAGGTAACGCCGGTCACCGAGATCGGCCTGATGAACATCGGCTCGCGCCCGTCACACCGCAGGCAGCAGGATCGTTCCAAGACATCCATCCGCGCCATCCCCTGGGTGTTCGGCTGGGCCCAGTCACGCCATACACTGCCGGCCTGGTACGGGCTGGGCACGGCGCTGGAAAGCTGGCGCGGCGACGACCCTTCCCGGCTGGCGCGCCTGCAGGGCATGTACCAGGAGTGGCCGTACTTCCGCTCGCTGATCAGCAATATTCACATGGCCCTGTTCAAGGGCGAGATGACGATCGCCCGCGAATACACCCGGCTTGCCGGTGACAAGGCGGCGGCCGCGCGTATCTATACCAAGATCCGGGATGAATACCGCCGCACGGTCACCCAGGTCCTGCACGTCAGCGACGCACATCACCTGCTGGAGGACAACCCGACGCTGGGTCTGTCACTGTATCGCCGCAATCCCTACCTGGATCCCCTCAACAACATCCAGGTCACGCTGCTGGCGCGCTACCGCGATCCGGCTCTCACAGAGCAGGAGCGTGATGACTGGCTGCATCCCCTGCTGCGCTCTATCAATGCCATTGCCAGCGGAATGCGCAACACGGGTTGAACGTCCCGATACCGGCAGATGCCGGCAAGCCGTTCCCGGCGCCAGAGAGTATTGCAAAGACTAATGAGAAGCATTATCATTCGTATCAGCATGGCAATGGCGTTTTCCAACAGGTAGTTGCAGTGCACGGTCTCCCCTGCAGCCCCGGGTGCCGTTGAATCCTCGGGTACGACTGTAGCTGAATGGCCATTTCAACCTTTGATTAGCATGACATGTGGATATGCGCACAATGAAGCAGCGACGAGCGGTGATGGTCCGGTCCGGTTTGCTGTGTCTGTTTGTGTTCTGTGGAAGCGCTGCAGCAGCCGGCACTTCCACCTGGTCACAGGTGGCCGAGGAGATTTCCGCTCAGATCAGCCTGGTCGAATCGCTGTATCAGGAAGGCAAGCCGAAGGAGGCCGGGCACGCAGTAACCCAGGCCTATTTCGGCGTATTCGAGGACAAAAAAATGGAGGCCGCGATGCGCATCGAACTCGGTGCTGAACACACCTACCAGGTGGAACAGCAATTTGGCGCCCTGCGCAAGGCAATTCGCGCACAAGCGGACAAACAGACCGTCCAGGGGCTTGCTCAAGGTATCCGGGAAGCGGTTACGCGTGATGCAAGGGCCCTGGATCAGGCAAATATACCCATGGAAGTTTTCGAGGTTAACCAGTGATGAGAAGAGTCGTGTTTGTTGTGTTGGGGCTAGTGGCCGCGTTAATGATGACGGCTTCGGTGCAGGCATCAGCGCCGGGTAAACACGTGGATCTTATTGCGGTGGCGGCAGACATCGCCCACCGGGGAGATACCGCTATGAGCCGCTATGAGCCTGATAATGGTGTGGATACCGCTGATGTCTTTTCCGATATCTACTTCGATGTTTTCGAGGGCAGTGGCATGGAAGCGATCATCGGGATCAATGATCCCGGGGCGAAAAGTGAACTGGAATCGCTTTTCAGCAGCGTTATCGGACTGGCAACCAGAGCACGACCACGCGCCGAGGTCTCCCGGTCCTGGGAGACACTGCGCACCCGGATCGAACGTGTTGCGGTCAACGTGGCAGGGAAGGAATCGGGCGGCTTCTGGACTACCCTGCTGCAGTCTTTCCTGATTCTGTTGCGCGAGGGCTTCGAAGCAATCCTGGTGATCACGGCCCTGACCACCTTTCTGAGGCGCCAGGGTGAGGATGAAAAGTTGCCGACTATCTATCACGGCGTGGCGTGGGCACTGGCGGCGAGCGTGCTGACCGCCGTGCTGATCTCCGTCGTTTTTGAAGTTTCAGGTACCGTGCAGGAGGCGCTGGAAGGGATGACCCTGCTGATCGCCGCCGGTGTGCTGTTCTACGTCAGCTATTGGCTGATCTCCAAGCGTGAGGCGGCGCGCTGGCAGGCCTATATCCGGGCAAAGATGAACAAGGCGCTGTCCCGTGGCAGCACGCTGGCGCTCGGCTTCGCGGCATTTCTGGCGGTATACCGTGAAGGTGCGGAGACCGTTCTTTTCTATCAGGCGATGGCCGGTCAGGCAAATGGCCGCTACGGGGCGCTGTTCATCGGTATTGTCCTCGCACTGCTGGCACTGGGCAGCATCTACTGGCTGATGCGTGAGGCATCGTTCCGGCTTCCTGTCGGATTGTTTTTCACACTCACGGCAGGCCTCTTGTACTATCTTGCGATTTCATTTGCCGGCAGCGGCATGCTGGAGTTGCAGGCGGCTGACTGGGTAGGCATCACACCGCTGGAGTGGGTGCCTCGTATCCCGTGGCTCGGACTCTATCCCAGCATGGAAACCGTGTCTGCCCAGCTCGTCCTGCTCGTTCCGCTGCCGTTTGCGTTGGGCCACTGGGCGTGGCAACGCCGCCACCATACCGGCATCGCAGAGAATATTCCCTCATGAGGGCAGCACCGGCATCCCTGGTCATGGAGTCGCAGGTCACGCGGGCGTCGGGCAGCTTTCAGGGTATACCCCTGACCGTCAATGGCCGCATCCGCCCCGGTCGACTGCCGCGGCTCGCCGCCTTTATTGAAGATCTGTTTGTCCGCCACCGGGATCGACTGGTCTGGCTGCACGCGGTTTTCTTTGTGTTTTTCCTGGCGCTGATCTTTCTTCCCCTGGTACTGCCGGCGCCGCCGGAAGACGCAACGCCACTGAACAACTTCACCGCCTTCTCCATCTATGTCATGTGGGGTTTGTGGTTCCCTCTGGTGTTCCTGTCGGTGATTTTCACCGGCCGCTCCTGGTGCGGCATCCTCTGCCCCATGGGTGCAGCGTCGGAATGGGCCAACAGGAAAGGACTCAAGCGCCCGATACCCGCCTGGGTGCGGTGGGAGGGAACGCCGATTGTGAGCTTTCTCGTTATCACCATCCTGGGACAGACAGTCGGCGTGCGCGATCATCCCGAGGCCATTGCCGAGGTCTTTGGCGGTACCCTGCTCGCAGCTATCCTGCTCGGCTTCATCTATGGCCGCAACAAGCGCGCCTGGTGCCGGCATATGTGCCCCATCGGGCTTCTCCTGGGCGTTTTCTCCCGCATCGGCGCCTGGCAATTTGTACCCAAGCGAAAACGGCCGGGCGGTGATCATTACACGGAAAAGACGGTTTGTCCCACGATGATCGACATCCCGCGCAAGGAGGAATCACGCCACTGCATTGAATGCTTCCGCTGCGTCAATCCGCGCGCGCGGGGCGGGCTGTTCCTGAAACTGCGAAAACCGGGAGAGGAGATCGAGCGCATCCGCAGCCACAATCCCAACCCCTACGAGGTGTGGTTCCTGTTCCTGGGCACGGGCGTGTCACTCGGCGGGTTTCTGTGGCTGGTGCTTCCTTTCTATTGGGATCTGCGGGAAACCATGGCGACATGGTTTTTCGGCCATGGCTGGTTCTGGATCGGCGAATCCGGACCCGGCTGGCTGATGAGTGTCCATCCCGATCGGCGGGAGGTATTCACCTGGCTGGATTTCATCATGATTGCGGGTTTCATGACAGCCTGCATGGTGGTGTTCGCGGCCGTACTGGGGTTCACCACCTGGCTCGCGGCCTGGTTATCCGGCAGGAATGCGGGCGACCGGGATATGCAGCGCCGATTCGTCGAACTGGGCTATCAATACACGCCGGTCGCCATGGTGTCACTGGTGATTGGCCTGGGTGCGACCCTGTTTGATTCCCTGCGGGCTGTCGGCCTCGATACATCGGATATTGCCTGGGTCAAAGCAGCCCTGTTCCTGGCCGGACTTGCCTGGAGCATCTGGCTGGGTAACCGCATTCTCGGCTTGCAGGGGGTCCCGACCGGCCGCCGCTGGCTGCCGCTCACACCCGGACTGGCCGGCAGTCTGTTCGTTGGTGCGGCCTGGTGGCCGGGGATATTCGGCGTATGACGACCCCCACATCAATGAGCGAAGTTATTCCGGGATTCTGCCGGAACGAAGCCGGGCAGCGCGGGTAGGTAAAAAAATTTCTTATTATATGTAAATACGTCTCATTTATATTCGCATCCAACACACCACAGAGGAACTTTCAATGCTTCATACGTCCATGAAAACAAACCGCATCGCCGCCGCCCTGCTGATAGCCGCCGCAGGCAGTATTCAGGCCGGTGAACATCCCATCGGGGATCCTGTCGAGATGAACGGCATGGAGATCGCCGCCGTTTATTTGCAGCCGGTCATGATGGAACCCATGCTGCCAGGCATGATGGAAGCGACGGACATCCACCTGGAGGCGGATATCCATGCATCTAAAGGCAACCGGAATGGCTTCGGGGCGGGTGAATGGGTTCCCTATCTCGGCATCACCTATCAGATCAGCAAGGTCGGGGCTGACTGGTCCACGGGAGGCACCTTCATGCCCATGGTGGCATCCGACGGGCCCCATTACGGTGAGAACATCAAGCTCGATGGCCCTGGCAAGTACCTGGTCCGCTATCACATTGCCCCCCCGCCCTACAATGGCTTTTACCGCCATACCGACAAGGAGACCGGCGTGGGGAAATGGTGGGTTCCCTTCGAGCTGGAGTGGGACTTCATCTACGCGGGCGCCGGCAAGAAAGGCGGTTATTGAGTGACTGCCGGATCCTGAGGCAGAAGCCTTCCGTACCCGGTTCGGGTACCGCTAAATACACAAGGGGTAATCCTCGATGCAAACATTCAGAATCCTGTGGGCAGGATCTGTGCTGATGGCGCTGTGCGCGCCCGCCAGCGCCTACGACGTGACCGAGCGGTTTTCCATTGGCGGCGTTATTGCCGGCAGCATGCAGTGCCAGAGTCTGTCCGGGAATTCCGGCGCAGACAACGATTGTAACGGCGCCTTGCCGCTGCAACCGGAGGCCAGTTTCCGGGCAACCGGCCGTGACGAGTTCTTCGTCAAGGCAGGCTTCGCCAGCGGCAACGGACTGAACGACAAATCACCGTTCATACTTGCCCCGTGGGCGGCCGACCTGCAGGATGACGTCAAGGATATCAACGGCTCCGGTCGGGATTACCTGTTAACCGCCTGGTACCGACACACGTTTAGCCTGCGCCAGGAATCCACCCTGGATGCAACCATCGGGCTCATCGATGCCACCGATTATCTCGATGAAAATGCCTACTCTAACGATGAATACACCCAGTTCATGAACGAGGCGCTGGTGAATGGTCCCAATGCCTTTTTGCCTTCTTATGACACGGGCGGGGCGCTGGTGTGGAACACCGGCCCCTGGTCGCTGCGTGGTGTGATCATGGATGTTAACGAGAACGACGACGGCAACGATTACACCTTCTACGGGGCACAACTGGGCTATACACTGCAATCAAAACTCGGTGAAGGCAATTACCGGCTGCTGGTTGACCACACCAGCGATGACTTTTTCGATGACCGTGGTGAATCCATGCACTGCCGCACGTCGTTCCTGTTTTCCTTCGACCAGCAGCTGGGCGATGTGGTGGGTGCATTTCTCCGCTTCGGTTGGCAGGACGATAGTGCCGCCGTGAATTACGATGCGATCTGGTCGGGGGGCATTAACATCAGCGGTAATCCCTGGAAGCGGGACGATGATAATATCGGCCTGGGCTATGCCTATCTCGATGGCGGCAATCTGGATATCAGCCGGTCACAGGTCGCCGAAGCCTACTACCGGTTTGTCATCAACACCTATCTCGCCCTGTCGGCCGATATCCAGTACATGAAAGACGATCTGATAAATACGGACAATCCGGCGGGTTTCATGTATGGCTTGCGGCTCACGGCAGAATTCTGAATCCGGGACCTCTTACAGCCATTACCGTGATCAAGGATGATACGGTTCTTTCAATCCTGCTGGTTCGGATAACACGCTGTACCTGAATGTCAGTATTGTGTACCTGCCTTACGCAACCACAGGGTGAGCGCCACCCGGCCCGTGCCTTCACGCTCGTGCCCTGCTCAAAGCGGTGTTATATTGACCGGCCAACGGGTCTGGAGAACATTAGTGGACATTCGCTTGACACCCTGGGAGGCGCGCGTGATCGGTAGCCTGATTGAAAAGCAGCGCACCACCCCCGAACACTACCCGCTTTCGCTGAATGCACTCACCAATGCCTGCAACCAGAAGAGCAACCGCGACCCGGTGCTGGAACTCGACGAGGCTGCGGTGCAGGACACGATCGATACCCTGATAAAGAAACACTATATCAGCGAGAAGAGCGGCTTCGGCAGTCGCGTCACAAAGTACCGGCACCGGTTCTGCAATACTGACTTTGGCACGTTGAGGTTTTCCGAACAGGAACTCGGTATTGTGTGCGTACTGCTGCTGCGCGGACCACAGACGCCGGGTGAGCTGCGCACTCGCACCGAGCGCCTGTGCAAATTCCATGACATCCATGAAGTCGAAGCAACGCTCGCCCGACTCATGCAGCGTGACGATGGTCCCTTCGTGATGCGGCTTCCCCGTGAACCGGGAAAGCGCGAGGCCCGATTTGCACACCTGTTCGGCAGTGAGTCGGAACTGCACGACACTGCCGCACCCGAAAATGCGCTAACAGCCGGGACCGGCCCGGTGCCTGAGCGCATAGCGCAACTTGAACAGATGGTCAACCTGTTGCGTGACGAGATGGCAACCCTCAAGGCGCGGCTTGACAGGATTGCACCGGAGCAGAACCCCGACAGCAGCCAATAGCGGGTAAAACAAATGCCCGCCTGCAGCGGGATCGACGGGCTTTACCCGTACATCTTCCTGGCGCCGGCAAAAGGGCATGACACCCTGGCGGCCGTATCATGGCATGAACGGGAAACTGTTCATCGCCTTCGGTGCGCGACTCATTTCCTCGATGTTGTAACCCATCCGCACGATGACTTCCGTCATGACCTGGATATTCCGTGTCATGTTCGCAACCAGCTTGATCGTATCCTCCTGCAGCTGCCTGTTGCACCCTTCGGTGGAAATCCGCTCGAGCAGCACCATCGTCTCATCCGAATTTCTGTTGATCGTGGCCAGAAGATCATCAATGTCCCCCGGTTCTTCACCGCAGACAGCGGTTGGTAGCAGGAAATACATGACAAGCGTAATGGTGGCAATTTTTTGCATCATTTGAGGCTCCCGACAGTGTTGTGCGTCACATTGACCAGGATTAGAACCTATCTCATAATCCCCCGCGGCCGCGACCGTGGCGATTTTGGTTCATGGCAAGACGCGGTGAGCGTGGTGTAGCCAATGCTACATGAGCGAGCCGCAACAAAGCCATGGGCCGAAATCGCTCAGCGCCTGAAGAACAGGTTGAAGAGGACGGACAGGACGATGCTCACGACGATCATCGAGGTGATCGGGAAGTAAAACGATCCGTTCTCGCGCTCGATCCGGATATCGCCGGGCAGGTGGCCGAACCAGCCGAAAAGGCCGGGGGCCCAGGTCACTGCCAGGCCGACCAGCGCCAGCAGCAGGCCGATAATGATCAACAGCTTCCCCATGACCATGGTGTCTCAGCTATTCATTTCTGGAAGCAGCCGCAAGAAACCGCATCAACCGGCAAGCCGCAGCACGGCCCGTGCGTTGGCCGTCGTCTGACGGGCGAGGTCTTCCGGTGCCTCGTTGCGCACCTCGGCCAGCGCGGCCAGGCAGTCCGGCAGATATTCGGGGCTGTTGCGCTCCCCCCGGTGTCGTTGCACCACGAGATCCGGCGCATCGGTTTCCAGCACCAGGGCCTGCGCGGGCAATGCAGCGGCAAGGGCACGCAGCTTGCTGGAACGTTCGTAGGTCAGCATGCCGCCGAAACCGAGCATGAATCCCAGCTCGATGTAGCGTTCCGCCTGCTGCAGGCTGCCGTTGAAGGCATGCGCTATCCCGCCCGGCACGCGGATGCGCCGCAGCGTCTCCAGCACCGGATCATGGGCCTTACGAACATGCAGGATGACGGGAAGTCTTGCATCCCGGGCCAGTTCGAGCTGGGCCTCGAACAGTGCCTGCTGCCGCGCCCGGTCCAGGTCCTTGAGGTAGAAGTCGAGGCCGATTTCACCCACGGCCACCGCACTGCCCTGCGCCAGGTACTCCCGCAACCTGTCGGTATCGCCCTCATGGTGCGCATCCAGATAGACCGGGTGCAGCCCATAGGCTGGATAGAGATCGGATTCACGTTCGCACAGCGCGTGCAACCCCGCCCAACCGGCCGCCGTCACCCCCGGTATCACGATTCCGTGCACCCCGCCGGCACGGGCATTCTGCAGCACCCGGGCGCGGTCCGGGTCGAAATCCGCCACGTCGAGATGACAATGGGTGTCGATGATATCCATGAAAATATTGTATGCCGCCACCGTCTTCAAACCCAGCCGTTTTCTGGTATGTTGCGCTGCATGCAAATAACGGATTCACGGGGGGAAGGCGAGAACCGCTACAGTGAACGTCGCTTCGGCGGCATCCGGCGACTGTATGGCGAACATGCCCTGGCGCGCTTCCGGCAGGCGCACGTGTGCGTGCTGGGCATCGGCGGCGTGGGCTCGTGGGCCGCCGAGGCCCTGGCGCGCAGCGCCATTGGAAAAATCACTCTGGTCGACCTCGATCACGTGGTGGAGTCGAATATCAACCGCCAGCTGCAGGCCCTGACCGAAACGCTGGGGATGGCCAAGGTGGCGGTGATGGCCGGGCGTATCCGGCAGATCAATCCTGACTGCGAAGCCGTCGCCGTCGAGGAATTCCTGACGCCGGACAACCTCGATGTACTGCTTACCGGCGGTCATGACTACATCATCGACTGCATCGACGGGTTCCGGATCAAGGCCGGCCTGATTGCCCACTGCAGGCGCCGCAAGCTGCCGCTGATCACCGTGGGCGGTGCCGGCGGCCAGACCGACCCGACCCGCATCCGGGTGGCGGATCTCAGCCGCACCGAGCAAGATATCCTGTTGTCCAGGACCCGCAGGCTGCTGCGCAGCGACTACGGCTTTCCGGCGAATCCGCAGCGACGCTTTGCCGTTCCCTGCGTCTATTCGCTGGAACAGCTCCGTTATCCGGATGACAGCGGCGGGATCAGCCGGGAGAAGCCGGGCAGCCGCGGCAGCGGCGGGTTGAGCTGCGCCGGCGGCCTCGGCTCGGTCGCAACAGTAACCGCAGCCTTTGGACTGGTGGCGGCCTCCCACGTGCTGAACAAATTAAGCGCAGCCACGCGGATGCCGGCCGCTCCTGCCCGATAGGGCACCCTTGCAGGAACACCCTGCAAGCGCGAGCCTTGATGCGCTGCAGACCCGTCGCGTATACCTGAAATAACCGGCGTCTGCAGACCGGCGTTGCAGCCCTTCCTGTATACTGTATTTCAGACCGAACAGTCCATCGCCCGGGATACCAACATGGCTGCACCCCCTTCCCCTCCGCCGGCAACACCACCAGGCTCTCCGCTGCAGGAGATCGGGGTAGACCTGATCGACGATCCGGGTCTCTGGCTGCAGGCGGTGTCGGAAAGGCTGAGCGTCGCGTTGAATACCTTCCTGCCCAACTTCCTGGAGGCACTGGCCCTGTTGCTCATCGGTTGGGTGGCGGCCTTTGTCGTGCGTTGGCTGATCCATCGCTTCGGCAAGGGGCTCGATGCAATTCTGGCCGCCATACACCGCCGGCTCGGTCAGGAGGTCATCCGACCGCGCTGGTCCGTCTCGAACCTCGCAGGCAACATTGCCTTCTGGATCACCCTCGCCTATGCAGTCAGCGCGGCAGCCGAGCAGCTGGGGCTGATCGCTTTTGCCGACTGGGTGCTGGGATTGCTGGGTTACCTTCCCCGGGTAATGATCAGTGCCTTGATCGTGTTCATCGGTTACCTCATCAGCAGCGGCGTGCAGAACATGATCGTGGCCGTATCCGAACCCGGTGGCTTCCAGCACGGACTGGCGCTGGGTCGCCTGGCATCGGTGCTTATCCTGGCATTTACCTTGCTGCTGGGGCTTGCCCAGCTCGGCCTCGACGTCACCCTGTTTGCCAACATCATCCTGCTCGCCGCCGCGGCGCTCTTCGGCAGTGCCGCGCTGGCCTTCGGCATCGGTGCGGGCGATGCCGTGCGCAACGTGATCGCCTCGCATTATGTGCGCAAGAACTACCGGCCCGGTCAGCGCGTACGCATTCAGGAACTGGACGGCGAAATCCTGGAAATGACGCAAGTGGCGGTGATCGTGGATACCGGGGAGGGCGAGGCCTGGATCCCGGCACGCCATTTCCTGGAAAGCACCGCGCTGGTCGTTCAGGAGTCGGGCGAGCGTGCTTGACCCGATCACCAGGGGCTATCTCGCGCTGCGCCCTGCAGCCGCCGCCCGCACGCTGGCGCGCCTTGACAGTCGTGACATCGAGGCGATATTCATGGCCATGCCGCACCAACTGGCGGCCGGCGTACTGGAACACATGGCACCGGGGTCGGCCAGTCGCTGTCTTGCACAGCTGCCCGCGACGACGGGTGGCGAAATACTCGCGCGAACACCCGTACCGGCGGCCGTGGCGGCACTGCGCCTGATGCAGCGCGAACAGGTGGCGGCACTGCTTGCCGCGATGCCGCGGCTGGCGGCAGCGCGGCTGCGGCTGCGGCTGCAATACGCCGAAACGGTGATCGGCGCCTTCGTCGACGCCGACGTGATCACGCTCACGCCGGCCCATCGGGTCGGTGATGCGCTGCGCCTGTTCCGGCGTGCCGGTCAGCGCACAGGGCACACAATTCCCGTTCTGGACGCAGACCGTCATCTGGCCGGCCTGGTAGACTTGAGCGACCTGCTCGGCGCACGTGATCGCAGCATGATCCAGGGCATCATGCATCCGCCCCCCCTGCTGCTCAATGCGCGGGCCGCGCTGCAGACGGTCACCGACCATCCTGCCTGGTTGACGCATGACAGTCTGCCGGTGATCAACCGCGGCGGCGTCTTCCAGGGCGTACTGCGGCGCTCGAAGGTGATGGAGGAGGAACGGCAACTGTTGACTGAAGTCGCCGTCCATACCGAACTGGCCAGGACACGTGCCGCCCTGGCGGACATATTCTGGATGGGTGTGGGTGCGCTCTTTGTCAGCGACGACGGCCAGGCCGCACGCAAACACCCGGAAGACTGAAATGAAACCCGGACTCGCCAATGCCATCCATGTACTCCAGAACGATCTGATAGAGAATCACCCTGTCGATGCCGTTCAGCTGCTGGAACGGCTGCCGCCGGCGGAGGTTGCGGATGTGCTGTCGCGGCACCCGATCTCGCTCACGGCATCCGTGTGGGAACGGCTGTCACCGGACATCGGCATGGGTGCGATCGAAGCGCTCCCTGAAAACCGGGCAGTGGAGGTGTTGCGTCATATCGATCCCGCCCGCGTCGCGGCGCTGCTGTCCACGCGCGATCCGGAACTGCGCGAAAAGTATCTGGCCCGACTGCCCGATGCGGAGGCGGCCGAACTGCGTGCAATCCTCGCCTACCCGGCCGACAGTGCCGGTGCGCTGATGGACCCGCGCCTGCTGCTGTTGCGTGCCGACACCACGGTCCGGGAGGCCCTCGCCCGTATTCGCACGCTGCGCCGGCGTGGAATGCGCGTTCTCTTTGTCGTGGATTCCGACAACCGCCTGGAAGGACAGGTGGACATCCAGGATATCGCGACCGCAACCGCCGGGACACGGCTGGAAGAGATCCAGCGACCGGTTCAGGCGCTGGTCAACGCGATCGCGCCGCGCGAGGAGGTGGTCGATATTCTCGATCGCTTCAGGCTGACCGACCTGCCGGTGGTCGACGCCGAGGAACGCCTCATCGGCGTGGTCCGGTACCGCAACCTCATGGCGGCCGCGGAGGACGAAGCCACGGTCGCGATGCAGACCATGGTCGGCGTGAGCAAGGATGAGCGCGCGTTGTCGAAGGTGTCCTTTGCCGTGCGCAAACGGCTGCCGTGGCTGCACATCAACCTGGCGACTGCCTTCCTCGCAGCAGCGGTCGTGGGCCTGTTCGAGAGTACCATTGCAAAGTACACCGCCCTGGCGGTACTGCTGCCCGTCGTGGCAGGGCAGTCGGGAAATACCGGCGCCCAGGCACTTGCCGTTACCATGCGGGGTCTGGCACTGCGCGAGATCCGGGCGCGGCAGTGGCCGCACGTCGTTTTCAAGGAGATGTCCACCGGCTTCTGGAACGGAATCGCCATTGCAGTGACCACAGCGCTCGGCGTCTGGATCTGGAGCGGATCGATGGGACTGGCGGGTGTCATCGGGGTGTCCATGATCCTGTCCATGGTGATCGCCGGAATATTCGGCGCAGCAATCCCGCTGCTGCTGACGGCCATCGGTCAGGACCCGGCCCAGTCCTCGTCCATTGTCCTGACCACGATTACCGACATTACCGGCTTCTTCAGCTTTCTCGGCATCGCAACACTCTTCTCGGCGTTACTTTAGATTATTACCGGCGCTGTCCCGTGTATCGAGCCCCCCGGCCGGCAGCGGGATTGCCCGCGATCTGCCGAGACCGGATGAGTGTGCAAACTACTCCTGTATGGCTTCCACAAACGTGAATGTTCTATATGCGCCGATCGGGGGTATACCTGCGATTTTCCCTGATTGTTTCTCCGTTACTATCCTTGAATGGAATACCGGGTGTGAAGTTGTGCTGTCGTCTGTCCCCGTGCCGGATGCGCCTGTTTCGAATCATTCGATCTTTGGCTTTAATGCGTTCATATATTTCTTTGCGATGCACAGCAACCTCTTTTGGTGCATCAATGCCGATTCTCGCATTCGTTCCATGAATACCAAGCACGGTTACTGATACATCATCACCGATAATCAGTTTTTCGCCAATTCTTCTCGTAAGTATTAACATACCGTCCCCCTTCTTCTTTTGCGCATTAACTTCCCCGATCACCTTCTTGTTTTAATCATCATCATGCCGCATTTGCCGGATTTTTGACCATATCCCCTTCAAGGATTATAAAACCAGTGTAGACAAAAAAATATCCGGCTGCCTGATGCGAGGAACTGGTATTTGTTGCAGGTTCTGCATCGCCATCCTTCAGGGTGGCTTTGCCTGTCAGATGACCAAAGGATGGACAGAAGCGCGTTACTAATGCACCGATAACCGTCTAACCATCTGAAATCACTGTAACGACCACCCGCCGGTCCCGGCGCGGGCCATCAAACTCGCAGAAGAAGATATTCTGCCAGGTAGACAGTCCCGGCTTCCCGTTGACCACGGGAATGGTCTCCGAAGGACCGACCAGGCCGGATTTGAGGTGCGCATCACCGTTGCCGTCCTGTGCATCATGCAGCCAGACGCCCCGGGGGATGGTCTTGCGCAGGAAATCAACCACGTCCGTCTGTACGCTGTCGTCCCAGTTTTCCTGGATCATCACAGCCGCGGTCGCCCCCTGGGCGTAGATGCTGACAATGCCATTTTGTACGCCGCTGCGATTGATGACGCCCCGAACCTGGTCGGTGATATCGACCAGGGTTTCCCTGGTGGTCGTTTCAAGCGTGATTGTTTCCTGCATCAGATTTTGAATATTCCGGATTCAACAGCATGATATTCGATTGACGAATTCTCGGATATCCCGTGGCGCATCGCTGCAGGATGCACCGGGAATGTTTCGATTATATAGTGCAGGTGCGCATGGCACACCCTGCGCTTATGCTGCCGAGGAAGGTATTAATTTTCCAGCCGCCATGAAACAGGTCGCAGCGCAGTGCAAGGGCATGCCCGGCCGGTGCAGCGGCAATGATTCAGGGATTGAAGCCTTCGGGCGAGGCCAGCCATTCGATTTCTTCCGGTGTGCTCTCGCGTCCCAGGATGGCATTGCGGTGCGGGAAACGGCCGAAGCGCGCCACGATGCCGCGATGGTGCTCGGCCCATTGACGGTTTTCCTCGAGACCTGCCCTTGCAAACAGTTCCAGCGCATAATCCTGGTCGACCAGTGATTCGCTGTGCATCCAGGGCATATAGAGAAACACCTTCTGCTTCGCCGACAGCCCGGCATCCAGGCCGCGCGCTATCGCACGGCCGGACACTTCACGTGACTGTGCCTCGGTACTGAAACTCTCGGGGCGGTTGCGAAACATGTTGAGGGGAAACTGGTCCAGCAGGATGACCAGGGCCAGCGCGCCCTCTGCCGTCCGCTCCCAGTCCGCGAGTTCCCCGTCACGTGCCTGCCGCCAGAGAGTTTCGAAACGCGCTGTTACCTGCCGGTCGTACCGGGGTTTGGAATCGAACCAGCGCGCCTTCGACGCTTCAGAGAACCAGAAGTCATTGACATCCTGCGGTGTCATCGATCTGGCCGCCGGACGGTGGTATCTGACTCGATTGCGAATAGCGCAGCTTTACTGAACGCTGCCGAACCCCCTGTCGGCACTGCCCGGCGGGGGCTCCAGCCCGGCAATCCGGCATCCCTGAGTGACCGGCCCGCCCGGAAACAGCTTGTAGAGATACTTCATGCCCCCCCGGGCATGAAATTTTTCTTCCAGGGCGTCGTGCAGATCCCGGGATCTGATGCCTGGACTGTCCTCATGCCGTGCAAAATACTCCTGCAGGGCGCGCACGGCATCCCAGTGACCGTCATCGGGCTGCAACCCCTCGTCCGCCGCGGCCTTGACTCCCTTGTCCCGGGTCCAGCCGATGGGGGCATGCGGGAAATCCGGATTGGTGGCAGTATTGATCGTGCGTGTTATGTCCATTACGTTGTCGCTCCTCTCGTATTTATTCAGACCCTCAACTGTATGAACTTTAGCCGGACGGCCTGCCGCTATCAAGTCGGCGCTGCCGGCTCAACAACCGGGTGCTTCATAGCGCCAGGTAACGTCCACCCGAGGCGATTGCGACCACCAGCAAACCGATCGCCAGGTTGATCCCGACCAGGACCCGGATACGGGACAGCTGCCGGCCGCCGCCCTGCCAGTCGCCTGCGGCAACGGCCTTTTTCAGCTGCCGGAATGGCGCGAAAAAGACATGCATGAAAATCAGCATCATGACGAGGCCGGCCCACAGCATCAGGTGTATGTGCAGGCCGGCGTTGCCGAATCCGCCGAACACCGAAAAAACCATCCACAAGCCGGTGGCCAGCAAAACAGCGATCGAGACGAATACCCAGGGAAAGAACCGGCCGAATACCCCACGCCACAAGGCGAGCCGCGCGGGCGGCTCAAGCTGCGTCGCCGCAACCGGGCGCAGCACCACGTAGGCGAGAAACATCCCGCCCACCCACACAACGGCCGCCAGGGTATGCAGTAGAATTGCGATTGCCATCTTCTTATCCCGAATAGCGGTTGTTTTTTCCCCCTGTTCGCCCGCATTATACAGTGACGCCGGCTGAATACGACCGACAGTTCATGGACAAGGTTTTATGGCACTAAGCGAAACAGTACAGGTGGTCATCAGTCAGTCGGTCGCCATCCTCGTCGACGGCAACAACATCGAGCGCAGCATTCATTCGGAAACCAGCAAACCCAACACCATGCTGAATTTCGACACCCTGGTCCCCCGACTGCTGGGCAACCGCGGACTCAACCGGCTGGTGTATTTCCGTGAAGGCAAGCAGATTTCATCAAAGCTCAAGGAACGGCTGCACGCAAACTACCACGGCTCGGTGCGCCCCTGCCACAAGAGCGCCGACATCCCGCTCTCCATCAAGGCGACCCAGCTTGCCAACAAGGTGGACACCATCATCATCATGTCCGGTGATTCCGATTATGTGGAACTGGTGCGGCATCTCAAGTCGGAAGGGGTGCGGGTGGAAATCGCGGCCATACCCAGCACTACATCAAAACTGCTGATTGAAGAGGCCGACTATTTCCATGAAATCACCCGCAGTGACTGGTTCACCCTCGAGACCAAGAAGAGCACGCGCAAGCAGCCGACCAAGCACCAGGATTGACCCAATCTTGCAAAAACTCTTGTTGTGGGAGCGGCGCCTCGCCGCGACGGGGCGGCAGGGATGTGAGGTATAAACCATCGCGCCGGGGGCGGCGCTCCCATGGAGTATCAGGTAACTTGTGTGGGAGCGGCGGCTCAGCGCAGCACCAGCGTTGTTTTACTGTCCGGCACCTTGTGCAGATTCGAGGACACCGGGCAGTGCGCCATCCGGTCGATGATATAGTCCACGTCAGCCGCGCACGGTACGCCGGACTTCAACCGGCCTTCGAAGGCAACCCGCTGCCTGGTGACCAGCCAGTCCTGCGTTGCCTCGATCTCGATATGTCCGCTGGCGGACCTGAGCAGCAGCCCCCTTTCCGCGCAGTTCAGCCGCAAGTACATGTGCTGGCAGGTGAACACCGCATACACGAAGATCAGGAAACCGGCCGTGCCCGTGTTCAGATCAAAATCCTGCCATGCGTCGTCCGCGAACAGCTCGACCCGAAGGTCGGAGATAGTGTTATCCGGCTCCTGGTACAGGCTGAAGAGGCGCATCTGAAAACGGTGTTCATTCATGGCGGAAACCCTGCGGTACTACTATTTTTTATAAAAAATACACCATGCATTCCGTCGGCGAATTGTCCTGAATCAAGAAATACCACGGGCAGTGCATGAACGTATGCCGGCCGTCTTTTGCCGTGATCAAACCTCGGGAAGATCGATGCTGCCGGCGAGCCAGAGGTCGACTGCGCGGGCACAGCGGCGGCCCTCGCGAATGGCCCACACGACGAGGGACTGGCCGCGCCGGGCATCCCCGCAGGCAAACACGCCCCTGGCCTGCGTCCGGAAGTCTGTATCCGCGGCATCGATATTGCCGCGCGCATCGAGACCCGGATCAAGCCGGTTGACGAGACCGGCGTGAACCGGGTGCGCGTAGCCCAGCGCCAGCAGGACCAGCTTTGCCGGCAGGCGGCGTATCTGTCCGGGCAGATGCTGCTTTTCCCAGGCACCCACGGCATTGCGACTCCAGCGCAGTTTCTGCAACACCAGTTCCGCCACCCGCCCGCCATGGCCCTCGAAAGCGATGGTGTCATAACCCCAGATATGGCCGCAGCCCTCCTCGTCGTGGTCGCTGGCATGCCATTCCGGTACGGGGCCCGGCCAGTACAGCAGGTTGTCGACATGCAGGGGTGGACGGTCATGGTACTGGATCTGGGTCACCTGCGCCGCGCCTTGCCGGATCGCCGTACCGATGCAATCGCCGCCGGTATCACCGCCGCCGATAACGGCGACCGTACTGCCGGCCGCGTCGATTGCGCTGCAGGGATGCATGCCATCACAGGCTACCTGGCGATTCTGCCGGGCGAGATAGTCCATGGCAAAGTGTATGCCCGCCAGCGAGCGGCCGGGCAGATCGAGGTCGCGGGGCTGCTCTGCACCGCAGGCCAGAACAAGCGCATGAGTGCTGCGGCGCAGTTCCCCGATATCCAGATCGGCACCGACCTGGATGCCGGTGCGAAAGCGCACGCCCTCGGCACGCAACTGGTCGAGCCGGCGGTCAACGACGGTCTTCTCCAGCCTGAAGTCCGGAATACCGTAGCGCAGCAGACCGCCGGGACGGTCGGACTTTTCATATACCGTGACACGGTAACCCGCACGGGCGAGCTGCTGTGCGCAGGCGAGTCCCGCCGGCCCCGAGCCGATGACGGCAATGCGTTTGAACAGCGGGCGGGAGCAGGGCTGTGGCTTCACCCAGCCCGACCGCCAGGCACGCTCGATGATCGCCAGTTCGATGGAACGGATGGTGACCGCGCGCCTGCCGATACTCAGGGTGCAGGCATCCTCGCAGGGGGCAGCGCAGATTCGGCCGGTGAATTCGGGAAAGTTGTTGGTTGATTCGAGCCTGAGCCAGGCGTTGTACCAGTCACCCTCGCTGACCAGTTCATTCCATTCGGGAATGAGATTGTACACGGGACAGTAGCTGTGGCAGTCGGGGGTGCCGCAATCCATGCAGCGCGCCGCCTGGCGAACAGCCTGGTGGCCCGGCATGACCTGTTCGTATTCGCGCCAGTGCCGGATACGCTGCCTGGCACGCTGCTTGTGCGCCGCTTCGCGCGGGTATTTCAGGAAACCGGTGTGATCGTCCATCGCTGCATGGTCTCTCACGCTCTTTATTTAAGTTTAGACCATGCTATTTTATTTATAATTTACATATAGATACGTATTTATAATACAAAATGATTTAACTCTAACGGCAGCCCCCGAGTCTGAACCGGCGGGTGCGCAGCCCGCAGCAGGTGCGGGAATCGCCGGCTTCACGGACAATGAAACGCCTGCGGGTGCCTGTCGATTTCATTGTCGGGCGATGCAATCAGGCGGAGTTTGTGTTCGCGTTCAAGATGCTTGATGGCGGCCTCGCGCCGACTCGCCGAGCTGCGGGTATGACCGCTTTCCAGGTAGACCACCCGCTCCGGCTTGCGCCCGTAGAAATACCGGGCACCCCGCTGCCCGGCGTGCAGGACCAGGCGCCGCTGCAGGTCCGTGGTGATGCCGGTATACAGCGAATCGTCACTGCAGCGAATGATGTAGACCTGCCAGTTCATGCGCCGATTTTACCTGCAATCATACCGGCCGCCAGCGACGTTGCGGCCATCGGCGGATCACTATGTTAAGATAAATCGCTCTTTCTGACATTGAAACAGCCGTCAGCCGGCGGCAGGAGCAGACTATGCAGGTTGCAGACAAACGGGTGATCACCCTGGCCTATACCCTGAAAGACAACGACGACAACATCATCGACAGATCCGACGACGGCAGCTTCAGCTACCTGCACGGCGCCAACAACATCATCCCCGGGCTTGAAAGCGCCCTGACCGGCAAGGTGGTCGGTGACGAACTGTCGGTCACATTGGCACCCGAGGACGGTTATGGCGTGCGTGACCCCGGCAAGACGCAGGCAGTTCCGCGCAACATGTTTCCGCCGGAGCATGAAATCGTTACCGGCATGCAGTTTCATGCCCAGGGCCCCGACGGCCAGACCGTGGTGGTTACCGTCGCCAGTGTGGAAGGCGACACGATCACCGTTGACGGCAACCACCCGCTGGCGGGTGTCGAGCTGAATTTCGACGTCACGATCATGGACATCCGGGAAGCGAGCGGCGAGGAGCTCGAACACGGGCACGTCCATGGCCCGCAAGGCCATCAACACGAGTGATCGGGTAGCGCATGGAGGCCGCCGGTGCGCCGGTAGCTACCCCTCCAGCTCCTCCCAACGCGTATAACAGGCTTCCAGCTCGCCGCTCACCACCTCGAAACGCGTCAGTGTCGCGCTGATCTTCTCCTGCGACTGCCGGTAGAACACCGGATCGCCGAGCGTTTCCTGCAGCTCGGCCTGCTCGGTCTCCAGCGATTCGATCCGTGACGGCAACGAATCCAGTTCACGTTGATCCTTGTAAGAGCGCTTGCGCGGCCTGCCGTCGGTTATCGTATGCGCCGCCGGCGGCTGTTCCGGGCCGCGCGAATCGCGCGGCGTGACGGACGACTGTGTCCCGACATCCCGCTGCCGCAGCCAGTCGCTGTAGCCGCCGACATATTCCCCTATTTGCCCGCCACCCTCGAACACCAGAGTACTGGTCACCACGTTGTCGAGAAACGCGCGGTCATGACTGACCAGCAACAGCGTCCCGTGATAGTCCAGCAGCAGTTCCTCCAGCAACTCCAGGGTCTCCACGTCCAGGTCATTGGTGGGCTCATCCATGACCAGCAGGTTTGCCGGCCGGGTAAACAGCCGCGCCAGCAGCAGGCGGTTGCGTTCCCCGCCCGACAAACTGCGCACGAGTGACTGCAGCCGTTGCGGGGGAAACAGGAAATCCCGCAGGTAGCCGGCGACATGCCGTTCCCGGCCGTTGATGCTGATCCGCTGCCGGCCGTCACTGACGCTGTCCATCACCGAGGCATCCGGGTCGAGTACTGCACGCTGCTGGTCGAAGTAGGCTACCTGCTGCCGGCTGCCGCGCCGTATCCGGCCGGCGTCGGGCGCCAGCTCGCCCAGCAGCAGCCTGATCAGGGTGGTCTTGCCGGCGCCGTTGGGACCGATGATACCGATCCGGTCACCGCGAAGAACGGTGGTGGAAAAGTCCCTGATAACGGCATGCCCGTCAAAGGCCAGGCTGACTGCATCGGCCTCGAAGACCAGCCGGCCGGAGAGTTCGCCGTCATCCAGATGCAGGGCCGCCTTGCCGCCGCGCGTACGTCGCAGCCGCCGCTGTTCGCGCATTTGCCCAAGCGCCCGCACGCGTCCCTCGTTGCGGGTCCGGCGCGCCTTGATCCCCTGGCGTATCCAGGTCTCCTCCTTCGAAAGCCGCTTGTCGGACAGTGCATGCCGGCGCTCCTCGATCGCCAGCTGCTCGGCCTTGCGACGCACGTAGTCGTCGTAGTTTCCCGGCCAGCACGTCAGCCGGCCACGGTCCAGTTCGATGATGCGGGTCGCCAGGCGGCGTACAAAAGCCCGGTCGTGACTGATGAACAGCAGCGCCCCTGGATAAGCCGCCAGGTAATCCTCCAGCCAGGCAATAGCCTCGATATCCAGGTGATTGGTCGGCTCATCCAGCAGCAGAATGTCCGGGCCGGAAACCAGCGACCGCGCCAGCATGACGCGCCGCCGCCAGCCGCCGGACAAGCTGTGAACACCGACAGCGCCATCCAGCCCCAGACGTGACAACACGGCCGCCACCTGCCGCTCCAGCTGCCAGCCGCCCGCCGCTTCCAGTTCCTGCTGCAGTACCGCTAGCCGCTGCAGATCATCCCGGGAACCCGATTGCTCCAGCGCGAGGGCTGCTTCGTGGTACCCGGCAACCAGCCGGCCCAGCTCCGGCAGTCCACCGGCAACAACGTCGAACACGCTGGCACGGCTCTCGAGGCCTGTCTCCTGGGCGAGATAGCCGATCCGGTTTGGCGGACGCACCCACACCTTGCCATCATCCGCGGCGAGTTCGCCACTGATCACGCGCAGCAGTGATGACTTGCCCTCGCCGTTTCTACCCACCAGGCAGACACGCTCGCCCTTGTGTATCTCGAGTGCCACCTCGTCCAGCAGGGCGCGCACCCCGAAGGCCAGCGACACCGCGTCGAGTCTCACCAATGGCATATTTTCTTCACATCCCCGGTTGCGGTGGCTGAATTCTACGCATACGTTTTGCAGAAATAACACCGATATGAAATTATCGAGACAAACCCGTTTCAGGGACCCGGGTCTATGAGCAGCTGCTGGTAGTCCACGGAAATACGCCCTTTCCATTCCGGCACCTGCACGAACTCTGGCTGCTGGACCGCGAGCACCGGCCACTGGCCCTGGCACTGGTATACTTCCGCCGCGCCGGCGGCTCCCGGAATCCAGCCACCGAGAAGGTGCCAAGCCTGCCGCGCCCCGCGGATGACAGGAACGCCGACCGGCTGGCTTTCTCGGATCCCGTGTCCGCCGTTTGGGCACAATCGAACGACGGGCAGGCACCGTCGTCAAGCGCACTGCGCGCTTTAGCCGGTTCTCTTGTATAATCGCCGCCCTTTTAACCGCCCTCCCACAGGGCAGGTATCCCGATGCTCAACAAACTGCGGAATATCGCCATCATCGCCCACGTCGATCATGGCAAGACCACCCTGGTCGACCAGCTGCTGAAGCAGTCCGGCACGCTGGATGAACGCGCCGTGGTCCCCGAGCGGGTGATGGATTCCAGCGATCTGGAAAAAGAGCGCGGCATCACCATTCTGTCGAAGAACACCGCCATCCAGTGGGGCGACTACCGGATCAATATCGTGGACACGCCCGGCCATGCCGACTTCGGCGGGGAGGTGGAGCGCGTCCTGTCGATGGTGGATTCGGTACTGCTGCTGGTGGATGCGGTCGATGGACCCATGCCGCAAACACGCTTCGTCACGCAGAAGGCCTTTGCCCTCGGTCTGCGGCCCATCGTGGTGATCAACAAGGTCGATCGTCCCGGCTCACGACCGGACTGGGTGCTGAACCAGACATTCGACCTGTTCGACCGGCTCGGTGCCACCGATGAGCAACTGGATTTTCCGGTCGTATATGCCTCCGCCCTGCGGGGCTATGCCAGTCTGGATTCCGGGCAACCGGGAACGGACATGACCCCGCTGTTCGAGATCGTCACGGAAATGGTGGCGCCACCCCGGGTGGACCCGGACGGTCCCTTCCAGCTGCAGGTGACATCACTCGACTACAGCAGTTATGTCGGGGTTATCGGTATCGGCCGCATCAGCCGCGGCAAGGTGAAACCCAACATGCCTGTCGTTCTGGTTGACCGGAACGAGCGGCGGCGCAATGCCCGTGTCGGCCAGGTCCTGGGTTTCCTGGGGCTGGAGCGGACCGAGATTCCCGAGGCGCGGGCCGGTGACATCATCGCCTTCACCGGTATCGACGGGCTCAACATTTCCGACACCCTGTGCGATCCGGGCGCCGTGCAGGCCCTGCCGCCGCTGACGGTCGATGAGCCGACGGTCAGCATGACCTTCCAGGTCAACGATTCGCCCTTTGCCGGCCGGGACGGCAAGTACATCACCTCCCGCAATCTCCACGAGCGCCTGGAACGTGAACTGATACACAACGTGGCACTGCGGGTCGAGGATACCGGCGACCCGGACAAATTCAGGGTGTCCGGCCGGGGTGAACTGCACCTGGCCGTGCTGATCGAGACCATGCGGCGCGAAGGCTACGAGCTGGGCGTTTCCAGGCCGGAGGTGATATTCCGTGAAGTGGACGGTGAACGACAGGAACCGTACGAACAGGTGACCGTGGATGTGGAGGAAGCCCACCAGGGTATCGTGATGGAGAAACTGGGGGAACGCGGCGGCGATCTCACCGACATGGCGCCCGACGGCAGGGGCCGGGTACGGCTGGATTACCTCATGCCGGCACGCGGCCTGATCGGCTTTCGTACCGAATTTCTGACCGGCACCCAGGGCACCGGGCTGATCTACAGTGTGTTTTCCCATTACGGTCCCGTCAAGCGCGGTGAATACGGGCAGCGCATCAACGGCGTGCTGATATCCAACGCCACCGGCAAGGCCCTCGCTTATGCCCTGTTCAATCTGCAGGAGCGCGGCAGGCTGTTCATCGGCCACGGCGAGGAAGTCTATGAAGGCGCGATTGTCGGCATCCATTCACGCGGCAATGACCTGGTGGTGAATCCCCTGAAGGCCAAGCAGTTGACCAATATCCGCGCCGCCGGCTCGGATGAAAACATCCTGCTGACACCGCCGGTGCGCATGAGCCTGGAACAGGCCCTGGAATTCATCGATGACGATGAACTGGTGGAGGTCACACCGCGGCATATCCGCCTGCGCAAAAAACATCTGCAGGAACATGCTCGCAAGCGCGCCGCGCGCGCCTCCGCCTGAGGGTACGCCCCGGAACTGGCTGCCGGGACAGCGGCCTGAATCGCCACCCCACGGTACACCGAGTTTATCCCCTATATATTACATGGAATTATATCCCATACCCAATATATAGGTATTTGACAATTATTAAATTAATACATGGGGTTATAAAATTATTCCTTGACAACTTTAAGGTTTTTATTTACCGTTCGTACAAGGGACGGCAGCGGGGCATGGATGCGCGGAACCCAGAAAACACCCGTCGGTTCAGCGTTGTTTACACCATCGCGGAGGAGCAGAGCACATGCACATTACAGATATGGTAATGCACGTGGATGAAAGCCTGACTGATATCGGCAGACGCCATGTAGAAAGGATTCTCACCGGCCAGCGGGGCGTACTGCATGCCCAATTCAACGAGCAGCGCCCCCACCTGATGCTCATTGCCTATGATACCGACCGGATCTCGTCATTCGAGATCCTGGCGAACCTGATGGGTCATCACCTCTGCGCCGAACGCATCAGCTAGTCACAGCCGATACCCTCGATTGGGGAATTGCCCGGCGGCCTCAGGGCCGCCTTTTTTTCACCCGCGCCGGCAGGCAGCCGGTGTATATCCTGTTTTATCTTTTAAAATAACAGCATAGCAATGATCCGGATGGGTCCCGGTTCCCGGGACAGGCCGCGTCGGTCCGGACCAGTCCATTTTCCAATCGGTACGTAATCTGTGAGTGTCCAGGAGGTATCCTGTCTCTATCGAATATCTCACATATTCGACTCCGTAAATTCATTCAGCCCGGCCTTGTTCAGGCCGGGGTTTTTTTATCTCTTTCCAAGGCGTCAGTGTCTGCGATTATGGGAACAGCGTGGTGCGGCCCCTTCGGGTGGTCCCGGTTATCCCGGGAAAATGTCAATATTGACGCTTTCTGCCGGCGTGCCTACTGCACATTTCCCGAGCCATGGTCTATACTGTTTTCAGTACCTTACGGAATACAGGGTCAATAGAAAAATAAACCACAATAAACACGCAAACCGTCCGGAGAGCATGCCCCCGGGCGGCTCAAGTGTCGGAACAGTGGGGGAAATGACATGCACACAGGGAATGGCCATACCCGGGCAGGTGAACCATTAACTGCCGGCAACAATCTCATCGTTAACCACAACGCGCCTGTACGGTGCAGCATCCTCATCCAGTTAACGGAACCCGATAATGACCCCGTTCCTGCACTGAGAAGCGCCGGTTGGGAAATTCATACGATTGACAGCGAAGACCGCGCCCGCCACTCGATCCAACGGCATGATGTGCGAGTCGGCCTGGTCTATATTGATAACCGCTTCAACCGGCAGCAACTGGAGCGGCTTTCAAGTGCCCTGTCCACGAGTCAGGACATTCGCTGGATTGCCCTGTTGTCGCAACCCTGCAGTCAACGGGACCCCGTCTGCGATCTGATTGCCCGATACTGCTACGACTACCACACCCTGCCCTGCGACACCGAAAAACTGCTGCTCACCCTGGGACACGCCTGGGGCATGGGCGGGATGCAGCTGACGCGGAACGACCCGTGTATGGAGGAAAACGGCGATTGCGGCATGATCGGCAGCAGCCAGCCGATGCAGCAGCTCTACCGGGAAATTCACAAGGCCGCCAGTTCGGATGCGCCGGTGCTCCTGGTCGGCGAGAGCGGGACAGGCAAGGAACTGACTGCCCATGCGATCCACCGGCTTTCCAGCCGTAGCGGAAAACCATATATCCCCGTCAACTGCGCCGCCCTGCCGGAGACCCTGATCCAGTCCGAACTCTTCGGGCATGAAAAAGGGGCCTTTACCGGGGCGAACCAGCGCCGTATCGGCCACCTGGAAGCGGCGCACAGCGGCACCATCTTTCTCGACGAGATCAGCGACATGCCGCTGGACCTGCAGGTCAACCTGCTGCGTTTCCTGGAAATGAAGGTGATCGAACGCCTCGGCAGCACCAGCGAGATCGACGTCAATGCGCGCGTCATTGCCGCCACGCACGCGAACCTCGAAGCGGCTGTGCAGCACGGCCTCTTCCGTGAAGACCTGTACTACCGGCTGAATGTGCTGCAGATCAGGGTGCCCAGCCTGCGTGAGCGCGGCACCGATATCGAACGGCTGGCCAATTATGTGCTGCACCAGTATGCCGATGAAAACAACAACGGAGTCCGGGGTTTCAGTCAGGCGGCACTCCAGGCCATGCTGCGATACCACTGGCCGGGAAACGTGCGCGAACTGATCAACCGCGTCCGCCGTGCCATGGTCATGTCGGATCAAAAACTGATCACGCCGACGGATCTGGGTCTGGATGGTGGTGATGACTGGTGTTCGTCAGAAACACTTCAGCAAAGTCGGATCGAAGCCTCCCGAAAAACCATCGAATCCGCCCTGGAGCGCACCCGCAACAATATCTCGCAGGCCGCCCGTGACCTGGGCGTCTCGCGCACCACGGTCTACCGGTTGATGGAGAAGTTCAGCATCGGCACCTGAACCCGCCCTGCTCCTTGCGGGCAAACGCGGTCGCACGGCAACGTCCGGCACCTGCCCGGGCACAATCCCGCACAATTGTTCTGTGATTGTGGTCTGGTTCACGAACCACAATTCAATGCCAACCGATAACTTTCTCGTCCATTACTTTCAGCGTGCCCTGCAACACCACGATTTGTAATGCTTTTCGTCTTTTTAAACAATGACTTATTGAACTATCAGTACATCGTGATACTATACGCGCGACTTCGGCACCGCCTCGCTCGGTAACCGGAGCAGCAAGTTAGGACGGGCAACCCCGTCAGGCGATCGACAGGACCGAAACAACCTGAAAAAAGGATGCAACATGCGAGCAGAAAAGCACCAACCGGCCGTTGCCCCAGGGCAGCCTGTGTTTAACCGCAACCATGGAGGCCGTGTCGACCAGGACACACGCCAACTGACAATCCGAAAGATCTCCTCCCGATAAAAGCAAACCCCGAGTAATCGAGGGACGCAAAGCCACGGGCCCAGTTGTTACCATTAACAGAGGGCTGCCGGACTGCCGAAGGAGTGAGTAACAAGCTCCCACCTGTATGGGGATCTTTCATCAAACCAGATGAGGGTTCCTATGCACAGCATCGATTTCTCGCACGCGTGTTTCACCAGTTGTAACTCCTCGATACCCGGCAGCGGAACGCCGCTTCAATCACAGCCTCGTAGACATTCCGGCTATCGTGTTGCCGGCATGCTGCTTGCGCTGCTGGCATTTGTCTTCGGGGCTGTGTCATTGCCCGGCCACGCACTGGCAGGCAGTTCAGATGCCCATGGTCGGGCGCAAGCCCTCACCACTTCGCTGATGGGACTCAACAGGGCCTACCAGCATGCCAGTCCCGCCGCGAAAGCCGCGGCGCTCGAATCGCTCGTCAACACCGCCGCCGAACGCCAGGCCCTGCTCACCGAATTGATGGAGGAAGATCCCGGTGCCGTGCTGAAGGTCGCCGTACCCGCCCGTGTCCGTGCCGGCATGCCCGAGGAGGTCAGCGCCTTCATCGAACAGCACGTGCAGCTCGAGGGTGAACTGGAGGTGATCTATGAAGACCACGAGGACGGGACCCACCGCCTGCGCCACTTCCTGACGGTATACGAGGGGCGCATCGCCCTGCACTTCAGGACCGAGCCCCGTGGGCTGCTCTCCGGCACCGCGGTGCGCGCCGGCGGCGTCCTGCTGGGCGATGCCATGGCGCTGGAGTCGGGGGAAGGCATCCTCACCCTGGCCGCGGATGGCGGGTCGACCGGTGGAAGCAGTGGGGGTGCGCCTGCACCGGTACCCAATACCTTCGGCGAACAGCGCAC
>Ga0210096_1000024_pt1 | contig 95288 bp, 182 predicted proteins | sample China_Galinas_PW_4_FD_184864 | JGI IMG/M metagenome (GOLD analysis project Ga0210096, IMG submission 184864) | Wetland microbial communities from San Francisco Bay, California, USA, that impact long-term carbon sequestration - China_Galinas_PWA_D2... | ecosystem: Environmental > Aquatic >...
CTCGAACGAGACCGCGAAGGTCTCACTCTCTGGGATGTCCTCGGTGCGGATGAAGTGCCTCACCGCCTCGTAGATCGAGCCGTCCGAGGTCCTGAACCTCGCACCGGGGACGATGAAGAAGTCCAGCCTGCATCCCGGGAGGGCGGCCGGCACGTCGTGGTTGTCTCGCTGCCTGAGCAGCGAGTAGAAGCGTTGCTCCATCAGAGTACCTCCGTCGGCTGTCGGGTCCACCACGAGATGGACGAGTTGGGGATGAAGATCTGGCGCGCCTCGGGCGCCGGGGTCCTGAGTACCTCGCGAGCCGGGCTGCCGTGGAAGGAGGCCGGGATGAGCACCAGTTCCCCGCGGAAGTTGCCTGTCGCCATCATTTCCGGCTCGCCCTCGGCCTCGTCGATCCACTCGAAGTCCTCCGCGTAGAACTCCGCGCCGTCTTCCAGCTTGATGTACGCCGGGTTCACGAGGGGATCCCGGACGACACCTTCGGGCTCTCCGGCGGGTCGAGGCGGAGCATCCACATCGCGCTGACGCCCTTGAACTCGTCGTTCCGGGCGATCGCGGTGACCGCGAAGCGCTCGCCGAAGAGCGTCGAGTCGGCTTGCGCCGCCTTGCCCAGTGCTTCTACGACCTTGCGGTACACGTCGTGGATCGAGCCGGCCGTCACCTCCAGCATCGAGCACGGGAGGCGCCCGACGTGTTCTGAGAACAGCTCGGTATCGCGGTCGTCCTCCTCGACTTTGCGCACCTCTACCCTGTAGTTGCTCATCCCGCTCCTCTCTATGGTATCAGGCCGACCCGGGCCTGATGTGCTTGACGGTCTCCTCGTAGACCACGAACGACAGCAGGGCCTTCGGCAGGATCGACCTGTCGACGGGGTCGTGCTCGACGACCACCGCGATGTAGGTGCCCGGCTCGGGGCCGGTGCCGTGGTTCCAGCCCTCGATCACCTCGCGGACGTCGCGTTCGAGCGAGAGTTGGCGCTCGCGTGGTTCGTACGCGACGTCCCACTCGATCTCCTGTTCCGTCTGGATGATCGGGTACGCGCTCTCTTCGCGCAGCGCGTAGATGGTCAGGTGTCCTCGTTCCCTCGGTGGCATCGTCGTCTCCTCTGTAGTTTAGTACGTCGTCGGGCGCAAGATCGGTGCCCACACCTTCTCGCGCAGCTCGGCGCGTCGGTCGGGCGGCATGGGGCCCCGGAGCCTCTCGAGCGCGTCGGCGGCCCACGCGCAGCGCGGGAGCACGTACCGGCGCACGAGGCGCGGGAACATGACGGAGGACGGGTCTTCGCTGTGGCCGAGGCCGAGCAGGTGCCCGTACTCGTGGTAGACGGTCATGCACGCTTCCGCGAACCGCCGCGGGGCGGCCAGGCGGCGGGCGACCCACAGGAAGCACGCCGGGTACTGGCTCGCGGTGGGCTCGGTCGCCCTGCCGAAGACGCCCCCGTCGAGCGCTCCGTCGGGCACCACCTCGGCGTCGACGGACGCGCAGTGCGGCGGCTGGCCCCAGTACTCGCCGGCCATCGCGTACGCGAGGTCGAGCTGCGGGGTGAGCGGCGCGCCCCACGCCGGCCCCGGCTCGGGGGCCAGCAGGAGCGCTACGGTCGCTACTGCCAGTGCTGCGGTCTTGGCGATCATGAGTCTGCTCCCTCGTCGTCGGTGAACAGGTCTGCTAGGGTGACCCCGTCTCGGGGCCTGAGGCGCACCTCACGGCCCGCGTCGCGGGCGCGTCGGACGGTGGCCCAGGTGCCCGAGCGCATGACCTCCTCCGCGGTCTCGGGCACGGCGATCAGCACGTCGCACTCGGCGACGAGCAGGTCGTTGCGGAGCATGTAGGACTCGGCGGCGGTGCGGCCCTTCGCCGCGTAGAGGATCGAACAGCCGGCCTCAGCCGCCTGGCGCACCAGGTCCTCGTTGTGCATCGCCGCCGGGACCGCGACTCGGTGGGTCGCCCCGCGGTGGCGGTTCGTGGAGATGATGTGCGCCGCGGTGTCCACGCCGAACGCCGCGCCGGTGATGAAGGACTCGGCGTCGTCCAGGCCCGCGATCACGTCCTGGAGCTGCTCGAATTCCCGCGAGTCGAGCGGCCTGGTAGAGCCGGTGAAGGCGTAGGCGGTCACAGGACGTACTCCTCCAGCTCCTCCATATGCTCGAGCGTCTTCATCAGCCTCTTGAGCGCCCGCTTGCCCGCCCTCTCGGCGGCTCGCTTGGAGCGCTTCGTCCCGCAGCACGGGTCATCTCGGTAGGGGTAGCCCGCGGTGTCCCTCCACGAGAAGTGCCAGGTGCCGCCGAAGAACCAGTACGCGTGCTGGTACCCGGGGTCGCCATCATCGAAGTCGCTCCTGAGCATCCAGGTCCACTTCCTGGGCGGGCTCGGCTTGATGACTACTCGCGGCGGGTTGCGGACGTGCAGTGGCTCCGTCATGCTCCGAGCACCCTCCCCTTCTCGATGTGCCGGCCGAGCAGCTCCAGGCCGGTGATGTGGTAGTGTTCCTCGTCGTGGAGGCCCTCCACGTACAGCTTCGGGGTCTCGCCCTGGAACTTCACGTGGAAGAGCATGCCGTCCGCGTCGAAACTCCAGAGCTGGTCGCCCTGGTTGCGCTTGCGGAGGACGACGTCGTCGCTCGCGAGCTCGAGCACCTCGGCCGCGTGGGCGCGGGCCAGGTTGCGGAAGCGCTCCGTCTTCTCGCGCCGGCCGCGCTCGATCTCGGCGTCGCGCGTGGCCCGCGCCGAGAGGGCCCTCTCCCTGATGCGCAGCGAGCGGGTCACGGCCGGGACTCCGCGGCCAGGCGCAGCGCGTCGGCGAGGCCGGGGACTCGCGAGACGGGCAGCTCCAGGTTCTCGAGGTTCAGCAGCAGGACGTCGTACGTGCCGACCTGCGCGTCGAGCACCTCCCACTCCTCGAAGCCCACGTCCCAGTCCCCGCTGACGTAGAGGTGGAGGCCCAGCTCGTGGACGTCCGCGTCCGCGGTCGGCTCGTCGCCGTAGAAGTCTACGTCGAACTTGATGTTCACGGTGACACCACCTCTACCTCCTCGGGCATGGACGCCCACTCGCGTCCCGCCTCGTCGAGCCAGAAGTGCACGGTGCCGCGCTCGTCCGAGACCTCCTCGTCGAGGGTCAGGACGGCGCTCACCACGCGCGGATCTTCCCAGGCCACCACGCCCTCGGTGGAGGGGTAGATCGGACCCGTGACGAGGTGCTTCTCGTTGGTCCTCATGCTCGGTGCTCCTTTCCATGCTCGGCTACGCACCGGTCTAATATGGGCATACAGTATCAGGTCGGGCCGGGGCCCGTATTAAGCTTGGGTTAAGGTGAGCTGCTTGATCCGCTCCTGGAGGATGCGGAGGTACCTCGCGTCCCTGCCGTCCTGGTCGAAGAAGCGACGGATCCTCTCGGGCGCGTGTTCCAGCTCCCCCGCGATCTCGCCGAGGCGGCGGACGTCGTCCGCGGTGAGGTCGAGCTCCTCCACCTCCACGAGGTCTTTGTTCTTCGGCCACTCGCCGTCGAGTTTGATGGACTCGGCCGCGTCCCTGCTGGCGGCGTGGACCTCCCAGCTGCTGAAGCAGGACAGCCTCCAGATCCTCATCGCCGATCCTCCGCCCTGATCAGGGCGTCGATCATCTCGCCGACCTGCCTGCGTGGGCACCGTCCCGCGTGGGCCTCGAAGCGGAAGGTCGCGCCGCCTTGCGGGCAAGCGCAGGAGACTTCGTGCGGCGCGAGGTCCTGCACGCGCTCGAGGGTGCGGCGCCTCTCGTCGGCGAGGGCCCGGGCCTTCTCGTCCGGGAGCGCCGCGTCGTGGCGGAGCTCGTCCGCGTCGAAGACGTAGTGGCCGAACGCGCCTTCACCCCTGAGGGTGCGGGCGAGGTAGTTCGCGCCCGTGAGGGTGCGGTGGGTGACGCGTTCCCTGCACCACGTCGCCGGCGTCGCGGAGACGACGGTCTGGTCCCCGATCGTGCCGAAGCCCTCGATGATCAGCGCCTCGCCGTCGTGCTTGGTGCCCGCCATGTCGGCGAGCGGGCCGTTCACGTGGACGGCCTTGCCGACGTAGAGGACGTCGCTCTGTACCTTGTCCATGCTGGTGCTCCTCTCTAGGTAGTGCTTGACCCTCTCGCGGAGGGCGAACGTCACTGCAAGTTCGTGCTCGAGGCCGAGGGCGACGGCCTTGCTCGTGCCGGTGGGTGCGCGCACGTGCACTATCGCCCGTCCTCTAGAGCGCGGAGCTTCGGCAGCACGTGGAGCTCTAGCCAAGAGTGCACGTGCTGCGTCGCGACCAGCTTGCCGAGCGCGATCATCTGGCCGTTGTGGGCCATGTCCGCGTACGCTCCGTCGTCCTCCACTTCATAGCGGATGAACCGCTGTCGCTGGTCTTCCTCTTCGTGCGCGGAGTCGCGTTCCCAGCGCAGGTAGTAGTCGAGCCCCTGCCGCAGCTCGTCGGCGAGCGCTGCTGCCTGCTCTAGCAGGCCCGCGCGGATCGCGGGCTCGATCGCCTCGACGACTTCCTCCGCCATGTCCGAAACGTCGATGTCCGGCGCGGGCTCGGCGAAGTCGACCGGCGGGAGTGCATCAGAGATGGCCTCGCGGGCGAGCTTCAGCACCTCATCTTGCGGCCCTGCGTCGGGCACGGCTACGTGCTCCTCCGGTCGACGTGGTGACCGCTGTGGGTGACCTGGACGCGCCTGCCGGTGCGCCCGCCCACCTCGTGCTCCTCCCACCAGAGGTCGGTGGTCAGCTCGTGGCGGACGGCCAGCAGGGTCGAGAAGAGCAGGAACCCGCGGGCGAACTCGTGCGAGCCCGCCGGCGCGCTGCTCAGCGAGTCTGGCTCGCACGCCGCGAGCATCAGCTTGCCGTCGCCCTTGTCCACCACCTGCAGGCCCTCGATCCCCTTCAGGCGGTCCTTGAGGTTCATCGCTTCACGCAGGGTGCTGGTGCCGTTGATCGTGTACTCGGTCGAGTAGTAGTAGCTCATCTCGGTTCAGCCTTCCTTTTCCACCCTGATGTCTTGCAGCACGATCATCAGGTCCTCCATCAGGTCGTCGAGCGCGGGATCGGCGGAGTCCCACGCCCCGTACGCTTCTCCTGCCGCCTTCATCAGGGCGCGGAGCCTGCGCTCGTCTTCCGTGAAGCCCGCGTCCTAGTCGTCCTGGACGCCCTCGATCGCGGGGTCGCCCACCGTGAAGCTCGGCCTGGACACGACCGGGAAGATCCACGTCGCCTCGGTGCCCGATTCTCGAGCCCGGACGGAGGTGGTAGCCGCCTGGGACTTGGGCTCCTGCAGCGCGAACCGCTTCCTCGCTGCCTCGAGCGGGCTTCGCGCGCCCACGCGGATCGGGCTGATGAAGCCCGGGAACGTGGGGTGCTCGGTGTCTACGGTGTAGAGTGGCACTGCTGCTCCTTTCACTCCCTGTCTTGGTCGCAAACGCGGACTTCGATGCCGTGGCACCCGCCGGAGATCTGGACTACCTCCCCCGACTCCATGTACAGACTCAGGGTATCGCAGTTCTAATCGCGGCCCTGCTTGTCGAGGGTGCCCGGGGTCGCGGGGTGCTCCGCTATCCTCCGTACGCGCCCTCTCAGGATGTCGCGCTCTCTTCTGGTGATCTTCACGGGGTCGCCGAGTCCTCTCTCAGTGCTGCGTCGTATGCCTCTTGAAGTCCCGCGAGCCAGCGCTCCTGGTGGGGGCCGGACACGCGGCCCCGGGCCGACTCGAGCGCCCTCGCGGCGCGGTCGAGGGAGGCCGGCGTGCCCTCCTCGACGTCCGCGAGGATGGTGGCCTCGGCGACCCTGCGCCGGTTCCTGCTGATGCCGCCGTCCGCGCGCTTGACGATCTGCTGGCAGTGCTCGGCCGTCAGGCCCCTGAGCTCGAACCAGGCGCCCCTCTGGGGGTAGCGGTCCCGGTGGGCGAGCAGGTGGTCGAGCACCCTGCGTTCCAGGTCTCGGGCGCCGGGCGCGGCGTAGACGAGCTCCATCGCGTAGGGGTTCCAGACCTGGACCCGCTCGAGTCGAGCGGCCGGGTCCGCCGAGTGGCCCACCCTGAAGTAGGGGCCGCACTTGATGAAGTAGATCTGCTTGTCCATGGCCTCTCCCCGCGGATGGTACCCGGGGTGGTTGGGTACCAGCGGAGCGGTGGTGGTGAAGGTAGTCGGGTACCGGTGGTGAAGGTGGTCAGGTACCGGGAAAGTGGTGGTTGGGTGCGTCAGGTACCGCGATCCGGGCGAAATAAGAGAGGAACGCACCCATACGACACCATCGAAAGTCGGCCATCGTCACCCTCGATCCACCCGGCGCAGTTGGCCTAGAGAGCCCGACTCACCCATCCAACCATAAACCTCTGTTTCTGCAATAGAGGCCCAGATTCTTCTTTTTTCCACTTCTGGGGGTGGAAATAAGAAAAAAGAGCGCCTCTAATCTCTATGCCCGAGGCATGGTATCATCCCCGCACTTCCCGTAAACCCCGGTGCAGAGGGTAGATCGACCGTGATGATGCCTCTAGCATGGGTGCGCGGATCCCCGCGGGAACCCGCAAACCCGAACGCAGAGGGTAGATCAGGGGTCACAGCGCGAAGAGCACGCGGTGGTGAAGGTGGTCAGGTACCGCCGTCCGGGCCCCCCGACGCCCGTCCAAGGACGCCGAGGAGCCCGTGGTAGGATGGTTCCGGAGGACCCGGAACCGCTACCGCCCGCTCAGGAAGAGCGCCTTCGTGTAGCGCGACGCCTTCTCGAGCGATACCGGGAGTCGACGTGACCGCCCGACGTCAGGGCGCGGGCGGCGGCCAGCACTACGACCGCGAACCCGGCCATCCCTTCGGGCGACAGCACCGCCGCTCACGCCCCGACCGCGGCGCAGGCCGCGGCCCCGGCGAGGCACAGGAGGATCGCGCCCGCGATGACCGCGAGCAGCACCTCCTGTTCGTTCCTCGGGCGGAGGTCCAACTTCTCCATGCGTTGCCCCCTTCTCTCGGCGGCCCGGCGGATCCGGGCCGGTACGACGGGGGAGGGCGGTGAAGCCCTCCCGGGCGCGCGGCTACCTGCCGCGCCCCTCCCCGCCGGGGCCAGCGAGCTCCTCCCGCACCAGGCGCTCGAGCCGGGGCGCTCGGGCGGCCTGACGACGGAAGCGGCGGAGGCCACGCGCGCGGCGCGCAGCCCTCGCTTTGTCCTCGTCGGCCTCGGCGATGGCCGCGTCGATCCGGGACAGGAGGTCCCGGTCCTCTGCGTCTGCCATCGCTTACCTCCTTCTCTCGTGTACCCGCTCCGCGGGTGCGCGGGAGCGGGCCGCAGGGGCGAGTCGAAGCCCCCTACGGGTGCGCCGCGTCCTGCCCGCCGGCCAGGGCCAGGCAGACCAGGACGGCGAGCAAGAACAGCGTCGTCGCCAGGGTCGGGTGCCGCTCCACGAACGTCGGGGCGACGGAGGGGGCGGCGACCGCCTCCTCCAGCGCCACGCGCTCGAACTCGGCGCGGCTGTGAGCGCGCAGGCCGCAGCCGTCGCACTCGAGCACGGTCCTGCAGGCCACCGCGCTGACGTGGGACCCGCAGCTCGGGCAGTTCATCTTCGCTCCTCTCGTCGTCATCTGCAGAGCTCCCCGTGCGCGGCGGGCAGGCAGTGCGCCGTGTCCACCCACACGAGTTCGCCGGACCGCTCCAGCCGCACGAGCGCGCGCCAGTAGGCGTCGACGTCGTAGCGGACGAGGGTGGCCAGGCCGTGGAAGGTCATCAGGGGGTCTCCGCGCCTCACGAGACCGCCATCTCCCAGTATTCCGCGGCGAGCTCTACGTCGCCCTCGATGAGGGCGCGTGCGGCGAGTTCCTTGGGGGTGCCGCCGCCGTCGATGAGCGGCGGGCGCCGGCTGTCCGGGTCGACCGGGCAGGGCGCCGTGCGGCGGACGTAGCACTTGAGCTTGGAGTCCCAGGTGCGCGCTCCGGCCCGCGCGTAGATGCGGCCGGTGGCGGTGTAGACCAGTCCGCCCTCGATCTTGAAGCCGAAAGTCACGGGTGCTCCCTTCGTCGTAGGGATGGGCCGATTCCTGATGGGATCATATCAGGTCGAGGCCGGGCCCGTATTAAGCCTCTGTTAAGGCCGCCCCAGGCGCGAGGCCGGGGACGGCCGGTGGGTACGGTGGAGTTTACCGGGGGCACTCGGCCACCCGGATCCTGTAGGGGGCCACGTCCAGGATCCTGACGAGGCCGCTGGGGTGCTCGATCCTGATGCGGCCGTCGGGGAGGACGCGGACGGAGGCCGCCATCAGGCGACCTCCTCCTCGTACTTTTCCCAGGCGACCGCCACGGCGGTGGTGCTGTTGCGTCCCCACGCTTCCACGCGATGGTCGCCCATGTCGTCCGTGATGACTGCCTTGTAGGTGTGGTCGTCGACCTTGTGGACGGCGACGTCTCCTAGTATCGTGTCCATGCTGCCTCCTGTTCGTCGGTCGGAGGGTGCTTCGGGTACTTCAGGGCCGGGACGAGCGGTGAAGCCCGCCCCGGCTGGATGGGGTGCCGCTAGGAGACCAGCTCCTGGACGAGCTTCTCGGCCTCGCCCTGGTCCCGCTGCAGGCGCTTCAGAGCGCGGACCTTCTTGGCGGCGTCTTTCTTCTCCTGTTCCGCCTTCTCGATCGCAGCCTGGATCATCTCGGGCGTCACGTCGGTCTTCTGCGTTGCCATGGTAATTCCTTTCCGTTTTGGGTGGGCTCGTCGTGCCCATTCCCGATTTGCTAAGGACATCGTAACAGGTCGGGACGGGAAAGCAAGGCCGGAGGACGGCCTTAACATTCACGTGCCGATCGTCACAAGCGCGCAGCTCTATATCAGGTCGGCGCCCGGAAAGCAAGGCGCCTTAACGAAGTCGTGCCGATCAGCACAAGCGCCGCGTCTATATCAGGTTCCGAGGCAGAAAGCAAGGCACCTTAACAAGAGTGTGACGTACGTTACGACCCCGAATCTCGGGACTTTGTGACAGATCGCACAACCGGCTGGGGCAGGAGACGAATTTCTAGAATTCTAGAACTCAGCTGTCCGCTATCATCCAAGCGACAGCCGCTACCGAACCAGACCACGCGGCCAGGATCATGGCACGGAACGACCACACCTGGGCAGCCGGAAGCGAGTCCCAGCTGAACGATCCAGCCATGAACCCCGCGTAGAGCGCCGTGATCCACACGATCACAGCCGCGTACCCGACCACCTTCGCTGCTTTTGCTGTCTTCGCCGCCATACCTAGTTCCTCCATCCGTAGTCTAGCTCGACCTTCGGGACCTCGGGACGGATGCCCCATCCGCCGAGTACCCAGAAGAATTCCCATCCGTCTCCAGCTCTCACCCCGCCGAGTTCCCTCATCAGCCGCACCCGCAGTGTTCGCACACCTTGTCGCTGCCCCTGTAGCCTGGGTAGTTCCTGCACATGTCGGGCCTCGACTCGTACTCGCGGCAGAGCCGGGTGCCCTCGTCCCAGTGCCGGCAGCGGTAGTACTGCGTGCCGTCTGTCAGCTTCTTCGGGCCGGGCGGCTTGGCCCCGAACGCGGCCAGCCGCATCACCGCCTCTCCCGCGGTGATCTCGATCACCATGTCCGCGATGTACGCTTCCTCCTCCGCTTCGAGCCGGTGCTCGCCCCACTCCTCCATGGAGGGCGTGAGCGTGAACGCCGCGCAGCACCCGCCGTGGCAGCTCACGCGAGTAGCTCACCCTTCGCCGCCTCCACGAGGTCTGACGGTGCTCGGCCCACGTACTCGCTGGCGTCGATCTCGATCCCCAGCGAGCCGGCCATCGCCTCTGCCTGCTCGGCGTCGAGCTCGTCCAGCTCCTCTTCGACGTCGACCCTCCCGGCGCGCACCAGCGCGGGGTCGAGCGCCTCCCTGCAGTTCGTCGTCATGATCGTGATCATCCCGTGCGGGGTCCAGACCCCGTCGAGCGAGTTCAGCATGCCGGCGATCGACGCCTTGTCGTCGCGTTCGTCGCGCTCGGTGGCGGCGTGGAACACGTCGACGTCCTCGAGCAGGAGGACCGACCTCGGCTTGATCGCGGCGACGTACTGGGTGAGGTTCGAGTCTTTCTCGATGTCGCCCAGCGGGAGGTAGTACGTATCGAGCCCGAACTTCGCGGCGAGCGCCTTCGCGACGCTCGTCTTGCCGGTGCCGGGCGGGCCGTGGAGCAGGTAGCCTCTGTGCCAGGGCTGCCCGAGCCGCATGTACTCGCGCTCCGCCTTGAGGAACCCGTCTAGGTCGTCGACCAGTCGCTCGAGCTGCCCGCTCTTGAGCACGACGCTGTCGAGCTCGCGGGCGGGAGCGTCCCCACGCCGCACCCATTCCCCTCCCCAGCGCGACGGCATGAAGAGCGTGGGTTCAGGGTCCTTGGCCCGCTTCGACTCGAGCAGCCCGTCGATCATCTCGACCACGGCGTCCCGTCCGGCCGCGTCCCTCGCGGTGAAGGTGATCTTCTCCATGTACTGCCGCCAGTTCTCAGGGAGGCTGGCGCGCTCCGGCACGTTCTCGCGCTCGACGGACACCACGACCACGTGGCCGTCGACCCTGACCTGCTGCCTGCGGCTGCCGTCGTACCGCAGCTTGAGCTTCTTCACCTCGCGGAACCCCGCGCCCCCGTCCGAGTCCTCGTCGTCCTCGAGCACGACCTCCGTCTGCGCGATCATCGCGCGGCGCTCGGCCTCGGGCATCTTCCCCAGCACCCACTCGTGCAGGTCCGGGTACGCCTCGTCGGTCCCCGCGACGGTGATCGTGAAGTCTTCCGTCGACTCGCGCCGGTCCCAGAGCCACTTCGCCGCGGGCCAGAGCAGCCGCCCGACGGCGACCGCGGTCGCGACCTGCCCGGCCCTCTTGCCGCCCCTCCGCTCGAGCAGCGACAGCGCGGCGGAGGCGTCCCCCGCCCCGCCCCCGGCCTTGGGTGCGTCTTCACCGCTCACTTGAACTCCGGACCTTCGCTCAGCGACCAGTCCCTCGGGTCCTCCTCGAGCACGCCCTCGCGCACCAGCGACCCGATGGCCAGCGACCAGACGGACCCGCTCGGTCCCTGCCAGGGCTTCTCGTCCTTGACGCGCATGCGGACCGACTTGCCGGCCTCTACTAGCTCCGGCTTGCTCCACGGCGGGGGCCCGATCCTGCGCGCTCCCTCGCAGTGCGGGCACGGCCACTCGAAGTCGGGGGCCATGCAGAGCGCCGCCTGGATCGCCCCGGCGGCTTCCGAGATTTCCCCGGCCAGCTTCTTCGTCACGGCGTCCACGCCGTCTTCGTACTCTGCCGTCACTCTCACGACGACCACGCCTCCTGCGCCATCTGGACAGCGAGCCGGTTGATCGCGCCCCAGTCGGGCTCCCCCGGCAGCTTGCTCGCTCGACCGAACGTCTCGAGGTTCTCGTCCAGCCTGTGGGCGAGCCGCTCGACGCGGTACTTCGACCACTCGCCGCGCTTGATCTCGAGCAGCTCCTCCGCGTCGCCGGCCTCCCGCCGGTCCACGGTCATCCTGCCGGTGTCGAGGAACTCGATCCCCTGCCGCAGGATGCGCACGAGGTGCGACGCCTGCTTCACGTCGTAGCCGTAGCGGTCGAAGAGCTCCTTGCGCTTCTCCCCCATGTAGCCCTGGTACGAGCCGCTGAACATCTTCCTGAGCTGGCCCTGCGCGTAGCCGCGGAACGCGGGGTACGCGCGCATCGAGCTGAACAACTCGCGACGGTCCAGCAGCATCCGCCCGGCCGGCTCGATCCACGCGTACATCTCGTCCGGCATCCACAGCAGCGCGAGCATGTTCGGGTTGCCCTTCGCGAGCAGCCTCAGCGCCTTCCGCCACTCGTAGCAGACGACGTCCCACTGGCCCTGCCGGACCTCGACGGTCCCGCGCGAGCCGAACTCGCGCAGCCCGAGCGCGTACTCTTCGTCCGGCACGACGACGCCCATCAGGTCCCGGTCGTCGAACGCGTCCGGCTCCTCGGGCGGCACGTAGGTGCCGTGCGCCACGCTCCCGCGCCAGCCCAGCAGCACGCAGCCCTGGCCGAGCGCGTGGTCGTTCGTCGCGCAGACCTCGGCGAAGTCCTCGCCGCACACGCTGTCCACGATCTCGCTCACCGGCTGTCCCCTTCCTCCAACCGCACGATCGCGTCTTCGAGCACCTCGCGCACGGCCTGTTCCTCGACGAGCGTGAAGCCGCCCTCGATCCTCTCCTCCAGCTCGACGATCAGCTCGGTCGTGAATTCTTCGATGCTCAGCATGGTCGTCATCCCGTCACCGTCCTCGATTCGCGGCGCCTGCGCCGTTCGTCTGCCTGCAGCTCCATCCTCTCGCGCACCTCCGACATCATCGTCCGGGCGACCGCGATCGCGCGCTCTTCTCCGGTCCCGTGGTCGCGCCTCCACCAGCGCTTCTTCTTGTCCTTGAACCCGTCCCCGGCCACTTTCAGGTTCGTGTACCAGTCGTAGGTGCACGCCATGATCGCGTTGTCTACCTCCTTGGGCCTCTCGCCCGGGCAGACCGCGTAGGACCACGTGCCGTTCGCGCGCTGCCAGACCTCCGCCCAGAGTTTTCCGTCTCTCACGGTCATCGACTCCTCCTGTATCTAGCCGGCTTCAAGTGCTCGGGCCGGGCTTCAATGTTCTTCCGGGCGCGTTCGAGCGCCCTCCGCAGCCAGCCGCGTCTCGGTTCGTAGCGCACCGCGGTCACCCCACGTCGATGAACTTCGGGAACCGGTCGAAGAAGCGGTGCGACGCGTCGTTCCACGGCAGCACGCCGCACTCCGGCACGCGCCTCCCCACGGCTTCCGCGAGCCGGCGGCCGATCCCGTTCCGCCTGAACTTCGGCTTCACGTAGAAGTGCGCGACCGGGCCGTCGTACCAGCGGTCGTTGAAGACCAGCGCCCACCCCGCGAGCTCGCCCTCGACCGTCCTGACGAGGAGGGCCGTGCCGTCCTTGATCCCGCGGTCGCGGATCCTGCGCAGCGCCTCTCCCATCTGCCCGGTGCGGTAGCAGACCTTCTCGCACTCGGCCGCTTCGTCGTCCGTCATCAGGTGCACGCGCTTGTGCGTCAGCCTGCGCGTCTCCATCAGATCGTGGGGATCGCCCTGGCGATCTCGTGCGCGGTCTCGACCAGCATGTCTGCCGCGCACCCGGCCTGGTCCACGTCCGGCTCGGACCTCGACATCTCGTACTCGAGCGTGCTCAGGTCCGACTCGAGGTCGCCCATCAGGCCGAGCACCCTGTCCCTCTCCTCCTTGTCCACGGCACCTCTCCTTTCCTCGTACGGGTATCTGTGCGGCGGGATTTGAACCCGCGACCGCCCGGTCCCGAACCGGGAGCTCTACCAGACCGAGCCCCGCACAGGCCCAGATCCTATCAGGTCTTCGCGCCCTCGGCGAAGTACAGCAGTACCTCCACGTGTTCGTCCGTCAGCCCCTCGTACAGCTCGGGTTCCACGATCGCGTAGCGGCCCCCGACCTGGTCGTCGAGCACCCAGCCGGTGCTCTCGAGCACGCCTCGTTCCCAGTCGGCGTCGTCGTCGACGAAGGCCCAGTCCCGGCCGTCCGCGTAGTCGACGATCGCCGTCAGCTTGCTGTGCTCCCGCATACCGCGAGTCGGGCTGAAGCGCCCCGACCGCTGCCACTCGATCACGGGGAGCTCGGGCAGCCCCACCATCGGGGCGATGTGCTCGTTCGCCATTCCTTCCCAGGTCGTGCACCACGCGATCTCGAACGCCTCGCCCAGCCGCTCGAGCCGCTCCGCGGTCCCCCGTGGGACGCAGATCCTGAACCCCTCGGCATAGAACTCCTGGCCGGTGCCGCTGTTCGGAACGACGGTGTTCAGCACCCCGTCCACGTCGAGCGCCAGCAGCGGCTTCACGAGAGCACCCCCACGATCCAGAACGCCATCCCGGCGCCGCCGAAGATCCCGCCCGTGACCCTCCAGTCTTCGCTTGCGGCCGTGTTGCCACGCCGGCCGTAGAGCTCTTTCAACCCTATGCACGCCCAAGCCGCCACGATGCAGCCCCACAGCAGCGCGAGCCTCGCGGTCTCGTCCATCACGACCTCCCTCTCTGTAGCAGGTTCAAGATCCCGAGCACCATCACAGCTCGAACTCCATTACCGGGTGCTGGCCGGCCCTGTACGAGTCCGTCAGCCAGGACACGTTCGCGAGCTCCATGCCGCGGTCGTCCTTGCCGGGGAACGACCACCGGCCGTAGCCTTCGTGGTTGTGCCCGAAGACGCAGAGCCGGGGCTCGTGTTCGCGCACCCAGCCGGTCAGCGCCTCGCTGCCCAGCCAGCGCGCGATCCCGTTCGGGCCCCCGACGCGGTCCCCGAACCCGGACGCGGGGCCGTGCGAGATGACGACGTCCGCGTCGGACGGGATGTCGTTCACGACGTTCGCCATGTCCACGGCGCCGGGCTTGTCGTAGGTCGGGCCCATCGAGCGCTCCTGCGCTTCGAACGCCCAGCCCGAGACGTCCGGCCCGAGCGACCACGGCGTGCCGTAGATCTTCAGCCCGAGCACCTCGCACCACCCATCGCAGAGGTACGTCGTCCACGGGGGCAGCACGCCGCCCGCGATCAGCTCGTCTACGAACTCTCCCTTGCTGCCGCTCTTGCCGACCTCCTGCAGGACGAAGTCGTGGTTGCCCGCGATCCAGACGACCTGCTTGGCCTGCACCTCTTCGAGCCATTCTGCCCACTCGTTGTTCAGCCACTCGAGCTGGAATTCCAGGGAGTGGTCCCAGGCCGGGCACACGTCGCCGGCCACGAGGAGCAGGTCGCACGCGCCGACGTCCAGCGCGGGGTGCGGCAGGTCGCCGTGCAGGTCGGATGTGGCTTTGACGATCACGCGCCCGGGTTCTCGATCCTGACCGGGACCCCGAACACGCGAGCCGGCTCGTCGTAGTAGCCGGTCGTGACGGCCTGGCCGTCGGTGACTTCGACCGGCGTGAGTTCCTGGTCCGCGCTCACGTAGTGGACCATCCCGCCTTCCCCGAAGTGCGGCACGACGTAGCGCGTGGGCATCGACCTCATCGAAGCGTGCTTCTTCACGAGCCAGTCGAACTGGTGCTGCCAGAGCAGGATCTCGTCCACGCCGTCCTCGGCGCGCCGTACGTCCTTGTACATCGGAGCAAGCTCCAGCGGCTCGGCGACCCCGAGGTACGAGATGATGTGCTTGCCGCGCATCACTCGACCTCCACAAGCATCGCCACTGTGAAGCCCGCTAGGTCCTCCAGCTTCTCCAGGAGGTCGACGTCTCCGACCCAGACGTCCGCGCCGTAGCCTGGCGTGTAGGTGCCGTAGCCGAATTCTCCTTCTCGAGCGTGAAGGTCTCCCTCGGCCACGCTCTTGGCGTTCTCGGCCCAGAGCGTCACTTTAGCCGGCCGGTCCTCGAAGCCGAGCAGGTCCTCAAGCTCGGACACCACGAACCGCCCGCCGATCTTCACGTCCACGGTTTCTTCGCCGACGATCTCGACGATGCCATCGAACTCGAGCTTAGATGCCTCACTCATCTAGATCACTCCTTGAAGTAGTCGTCCGCGCGCGTGAACGGTACCCCCGCACGCCACGCGGCCTCTCTGTCGGTCTCCATGTCGCCCACGTACAGGGTCGTGCTCGGCTCCTCGCCGAGGTCGCACATCGCGGCGAGCAGCATCCCAGGCCGCGGCTTGCGCATCGGGTCATCGAAGGCGTACGGGTTCGGGCTGCCGAAGTCTGGCGCCCCTGGGTGACCGTACGCCTCGTACCACGACCAGCGCCCGGCCTTCCAGTCGAGCGGGCCGACTCCGAACTCAAATTCGCACGCCGCGCGCTTGTCCCTGCAGTCGTCTACGCTTAGGTGGCCCCACGCCACGCCGGCCTTGTTGGTGCAGATCGCCACCTTGACGTCAGCGTCGAGGAGCGCGCTGAGCTTCTCGCGTCGCCCCGGCAGCACGTTCACGACGTGGAACGGGAGCACCTCCTCGAACTCGCCCGATTCGCCGTCAGCGCCCATTCGGCGCACGTGGCCCTCGATGAGGGTGCCGTCGAGGTCGAACGCGACGAGCCGCGGATGCGGCGTCACAGTACCCCGTCCTCTGCGTCGATCGACACCTCAACGTCCTCGGGCGCAGGCCCGCCGAGCTGTTCCAGCGTCGGCAACCCTACGGTGACTAGCCGGCGCGCCTCGAAGAACGGGTCCTCGCCGCTCCAGTCCTCTACTGGAGGGCTGTGGTAGTGGCCCCTCTTGTAGCCCTCGGCCGGCTCGCCCTCGGCACGGTCTGACACCTGAGCGCCGCACGCTGGGCACACGTACACCACGTATGCTCGCACGCGCTCACCCACGGCTCGCCACCAGGTACCAGCCGGCCCTCTCCCAGTACAGCCCCAACTCGAGCTCGTCCAGCTTGCCCTGGATCGCGTCAGGATCGCTCGCGTCGACGGCCTCGGTCAGCGCGCCGAGGTCGACCTCCGACGCGGCCTCCGCGTAGCACCCGGCCGACGCGGCGTCGAGCCGCAGCATGGGCACCTGGTCCCAGATGTCCCAGTCCCACTCGCCGCCCCACGCGATCGACAGGCCCGTGCCGTCGAGCGAGCCGTCGTGCTCGAACTGCAGCTCGCCGTCCTCGTCGACGTGCGCCTCGAGCCAGTCCTGCTCGAGCGCGAGCCCGTAGCAGAGCTCGGCCCCCACGTGCATCCCCATCAGTCCAGTCCTCCCTCGACCCAGCCTAGCGGCGGGTCCCACGCCCGCGCTCCGGGCCCGGTTCTAGCGTGTGTCCAGCCGAGCGACTCCAGTACTTCTTCTCGCCACCTGCACTCTCGACCCGACAGGTTGTTGCGCTGGCCTCCCCCGCCCCATGACCTACCGAGGTTGAGGTGCCACATCTTGTTGCGTATCTTCTGCGGGGATGGGTACACGCCCACGCCGACGAGGCCGTGTACTACAAACTTGAACTTCTCCTCTGCCGGGGTCATTCGTGCCAGTCCGCCAGCAGCCCCGGTCGCTCGGACCAGACCCCGTCGATCCTAGACAGCCCCGACCCGTTGTACTCGCGCTCGAACTGCGCCATCTTCGTAGCGCGCACGGCCTCGAGTACCCGCTCGGCGCTCTCGCCCTGCTCCGCGGCCCAGAGGACCACGGTGCCGAAGGTGTCGTCGATCCACACTTCCCAGACCGGGTACATCAGTCTCCTTCCTCTTGCGCGCTGCGCGCGTCGAGCAGCTCGGCTTCTAGGTCCTGCAGCCTCGACCACGCCTCCTCCGCGCGGAGCAGCGCGTCGTCTAGGTCGCATTCGATGCGCCAAGCGTCGTCACGCAGGTCGTCGTGTTCTGCCTCTGCAGATTCGACGTCTGCTTCGATCTCGTCTATCGCCCTCGGCTCGCTCACGAGTAGCTCACCGAGGCATTGCTCGCGACGTAGCCCAGGACGTAGCCGATCCCGACGACCTGCCAGAACGACAGCCCGAAGCCCGCGATCACGTTCAGCCCGATCCAGACGACGACGGACGCGAAGACGAGCCCGATCGTGCTCGCGAGGACCATCAGCACGAGCCAGCCCACGATCAGCGTGCCCAGCTTGTCGGCGGTCATGCGTAGTCCGCCAGCAGGTCGTCGACGGCCCGCACGCCGCGGTACAGCTCGGAGAACGCGTCTCCCAGCCCCGGCAGCAGCTCGTTCAGTGGCTCCACCGTGTCCGGCCCTCCCAGGCCAGAGTGGTAGACCATCTCGGCCGCGCCGCCCTCGTAGTCCATCTTGTCCACGAGGTCCTGCACGGAATCGTATCCCAGCGAATCCCCCACGTTCGGCTCTCCCCCTCCAGGTAGCACTGTTAAGCACATCGTATCAGGTCCCCGGGCCGGCCGTATTAAGCCTTCGTTAAGGCGTGCCGACCCGGGTAGCGGTCCTGACCCCGCTGTGCGGGGACTATATCAGGTTGATCAGGCGCCCGAGGGGCGGTAGATCGAGCGCCAGTCGGCCGAGTAGCTCGGGTCGCAGAGCATCTGCCACGGCATCAGGCAGTAGCCCGACAGCCCCCAGCCGGATCCCCACGAGTTCCTCACGAGCCCGTACTCCGGCCGGTCCTTGAGGTACCCGACCAGCAGGACCTCGTGGCCGCCCAGCTGCCGCTCGCGCGGCCCGGGCATCGGGACGACCCCGGTCCGCTCGACGGTGCTCGACTCGAAGCTCTCGAAGACCGTGAACCCGAACGCGACCGTCTGCCGGTTCGACAGCAGCCTCTTGAGCGCGTCCCTACGGTCCTCCCAGCTCCGCTTGAGCGGCAGCCCCGGGTGGACGTAGCGGCCGATCTTGTGCTGGCCCGCGGCGTCGAACGCCTCGGGAGACGGCTTGTCGGCGAACTTGGAGATGTCGTACGGCCAGAGGTCCTCCGGCGGGGCTCCGGTCTTCCTTAGGGCCTTGAAGCCGTCGTGGCCGTAGGCGCCCGAGTCTTCGCTGACGGTCCCCTCTCGGAGCCTCTCTAGGTAGTAGATGAACAGGCGGCTCGGGGTACCGAAGTGGTCCCCGTCGAGGATGCAGTCGTACTCGAACGCGCCCGCGATCGCGTTGCCCGTGCACGAGCCCAGCTGGCCCTGGTCGTAGGGGTCCGGCATGTCTGACCTGGGGTCGACCTCGTCGGCGATCGTCAGCCCGCTCGGGTCGGCAGGGGTGTCTCGGAAGTCGGGGTGGGACGGCTTCCATCCGTAGAAGCGTGTCGTGGGCGTTGGCAAGGTGGCGAGCTCCTCTCAGTCTATGAAACGGTTTCTTGGGCACATCGTGCCCAGTATGATCTTACGATGCCGGGCGAGGACGTGTCCAAGCAGCTCAGCCCCGCTCAGCGGGGAGCGGTGGCGCTCGAGGTCGCCGGCCGCAAGACGGACGAGATCGCCGAGACCCTGGACGTCTCGGCGGGGACGCTGCGCAAGTGGAGGAAGCTGCCGCTCTACCAAGTCGCGCTCGACGAGCAGGGTCGGCGCGCGAGCGAGGCGCTACAGCCCATCATCACGGAGGTGCACAACGAGCTCGCCCAGGGTGTGCGCGAGGCCTTCAAGACGCTGGTGCGCAACATGGACTCGGACGACGAGAAGATCAGCAACGACGCCGCGATCGCGCTCGCGAAGTACGCAGACTTCCTCATCGAGAAACCTGGGAGGCGGGGCGGCGACGGCGACGGCGGCGGGGCAGCGGCCGCGCAGGCCGTCGTGAAGGTGTCGATCTCGGAGGACGTGGCCCGCGAGGGCTCGCCGTTCCACGTGGACGCAGAGGACGTAGAGGTGGAGGACGCAGAGGTCGTCGAGTGACGCGAGAGCTCGAGATCCCGATCGACCCGGCGCACGCCGCCGAGGTGCAGGGCGACCCGGAGAAAGCGCGCGAGCTGGCGCTCTGCATGACGAGCTTCCGCAAGTTCCTCTACCACTGGAGGTTCATCGACCTCGAGACGGGGAAGATCAGGATCCTCGGCGAGGAGGTGTGGTCGGGCCAGGAGCAGGTGATCGAAGCGATGGAGCACTGCCCGCGCTTCTACAACCTCAAGGCGAGGAAGCTCGGGGTCACGACGCTGGCCTGCGCGTTCGACGGTTGGAGGGTGCGGTTCGGCCCCCCGAACGGCCGCACGCACCTCTTCTCCCGTCGGGAAGACGCGGCCAAGGAGCTGCTCGACCAGGTCCACTACGGGCTCAAGAACCTGCCCGACTGGATGCGGCTCCCCGCGAAGGGCACCGCATACCAGGTCAAATACAACGCGGGCCCCGACGACGTCCGCACGCTGAAGAGCTACCCCGCGTCAGAAGAGACCGCGGTCGAGTCCAACTGCATCCACGGTCACGTGGACGAGTGGGCGCGGATGAAGAACCCAGAAGCGGTCTGGCAGGCCATCGAGCCGTCGATGGCGGGGACCTGCCACCTCATCACGACCGGCCGAGGGCCGGAGAACTTCACGGCCAAATTCTGGCGCAGGTGCGAAGCAGAGGAAACCGAGTTCGTGCCGATCTTCGTCTCGGCCCTGAACCGCCCGGACAGGGACGCACACTGGCTCGAGATCAAACGCGCCGGCATGACGGAGCAGGCCTTCCGCCAGGAGTTCCCGCTCGACGCCGAGGACGCGATGTTCGCCGGCGGCGAGCTCGTCTTCCAGGGCCGCGACGTGGAAGCGGCTGGGAACGGGCCCGGCCCGACGGCACCGGAGGACAGGCACCGCTACGTCAAGTCTTGGGACATCGGCCGGCACAAGGACGCGGCGGTGGGCGTGGTGATCGACACGAGCGTGGAGCCCGCGCAGGTCGTCGAGTACGTGCGCCTGCGGGGCGTGCCCTACCCGAGCCTCCAGGCCAGGATCGAGCGCGTGCACAACAAGTACCCGGGCGTGACGATCGTCGAGCAGAACGGCCCCGGCGAGGCCGTGTTCGAGAACCTAGACATCCGCGAAGAGGAGAAGGAGCTCTTCAAGACGACCCAGCAGTCGAAGGCCCGGATCATCGAGGGCTTGCAGCTCGCGCTCGAGGGCAAAGCGATCCAGTGGTCAGCTGCGTCCTGGCCGCAGCTCGACGCGGAGGTCCGCACCTACCAGCTGCCCGACAAGGGGATCGTGCAGGACTCTGTGATGGCGCTCGCGATCGGCGTCTCGTCGATCAACGTCGCGCTCTCCTCTCGCACGGGACGCGTCGGGAAGATCGTCCGCTGGAGCTAGTCGGCCCCCGCCTGCCGAGCGACGGGGGCCGGTCAGATCCTACCCATGGGTATGATCTGATCGACCGAAGATGACTTCAGCAGAGGAGAGCACAGAGGTGACGGACGAGGCGCAGGCCACCGAGCAAGAGGACAGGGTAGAGGAGGACGCCGTCGAGGAGGACGCTCCGGCGGTCGAGCCGGAGGACGAGGCACCCGCCCCCGATCCAGAGCCAGAGCCAGAGCCCGCCGATCCCGAGCCCGAGCCCGAGCCCGAGCCCGAGCCGGAGTCGGCCGCAGACGAGGTCGACTCGTGGGCCTCGAAGCCCGAGCCGACCCAGGGACCGCACAAATATCGGACGCCCGTCGTCGGCCGGAAGTGGACCCGGATCCGAGACCCGCTCGAGATCGTCGTCACGGGCGTGACGGACGCCGGCAACGCCGTCGTCGAGGAGACCAGCGGCGGAGACGAGTTCGAGGTGTCGCCTCGCGAGCTGAACGAGTGCTATCGACACGACGGCTGGGCCGAGCGGCCGTTCGTCCCGGGGATCAGGAAGCCCGTCGGGCAGAGGCTCCCGGGCCAGTGACGACGTTCCTCGAGATACTCGGCATCGTCCTCGGGCTCGGGGTCCTAGGCGCGATCGTCTTCGGGGCGGTCAAGATCCTGCGGGCGCTCTCGCAGTGGGGTGAAATGTAGCTCGAGCACCTGGTACGATCCACCCCATAGCGGGGTGGAGCAGTCCGGTCAGCTCGTCAGGCTCATAACCTGGAGGTCGCGGGTTCGAATCCCGCTCCCGCTACTCACGCAGACGACTGAGCACCGGCGTGCTCGAGCTCGGCGAGCCTCTCCATCTCGTCCTGCTCCCTGGGCGACACTCGGTCCGCCGCTCCTTCTACCAGCACCGTGACGTTGGCCACGGCTTCGGCACGTGCCAGCGGGGCACCATCGCGCACCCGGATGGCGACCTCGATCGGCACCTGCACGGTGAGCGTGTCGATCTTCATCGCGACGGGCCGAGCAGCATCGAGAGTCGAGACTCGCGCAGGCGCTCGGCGCGCTCGCGTAGGAGCCGTGCTTCTAGCTCGTACGCAGACGCGAGGCCACCGGCCCTCCAGCGCCGTACCAGTGCGCGCCTGGGCAGCTCATCGCGTATCGCCGAGTGCCAGTTGGCTACGAGCGTGGCGTGCCTCGCGTCGGCCTCCACGCGCTTCTCCTCGGCGATCATCTCTCGGAGCCCCTCCATCTGACTACACGGTATCAGGCGCGACGTCTGCGCGTCGGACGACGCGCGTCTTGCGCTTCTCAGCGTCGTACTCTACGAGGTACTCACCCGGCTCCAGCGGCGGCTCGACCTCGAGCTCTAGCCACCTGCGCAGGTCGGTGCCGACCACGCAGTCCTTCTCTGGGTCTCCGCGCTCGGAGCAGGCCTCCGGGTGCTCGACGGCCCAGCCCTCCTCGGCGATCGTCAGGAAGTGGTCCCCCTCGGGCGGCTCATAGAGGAGCTCGGCCGCCTCTTCGAGTACCCCCGGCTCGGGCCGGGAGCCGCCGCGCACCTCGGCGAGCGCCGCGAGCACAAGCTCGCGTGCTAGCTCGGCCCTCTTATAGATCGTCTCGTCAGCCACGCCGGTACGGGTTCTCGAGGTCCCAGGGCTCGGAGCCGGGGTCCGGCACCACGTTACGGTGCGAGTCGGGCAGGACGCACAACGTGCTCAGCCGGTCGGTGCCGGCCTCGCGCAGCGTCAGCACGACCGAAGCGACTCCGGCCTCGTCCACCTCTTCTACCCGGGCCAAGATCGGGGCTTCGTCGAGCCAGTCGCCCGGCCTGAGGTACCTCGCCTCGACCGTCTGCGAGCCCCTGACGAATATGCGCTGGAGCGGCGGCGCGTAGGGTACGGCCTCTTGCATGTATCCGATCCTACCCGGCGCCTGGTAAGATCTCGGGCCGTGCAGATAGCGACCGAGGAGGTGAGCGCCCACGGCCTGAGCAGCGCCCGCGCCTGAGCGAAGTCACGTAGCGAGTGGGCAGAGCAGGACGATGACGCAAGCAACCAAGAGGAGTTGATCTATCACATGCGCTTCCGAGCGCTAGCAGCATCCGCGGCCATCATAGCCGCGGCCTTGTTCGCGCTGTTCGCACCGCAGTCAGCGGCGTCGGGCAGCGTAAAGTGCGGCACCCAGACTGCCGCGAAGTTCTCGAAGTGGTCCGGCCGGGTCTGGGACCCCGACCGCTGGAGGCGCGGAGCACCGCCACAAGAGACGGTGCGCGCGCAGCGCCGCAAGCTGTCGTGCGCGAGGGGCCCCGGCCACCTACGTGCGATGCGCGGCCGCTGGAGGCGGGACAAGTCTGCCTTCTACGGCAAGCGCAAGCACTGCCGCTCCGGCCCGGTGTTCTCGGGCGGGGTGTCCGTGTTCGGCGGCCAGACCACGGCAGACGGCGGGTCGGCCTCCCGGGCCGGGATCGCGCTCAGGTCGAGCGCGACGATGGACCGCATGTTCCTGGTCAAGACGGGCGGCCACTCGGCCTACCTGAGGCAGATCGACTGGGGCCCAGCAGAAAGCACTGGGCGCGCCATCGACATCACGTTCGCGGGGGCCGCCAAGCTCGGCGGCGTGACCACGGACGACCCCGGCACCGCGCGGCTCGTCCCCTCGAGCTGCATGTAGTATCTAAGACGCAAAGAGAGCACGCAGGCCCGGCTCTTCGTGACGCCTGCTACACCGCCGGGAAGCCCGGATACCGGCGGTCCTAGCTTTCGCTCGTTGCGGGGTGGTGTAGCTGGCAGCACGTCTGGCTCTGGACCAGGAGGCGTGGGTTCGAACCCTGCCCCCGCAGCTCTTTGATACGATGCAGGCGGGGCCGCCAGGTACGGCCGGCGAGGCCTAACCAGCCGAGTCGGTGACGCGGGTTCGATTCCCGCCGGCTCCATCTTCTAGCAGCGCCGAGCAGTAGGGTCAGGACCGTGATCGCTATAGTCATATGGATCGCGGCCTGGTTCATCGGGGGCGCGCACTCGTTCGACGTCGGAGACAGCTGGTTCTGGTTCCTCGTCGCGGCGTCCGTGCTCTCTGTGTCGCAAGCACTCGCGACGTCGAAGATCGGCCAGACCACGGTGCTCGTGAACAACCCACCACAGAACACGGGCGTAGGCGCAGAAGAGTAAGATCGCCTAGGTATGGGCGATCAGATCATCTACGCGGCGCGTGAGTGAAGCGGTGGCTGCTCATACGCGACGTGGTCCTGTTCTTCGCCGGCCTCGGCGGCGTGGCGCACGAGACGCTGCTGACGGGCGCTGGGATCGAACGCCCGACGCTCTTGCTGCTCTTCGCGGCGATGATGGGGCTGCCGATGTTCCTGCGGGCGGACGAGAGCCGCAAGAAGTGATAAGCGACTGGCGCTACAGCATCGCCTACTGCTCAGCGGTAGCCGCTCTGGTGCTCGGGGTCGGGCTGTGGCCGCACTGAAGACCGTGGGCAGGTTCCTCGGGGGCTACCGGGCCTCGGCCGCGTTCATCGGATACGTGGCGCTCTGCGCGGTCGTCATCGCCGTCGGGCTCCGCGGCGAGGACACGCGCGGGATCGCGAGCCGCGACTGCACGTCGAACCCGCGCAGCCAGACGTGCATAGAAGCCAAGGACGAATCTGACCGAGCGCGGTCCGTCAAGAGCACCTGCATCCAGTTCAAGAAGGTGGGCTACCCCTGCCCCAGGCCGCGCAGCCGCGTGGCCCGCGCCGAGAACCGCCAGCAACAGCACAGCGGATCGAGCACGCCGCAGTCCCAGCCGCAGCCCCCGCCGAGCACCGAGCCGCAGCCTCAGGCCCCGGACACCGGGGCCGTGGGCAAGCACGGAAACGCGCCCAAGCACCCCGGAAGCAGCAAGAACCCCGTCCCGGAAAGCACCGCGACTGAGCCGAGCCCCAGCGCACCCCCGTCCGTCTCAGAAGCCCCGCCCGTAGAAGTGCCGCAGCACGCACCCCCCGCCGAAGTAGAACCAGGAGGGCAGGCGGCACCGCCGGTAGAACTGCCATCACTCCCGGTGCTCGAAGCGGGAGTGTGCGTAGAAGCACTCGGTCGCGTGAAAGTAGGATGTGACTGATGACGATAGCACTGCCCATCCGAGAGCGCGTCTCGAAGATGCTCGTGGAGCGGCACGATGCATGCGGAGGAGAGGGGTGCGACGGCTGCGTCGAGGGCCTGGTCCCGCACGAGCACGTAGCGAAGCGCAGCTTCTCTCGAGACAAGCGGATCCAGCTCGCTAAAGAAGGCAAGGCCGTGCCGGTCCGGCAGGGGGGCAAGATCGTGAACGGTCGCTACCCGATAGAGACCGCCGGAGACCTCGAGAACGCCGTCCACGCGTTCGGCCGTAGCGGCGGAGACCCGTCCGTGAAAGCGCTGATCGTCAGGAGGGCGCACGCGCTCAAGCGGCCCGACCTGATCCCGGGCGGCTGGAAGAAGTCGAGCTCCGTCAAGAAGGTCGAGACTTTCTCGAAGCCGGGCACCGCAGACGTCACGCCGCAGGACCTGAAGCACCTACGCCCGCTGCTCGAGTACTACCGCAAGAAGGCCCACCCCTTCGGAGCCTGCAAGCGAGACCAGATGAAACACGGCCTGTCAGAGGACCACGCGAACCGCAGGTGCGCCGTCATCAAGGACCTGATCGAAGGCAACACGCACTGGAGGCACGGCGGGGGCGGCGTGCACAAGGCGATCGACTGGCGCGGCAGGTCCAAGGTAGTCAAGTCGAGCGGAGACTGGACCCCAGAGGTCGTAGAAGCCCTTGATCGAGTAGCCGACTGCCTCGACTACGACCAGGTCGGCAAGCGGCGCAAGCGCGCGACCGGCGCGATGAGGCGCCTGGTCGGTGCCGGCGGCGCGCACGACTGCTAGCCTCTACCGAGCAGACCTGATACAGTCCGCTCCGTGGCGGAGGTAGAAAGGGACTACTGGGCGGGGTTCTCGGACTTTGTGCTGGGAGAGACGTGGGCCGGGGGGCCCAGCCCGAACCTGAAGCTCGTGGGCGCGCTCGCCGACGAGCTCGAGCCGCCCACCAGAGAACACAGGACGTGGCTCGCCTGCTGCTACGCCGCGATCTACAATACGTCCGGGACGGCGGCCCTCTATCGGCACTGGCCCGACCCGAGCGACGTGATCGCCGACCCCGATCCGGCCGGTTGGATCGAGGAGAACAGGCCCGGGATGCCGGTGCACTCGAACCGGCGCAGGACGCACGGCTCGCCGCGCAAGATGGCAGAGGGCCTCGAATCTCTCGCTCGGTTCTCGATGTGCGACTACTTCGAACCCGGGGACGACTACGACATGCTCTGGGACAACGTCCACGAGGTCTCGCACGTGGGCCGCTACTTCGGGATCAAGCTCGCCGGCACCCTGCGCGAGCTCGGCCTCACGGAGGCCGCGCAGTACGACATCAGGGGCAACGGAGCGAAGAACGGGCGCCGCACGCTCGCGCTGCTCTACCCCGACGAGGCCGACTCGCTCGACATGAAGTCCGGCGGGAACTCGAGGCGCGCCGTGCTCCTAGCAGAGGACCGCGCCGCCGAGGTCAAGTCCTGGCTCGAAGACGAGCGCGGCCTCGCGGTAGACTGGTTCCAGCTCGAGGCGCTGCTTTGCGAGTTCAACCAGATGGTCAAGGGGAACCGCTACGCGGGCAAGACTTCGGACGCCGACTACGACGTGCTGCTCAAGGCCGAGTCCCACTTCGGGGCCGAGCCGTTCGCGCCGGTCCGCCGCGCGCGAGAGCGGCTGCTCCCGCTCGAGCTCGTCGAGACGAGCAAGCGCGAGAGGCTTCTCCCGGTCTACCGAGACTGCGGGTACGTCTGGATCGACGGTTGGCACGACGACGGTGCCACCGACGACCCAGCGGACCCCGCGGTAAGGTCGGACAAGACCCTCAAGCAGGTGCCCATCACTACGCCGTGGAGAGGAGACTGATGGCGAGGCCCAAGGAGATCGTCGACGGGGTGCTGTGGATGAGCAGCAGCCCGGGCAAGTGGGAGCCGCGCGAGAAGCGCGACGCGTGGCTGCGCGACAACGGCATCGAGCACGTCGTGGCGCTGTGCAACAGAGACCCGGAGACGCAGGGAGTAGTGCCCGACACCGTGCATGCTCCCGTCGTGGACTCGCACAAGACCGTCGCCGGCGCGATCCCTAGGTCGATCGCGCCGACCGTGGCCCAGTGGGTCCGGGACGGGGAGCCCACGCTAGTGAGCTGCCTAGCCGGCAGGTCCCGCTCAGGGATCACCTGCGGGCTAGTGCTCCGCGAGCTGTACGACCTGTCCGGCGAGGAGGCGCTCGAGCTCCTCCGCGATCGGCGCCCGCGCGCGATCAAACGCGAGGGCCCGGAAGCATGGTTCAGCGCGCTGCCGAGGCCGAGCGCCGATCCAGAGCCCGACGGATCTGAGACGATCGGCACGGTGTGAGGACCGGGACCATCTACGGCCTCTGCGACCCCGACGGGACGCTCAGGTACGTGGGGAAGACGGTGCAGCGACCCAGGGAACGGCGCAGCGGCCTCGTCCGCGAGGCCGTTCAGCGTGGTCGTAGCTGCCCGGTGCACGGGTGGATCCGCGACCTCGTCGAAGCCGGGTCCGGACCCGCGCTCTGGCTCCTAGAAGAGGGCGTCCCGGTAGGCGACTTGGACGACCGCGAGAAGGCGTGGATCGACGCACTACGCAGCGACGGGATCGAGCTGCTTAACGTGTTCGCGGGCGGCAACGGCGGCAAGCCGATGCCCAAGCGCAAGAGAGACAGACTGTCGGCGGTCGCCATCGGGCGGCCCCGGCTCGAGAACGGGAGGTTCGCGTGATCCTCAACCTCAGGGGGCCCAGCGGCTCCGGCAAGAGCTACCCCGGGTTCAGGCTCCTAGACAACTACGGCCCGCCGGTGGAGGAGATCCGGAGCACCGACTACTTCGGGAGGAAGCGCCCCAAGCTGATCGCGCAGATCCTGCCGGGCGGGCTCTGCCTAGCCGGCAGGTACACGATGAAGAAGAGCACGGTCGGCGACGGCGTCGGGTACTCCGGAGGAGTGGACGGATTCTTCCCGGTAGCAGAACTGCAGGACATGCTGACGATGCTCAGCGACCGCTTCCCACACATGCTCGTCGAGAGCCTGATGATCAGCGGCACGTACCAGCGCTGGGCCGACTGGGCCGACGAACGGGACGCCGCGGGACAGCCCGTCACCTTCGCGACCCTCGACACGCCGCTCGAGACCTGCCTGCGCAGGGTGCGTGAGCGAAACGGCGGCCGCGAGGTCAAGGACGACACGATCGCTAAGCACCGCAAGCAGGTGCACAGGTGCGCGAGCCGCCTCCGCGAGGAGGGCGGGCACAGATCGTTGATCCTAGACCACACGCGCTCCTACGACCAGGTCGAGCACCTGCTGCTCGAGGGCGGCTGGGACCCGACACAGTAGCCTGACCCACGCCGTAGGATCTCGGCGTGGGCACCTACCGATTCAAGAAGGGCTCCTCGAACAGGGAAGCCGTAGACCTGCTGCTCGAGCTGGCCGACGGCGCGCCTGGGGACGCCACCTACGTCGTCTCCAAGTCGCTGGACGAGAAGCGATACACGTTCGGCCCGCTGTATTCTCCCGGGGTCGACGACGCCCACGGCGAGTACGCCGAAGCAGACGACCTGCAGCAGGCACTGTGGGACTACTTCTCGGGCGAAGACAAGCGGCTGCGCAAGCAGCACGGAGAAGACGTGATCGGCGACGTCGTAGAACTCGTCCAGTGGCCCTATGAGCTAGACGCCGAGCTCAAAGTAGGAAGCGACGTGCGCAAGTTCAAGCTCCCGGCCGGCACGGTCTACGCAGGCGTGGTCTGGTCCGAGGACGCGTGGCCAGACGTCAAGAAGGGCAAGATCTCTGGGCTGTCGATGGGCGGTCGAGCCGTCAGGATCGCAGAGCCTAATCCGGCCGCCTTCGGCTGAGGACCGCCACCTTACCTACGGGCGTAGTATCTCCACCGAATGCGCAACCGACTCACCAAGCTGAAGTGGGAGGAGATCTCCGGAGTGGACGAGCCCGCCAACGAGACACCAGGTTTCCTGCTGCAGAAGAGCAAGGGCACAGAGCTCAGCAAGGAGGCCAAGGCCTTCGAGGACGCGGTCGTGAAGGCGTTCGAGTCGATGGGCACTGACGAGGTCGAGTTCTACTTCTCCGACGCCGACAAGGACGTCAAGAAGGCGCTCGGCACCGTGCTCGACTACTTCGAGAAGGGCCTCGAAGAGGTCAAGGACGAGGATGAGGACGGCGACGAGCCGGTCACGAAGAGCGCGATCGACAGGCTGCGCGAGATGTTCAAGTCTGATGGCGAGTCCGAGGACGGCGACGGCGACGGCGACGGCGACGGCGACGGCGACGGCGAGAAGTCCGACGAGTCCGACGAGGACGAGAAGACCGAGGAGTCCGAGGAGTCCGAGGAGTCCGAGGAGTCCGGCGACGACGAGGACGGAGACGTCGAGAAGGCCGGCAAGAAGAAGGGCAAGAAGGCCGACGAAGAAGAGGACGCTGCAGACGGGGGCAAGGACGAGGCCACCGAGAAGTCGAAGGACATCGCCGAGGCGCTCGGCGAGGTGCTGAACAAGGAGCTCGAGCCGGTGCGCGAGGCCATCGTGGCCATCGCCGACAGGACAGAGAACCTCGAGAAGGCGTCCGCAGGCAGCTCTGCGCTGTCCGGCCAGGACGACGACGAGAAGGACGAGGACGGCGAGGGCTCGGAGGACGGGCTCGCAAAGGCCGTACGGGTCGCCCTGCTCAAGGGAAAAGTCGACCTACGGTAACACAAGACTGCAACCACCGAACAGCGGATAGGATCTAAACAGACATGGCGATCAGCAACAAGGAACTTCTAGAGAAGGCCACGCTCGTCTCCACCTCGGGGACCGACTTCGGCGGGGAAGGCCAGGCGCCTCTCTCGGTCGAGCAGGTACGTGACTTCATCAAGCTGATGGCCGCGGAGCAGGTCTTCCTGCCCGACGTCCGCACCGTCACTTCCCCGGCCGCCACGTGGGAGGAGTCCATCGTCGACTTCGGCGAAAGGATCACCCACGGCGGGACCCAGGCGACCAGGCTGGAAGCCGAACAGCGCGCCAAGCCGTCCACCGGCAACGTGACGATCACGACCACTCTGCTGCGCGCAGAGGTCCCGGTCTCGGACGAGGTCTTCGAGGACAACGTCGCTGGCGAGGGTTTCGCGAACGACCTAGAGGTGCTGATCGCTGACCGCTTCGGCTTCGACGTCGAGGAACTCCTGGTCAACGGCGACACGGAATCCGAAGACGCCTACCTGAAACTGAACGACGGGTGGCTGAAGCTCGCCGAAGGCGAAGCCGGCAACGTGGTCGAAGCCGCCGGAGACGGTCAGGACTACCAGAACATCTTCAAGAAGCTGCTCCAGTCCATCCCGGACCGCTTCAAGAGGGGCCTGCAGCAGAACGGGCGCTACTACGTCCCGATCCGACTGTACGAGTCCTACATCGACCAGCTCGCTGACCGCGGGACGAGCCTCGGCGACTTCACGCTGGAAAACCAGAAGGACCTCCGCTACCAGGGGATCCTCCTGAAGCCGGCGGCCGTGATCCCGATCGTCGCCGGAGAAGAAGGCGCGGCGGACACGTCGAAGATCCTGCTGGCTCAGCGCCAGAACCTGTACGCCGGCTACCAGCGCAGGATGCGGATGGAGACCTTCCGCGATCCGCGCGAGGGTGCCACGAGCTTCGTCGTCACCGCCAGGGTAGACTCCGAGATCGCGGTGCCGGAAGCAACGGCGATCGCCACCGAAGTCGACGTCTCGATCTGAGGTAGCGGCTGATGGGTCTTAAGACTCGAGCCGCAACCTTCGCCGGGGCCACCCCCGAGCTGAAGGCAGTCGGCGTAGAAGAAGGCGCGGCCGCGAAAACCGCGGTAGAAGTAGAAGGCGTCTCCTCGCAGGACATCGTAGTAGCGGCCATCAACCTGGACACCGGCGCGACCCTGACGGTAGAAGCCGTGGCCAATGGTGAAATCACGGTCACCGAGTCCACCGAAGAAGCCGCGGTCCTCTACATCTTCTGGTCCGTAGGTCTGGGCTAAGCAGCCCATCGGCGGGTAGGATCCTGCCGTGAGCCCCTTCGTCATATTCGACGGCACAGGCAGCCGGCGCATCAAGGACGTACTGATCCGGCCTGGGGCGAACAAAGTGGACGACCAGGAGGTGCTCGACCGGGTGCGCGAGCTGGACAAGCCGTGGCTGCGGGTAGAAGAGAGCCGCGATCAGGAGAAGCCGGCCCCGCCGCCCGAGCCAGAGCCCGAGCTAGAGGCTCCAGAGGAGCCGTACGAGCGGTTCCAGGGCAGAGACGGCCTATGGTATTACCTACGCCCATCTGGGGCGGGGCAGCCGGCGTCTCAGTCTGACGGCTACGAGAGCGAGGAGGACGCAGAAGCCGCGATCGAGGCGGACCGCGAGGAGGCCGAGCGCGTCGCCAGCGCCGACGACGTAGACGGCGCCCCAGAGGCCGGGCCGCTGCTCCCGTCGGAGCTGACCGAGTCCGAGTTCGAGTGCCGAGACCCGGACTGCACCAAGACTTTCAAGAGCACCGGGGCGCGCCGCAACCACGAGCGGATCTTCCATAGGACCCTGACGCAGCATAGCGGGTAGGATCTAGATATGATCGATAGGGCTGAGGTAGTGATCTCGACTGAAGGGGAAGCCGGTGAAGCGGCGGGCACGGCTAGCCTGTTCACGCGCGGGCACGACCCGGCCGAGATCCTCGGGATCAAGATCACCTACAGCGAACAGCCCGAAACCACGACGGTGAAAGTGTCGGATCGAGAGGGCCTGAACGGCGACGTGCTCTCGGTTGCCGGCAACGAAGACAAGACCTACAGGCCCCAGTCCCCCACGCACAACTCAGAAGGCGCAGTGATCGAAGGATGGTTCGCGCCGTTCTGCGTAGACGGGCTCGACGTGTCGGTGTCCGGGGCCGACGCCGGCGGGACCGTCACCGTAGAGGTCTACTTCGAGCTCTAGCGGGTAGTATCTCTGCTGTGGCAGTACCGCTACTAGCAGAAGCAGAAGATGTAGCACGCGTGCTGCAGGTCACCGAAGCGTCTCTTCCGGAAGGTACGACGCACTACTTGGAAGTCGCGTCTGAATGGGCGCGACAGTTCCTCGGCCAGCCGAAGCTCGGGATCGCCGGGGAAGACACGCTGAAGTTCTTCGAGCGCCGCAGCGACGCGTTCCTTTCGCTGGAGGGTACCCCCACAGAAGTCAAGATCAAGAGGGCGCCAGGCGGCGAACTGGAAGCGATCACCGAGGGGACTGAATGGACCGCCCAAGACGGCGGGGTGCGGCTCAGGCCGCCGCTCTTCCTCAACGAACTCGAATACGACCCCCGCTACTACGCGACGCCGAACGTCGCATTCCAGCGCATCTATCCAGAAGTGCAGGTCACCCGAGAAACGTCAGAAACGGTGAACCAGCTAGTAGTAGAGGGCGTCGCCCAGGCAGCAGCCGCGATCCTGACGCGAGCGCCCAGGGAGGCCAAGGGCCTCTACAGCGAGACGATCGGTGACTACTCCTACAGCAGCGGGTTCGGCCGACGAGGGCTCGAAGGGGTGGTGGAAACCTCCCCGTACTTCTCTACCGCTAAGGCCTTCCTCAAGATGGTGCCGAGGAACCGGCTCAAGCCGTTCGTGGTGTGACGTGGCCCAGTTCGGGAACCTCATGGGCCTGCTCACCGAGACGGCGATCGTCTATCGCCGCCAGCAGGTAGAAGGCTCCTACAAGGTAGACCGCTTCGGCCAGCCCACCCGAGACGAGGAACCTCACCACATCCTCGCCTGCAGGATCACCGCTGCTCGCGGCGGAGAACAGTTCACAGACCGCACCCACGACGTCGTAGAAGCCACCCATCGTCTGTTCCTAGACAAGGGTGCCGACCTGTCCGAGCAGGACGTGGTGACCGTCGTAGATGCGACCGTAGACGAAGTACAGGGCCCGTTCGAAGAAGACCCGTCTACCGCGGCAGAAGGGTTCAACGAGATCGTGAGCCGCGCCCGGGTGCTCCTGGCAAAGCGGGCCCATGACGGGTCTAGCGAGCACCACAGAGAGGCCAAGCTCGCCGTCCAGCGCGAGACCGCGGAGGCCAGCTGATGGGGCTCAAGAAGGAGGAATGGCACGGCGACAGGATCATCAGGCTGTGGCGTGCGGCCAGCGGCGAGGCGACCGTGGAAATGGCAGACGAGGTAGCGAAGGAGATGCGCCGGGTGGCGCACGTCAAGACCGAGGCCCTCAAGACGAGCATCCACGTGGCCCTGCCGGAAACCAACGGGTCGGTCGTGGGAGCCGAGACCCGCGTCGTGGGCAAAGGTAAGCACGCCCGCGAGGTCGGCAGTTGGCTCCCCTACGCGTGCGTCGAGAACAACCGCGGCGGCTCCCACGCGTTCGCCGACATCGGCTGGCAGCTGGCGCGAGCCAAGTTCCGTGTGATCCTCGGACGCGCGTGGAGGAGGCCCGGACTGTGAGTCCGCTCGGTCCCGGCAACGTCGAGCTCCCCGGAGAAGACATCCCGTCCCCGGCAGAGCTGCTCATGCGCTTCATCAACGACAACGCGAGCGAAAGCATCGTACCCTCCGGAGCTGTGGTAGGCGGCGCTGACGACACGCAGCAGCAGGCCGGGGTGATCGCGCTCATGGACGCGGGTGACGCCAACACAGAGCTCTACGTGCCGCTACTGTCCAAGCGGGTGCAGGTACGCTGCGTCGGTCCCACGCTGGCCAAGGCAGACGAGATCGGCAACTACGCGTTCGAACTACTCAACAAACAGCGCTGGCTCATCCTAGAAGACTCAGAAGAACGGCTCTGGATGGTCCACAGCATCTACTGCACGGTCGGCCCGTCGCACCACATCGACAGTCCAGAGACCCACGAGAGCCTGTTCTTCTGCGCTGTCACGCTCGGATCTGAACCGGTAGGCGTGCCAAAACCGTAAGATCTACTCGATGAGTACTCTGAGCATCCGGTACGTAGGCGGGGCGCACGTCGCGAAGATCGGAGACGACACGTTCGAGAGGAACGGAGACCCCGGTGACGTAGACGAGGAGCTCGCCAGCAGGCTGCTCGAGTCCCCAGATTGGGAGCCGGCAGGCAAGCAGGACGAGCCTGTCGCCGAGCCCGAGAGTGACGAGCAGAGCGACGAGTTCGACGAGTTCGACGAGGCGTTCGGCGCCGAGTGAGCACCACCTCCACCGCCGCTCGCTATAGGATCTTCACTGGATGAGTACTGACCTTTCCAACTGGGCTCCCTTCGAGATCCTCGCCGGCCCCGCCGACGTCTACGTGGGCGAATTCGAAGCGACGTTCCCGACCCTCGCCGAAACGCCCAAAGAAGAAGAATTCACCTACATCGGTCAGACCGAGGGTGGCGTCACCGTCAAACACACCCAGACGATCACCCCGCTCACCTCCGACCAGCACACCGGCCACGTCAAGGCCCTCCGCACGGAAGAGGGCCTGGAAGTCTCGTTCTCGGTCGTCGAGCTGACGCTCGAGAACTACAGTGCGGTGCTCAACTCCACGACGATCACGGCGGAAGCCGCGCCGGGCGAAGGCAAATACCCCAACAAGTCTCTAGCTTTCCACCAGGGCATCCACGTCGACCTGCGCACCCTGCTCATCAGGGGCCGCTCGCCGTACGGGAACTGGCCCGCGCAGTACCAGGTGCCCATCGTCTACCAGAACGAGAGCCCAGAAGTCGCCTTCGTCAAGGACGACAAGAGCGTCCTCGCCTGCGTCTGGATGGCACTCGAGGACACCTCCGCCGAATCGGGCGAAGAGTTCGGCACCCTGGTCGCCGCGACCGCCGAAAAAGAATAACCCCAAGCTCATAAGGAGAGCGGCATGGCCCACCGCGGCGCAGCCCAAACCGACACAGCAGGTGACTTGGCCCAGGAGGCCGCAGCCATCGCTGCTGACACGAAGGCCCTACGTAGCCAGACCCGCTCGCTAGCACAGCGAGCCGCAGCGCTTAGAGACAAGCTCGAGGAAGCCGGCATCGGCTTCTCGGCAGAACCAGACCAGACCATGGCCCAAGAGGGCGAAGGAGGAAGCAAGTGAGCGAGCTAGACGAGAAGCGGGACCTGCTGGAGGACGAGGACGAGGTCCTCGACCAGGACGAGGCAGAGGCCCCCGCAGAGGACCCGACGGACGAGGTGCTGAGCATCTCTTCTGACGCGGTGCCTACTAAGAAGATCCGGATCGACGACGACGTCTACGATCTCTACAGCTACGAGCACCTGAGCCCGGAACGCGAGGCGTCTGTGACGGCGTGCTTCGCGCAGTTCCAGCGCACCTACCTGGCGCTCGACGGGGCGAAGAACGAAGCCATCGCGAAGAAGGTCGCGAAGAAGGTGCGCGAGCACCGCATGCGCCTGATCGGCCTCATGACCTCGATCCCCAGGGAGGTCTACGAGCCGCTGAGCGCAGCGAAGCAGGGCAAGATCCTGAGGGCGATACAAGAGGAGATCGGCGCCGAGGTCGACGACACCAGCGGTGCCGCGGAAGACGACCTCATCGCCTGACGCTTCGGGAGACCTAGACCCGAAGGACCGGTACCGGTACTGGCCGGACCTGTCTTTCTACTATGGGCTGGGCTGGGACGAACTCCGGCGCATGCCCAAGTGGCTCTGCTCGCTCTACATCGAGGAGCTCCCGCGGCTGCGCGCGCAAGCACAGCTCGCGGCGATCGACTCGTCGTCATTCAGCGACATGGAGGAGGGCGCGCGTAAGCGCCTGCTCCGCAGGCTGAACCGCGAAGCCGGCGTGGGCCCGGCGCAGGCCAGCCCGCAGTCCATCGCTGCCTCTGGGATCGGCGTCAAGATGGTCCCGGCAGAGGACGGGGAGGGCGGTGACTGATGCCCGAGCTCGGAAAAGCTACCTACGTAGTCGAAATCTCGACCCGCGAGGCAGAGCGCGAACTCGGCCGGTTCAAGAAAACCACGCACAGGGCTACGGCCGATGCCAGTCGAGACGTACACCGCCTCGAGCGAGGCTGGGAAGATGCCGGGCTCGGCGTGCGTAGGGCAGAGCGCGACGTACGCAGATTCAACAAAGAGCAGGAACGCGGCGGACGCAAGACCTGGATCTGGGACAACAAACTCCGCCAGTTCAGCAACACGATCAACGCGCTCAAATGGCCGGCGATCTTCGCGCTGGGTGGGCCGGCGATCCAGGCGCTCGCCTCGCTCGCTGCCGGGGCCGTGTCCGTCAGCAGCGCCCTCGTGTCCGCCACGGGCGGCGTGGTGGCGATGGGCGGCGCGCTCGTCCAGATGGCCCGCGGGGCCAGCATCGCGCTCAACGGCATGCTCGGCTTGGCGACTGCCGCTGGGACCCTGCTCCTAGGCTTCAACGGCGTCGCCGGCGCGCTTAGCGCCATGATGAACCAGTACGGGAGGTCGGGCCAGGAAGCAGAATCGTCGGCCAAAGCCCAGCGCAGCGCGATGAACCAGGTGCACAGCGCGATCGAACGTATCCGTACCTCGGAAGAATCGCTCGCGAAGGCGCACGTCGGGGTGGCAGACGCGCAGGAAGAACTCCACAAGGCCCGCAGAGAAGCGATCAGGGACCTCGTAGACCTCAGGTACGCCGCAGAAGAAGGCCGTCTCAGCGAACGGCAGGCCATCCTCGCGCTCGACGAAGCCAGGGAAAGCGCAGCTGAACTAGCGAAACGCGGGAGCGGCGCGACTGCGGACGAACAGCGCGGCGCGATCCTGTCGATCGAACAGGCAGAACTCGGGCTGCGCAAGTCTCGCACCGAAAACAAGCGATCGCAGGAAGACCTACAGCGCGGCGAACGCCGCGGGGTGCGCAACTCAGAAGGGGTAGTCTCGGCGCGCAAGGCGCTCATCGAAGCGAACCGGAACGTATCCAAGACGGAGCGAGCGCTTGTGCAGAGCGAGCACAACCTCGTGGAACAGCAGAAAGACGCCGCGGAAGCGATGAACAAGACCGGCAGGTATGCAAACACCCTGGCGGCAAAAATGAAACTGCTCCCGCCTGCGGCCAAAAAGTTCGTGCACTTCCTCTGGGGGATGAAACCAAAATTCGAAGAACTCCAGGAGGTCTCTGCTGCCGGGATGTTCCCTGGCATGGAACACGGCCTCACCGCGGCGATGGGGAGCTTCGAGCGGCTGAAGAAAGTGATCGGCCTCACCGCCGGTGCGATCGGCCACACGTCAGAAGAAATGGGGAGGCTCGTCGGCAGCAAGGGCTTCGGCAGCAGGCTGCAGGAGGTCGGCGAATCGAACGCGCGGATCATGCGGATGCTCGGCCGGGCCAGCGTCTCGCTCACCGACGCCTTCTCGGTCCTAGCGAAGGCCGGTGCTCCCCTCAACGAATGGCTCGGTGGGCTGGTCAAGAAGTGGGCCGAACAGTACGATGCCCAGAAGCACGCAGAAGCCTCTAGCGGTCGGCTCGCGAAGAGGTTCTCGATGATCAAATCGATCATCAAGGCCGTGGGCGGCACCATCTGGAACTTCGGGCACGTGTTTCTCACCGTCATGGAAGCCGGCCAGCACGCCGGGCTCGGCCTGTGGAGGTCCATCGACAAGTGGTCCAAGGGCCTCCGCGAAGGCGTGGAAAGCGTCAGCGGTCGCAAGAGCCTCAGCGCGTACTTCGAACGGTCGGCGAAAGCCCTGCGGCTCGTGGGGAAGCTCTTCATGAACCTCCTCGGCACCGTCGTCAACGTGGGATCTGCCAGCCGCAAGACCGGCATGGAGCTACTGCGGATGCTCAACCACGCAGCAGAAGGTTGGAAGAAGTGGACCGAATCCTTCCACGGCAAGAACGAGATGAAGGCCTACTTCGAGCACACGAAGCCAGACGTCGTCGAGTCGGGCAGGCTCGTAGCGGCACTCGGCAGCGCGATCGTAGAATTGAACCAGCGCGGGACGGTGGCCCCGCTGCTGCGCGAACTCAGGGTCAAACTACTGCCGGCGCTGACCGAGCTGATCGGCAACTTCACGAGCGATCTCGCGCCCGCGGTGATCAACGTGCTGGTAGAACTGATGGGGATCGTGGGCCAGCTCTCCAAGGCATCGGGCGGGCTCAGCGCGGCGTTCCAGATCATCGCGGGCGGGCTGCGCATCATCAACGGGATCCTGCAGAACCCGATCCTGCGGCAGCTCGCATCGTGGACCCTCGCGTTCGCTGCTCTGGCGAAGGCAGGTCTGATGGTGAGGGAGGCGTTCCTGGGCAGCGCGCTGTCTCAGGTGATGTCTAGGATCAGGAGCATCGGGGCGGAGAGCTCCGCAGCGGCGGGCGAGATGTCGGCCGCAGAGACGGAGAAAACTGCGGCGGTCGAACGCACCAACGCGGCCCTCAGGGAGCAGGAAGTACTGATGTCCCGCGAGGAGGCCGTGGCCATGTACGGGCCGTACGCCGGCAACAAGTACGCGGACAAGCAGGGGCTCCCGGCCACGACCTGGCGCGGCAAATACGCGGGCGCCAAGAACATGGCCCGGGGCATCCCAGGGCGCGCTAGGAACGTCGGCAGGTCGGCGCTCGGCTTCGCGCGCAGGAACTCCGGGAGCATCATCGGCGGAGGGCTGCTCGTCGGCGGCTCGTATGCGGGCAGCGCGGTGGGCGGCACGGCGGGCAGCATCATTGGGGGCGCCGCGACCGGGGCCGGGCTCGGCGCGATGTTCGCGCCCGAGTCGCTCGGCCTCTCGATCCCCATCGGCGCGGCGGCCGGGGCGCTCGCGGCGGGGATCGGCGCGCTGACCAGCGGGGGGTCGTCGCTGGGCAAGGCCCAGAAGAAACTCATCGGGTACGCGCGGAGGGTGAACCAGACGTTCGGGGAAGCCACGAGCTCTGCTGCTCGCCTGACCGAAGCGCAGAAGCGCGTCTCGCAGGCCGGAGACGAAGAGCACCACGCGACGAAGCGCCTCACCAAGGCCGAGAGGAAGCTCAACGAGCTGCGGCACAGCAACCACAAGGACTCGCACGCGGTAGTCAAAGCAGAATTCAACGTAGCGCGCGCACGGTGGAGCCAGGTGCAGGCGCTGCGCAAGCTGCACGCGTCAGAAGAAGTGCAGCGAGCGGGAGAACACGCGACTAGGGCGTCGATCGTCAAGGGCTACGCGGCGACCAAACTCGCCATCGCAGCAGAAGAAAAGCACAGGAAACACCTTGAAGAGCGCGCCCGCACCGAAGGCTGGACGAAGGAAGTCACCGAAAAGATGGGCAAGACCATCAAGCGGATCACCGGCTACCGAGAAAAAGAAGCGCAGCTCACGAAGGTAGCGGGGCAGATCAGCGACGGCTTCCGCAAGAAGGTCGAATCGATGACGTCGGCGCAGGCCAAGTACGGGCGGAGCGGCGTCGTACTCACCGACCAGCTCAAAGAACAGCGCGAAAAGCTGCGCGACATGAAAACGCACGGGCTAGACTACGTCGGCTCCGGGTACCAGCAGCTCAGGGACGAAGCACACAAGACCGAAACCAAGCTGCAGGAATTCCTGCGCAACACGTCGCCTAAGCTCGCGAAGTTCTCCGAAACAGGATCCACGCACATCAAGGGCCTGTCGGGCGCGTTCGAAGGCATGTCCGAAGCGACCCGAGAAGCACTCGAAGCACTCGGCGTCAACGTCAACAAGATCCTGCTCAAGCTCGGCGTAGACAAGCTCGCGCCGCCGCACCTCAAACACCTGAGGGGCCGCGCGGCCGCGGAAGCGCACCACCACATGCAGCCCGGCAACCCGTTCACGCTGGGTCGTCAGCGCGGCGGGCACATCGACATGGGCGCCCCCGCCGGAGACTCGGTACCGGCGATGCTCGAGAAGGACGAGTACGTCCTGAACCGCAAGGCGGTCAGAAAAGTCGGCGTGCACAACCTCGACCGGCTCAACTTCGGCGAGGCCCCGAGGTTCGGGTTCCAGCAGGGCGGGTTCGTGATCTCGGAACCGCAGCTCTCTGGGGGGACCAAGGGCCTGCGCGAAGCCGGCCAGAGCGGGGTGCACCGGGCCACGAAGGCCGCGCGCCACTACGTCAACAAGTTCTGGGGCGGCAAGAAGGGCATCGGCGGGCTGCAGGTCAAGACCGGGCCGATCCAGCAGATGGCGCGGACGCTCGTCTCGCGGACCTTCGGCCCGGGCCAGTGGAACTCGTTCAACGCGCTGGAGATGGGCGAGGCGGGCTGGGACCCACACGCGCAGAACCCTGAATCCACGGCGTACGGCCTCGCGCAGAACCTCTACCCGGCGACCTACCCGCCGGCCGGGCGGCCCGGATCGCGAGCGCCGCTGCTCGAGCAGGCCAAGGCGCAGCTGCAGTGGATGGTGCGCTACATCAAGGAACGCTACGGCGACCCGAAGACCGCCTATGCCACGTGGCTGGGCCGCAGCCCGCACTGGTACCAACGCGGCGGTCGGGTGCGGGGCTACCAGCGCGGTGGCCGCGTGAGGCTGCAGTCCGGCGGCCAGCCGACGGCCAGCGCGTCGTCGTGGAGCGGCGTTGGCGCGGGCGGCCTACACACCGGGATCCACAACCTCGCGTCGTACGTGATGAGCAAGTTTGGTGGCCTGTCGGTCACGAGCACCACCGGCGGAGAACATGAACCGAACTCTTACCACTACAAGGGCGAGGCGGTCGACCTAGCGAACTCGAGCACCTCGTACATGGACAAGGCAGCCGGCTGGATCTCGGGCAACCTCACGAGCGCACTCACCGAGGGCATCCACAACCCGGACCTATCTGTGAAGTACGGGAAGGGCGTCCCGTCCTCGTACTGGGGTCCGGAAACCTGGGCCGGGCACAAGAACCACATCCACCTGGCGGTGGACCACCCGTGGTCGCGCCCAAGTTCGCCTGCTTCAGGGTCGGGTGCTAGCGCCGCCGAACGTGGGTTCACGAAACCCAAGGAAAAGCTCCCCGACCACACTACGGCCAAGATCCCGACCGGCGGAGTGGGTCCGGGCAAGGGCGGGCACGCCGTAGCGGGCTACTCAGAAACTAGCGTCTCGACGGACAAAGTCAAGCTGCCCCCGCTCCCGAAGAACGCGATGGGCTGCACGAAGCAGATCGCGTCGATGCGGTCGCTGCTCAACATGTACAACACCGCCGCGAAGCAGACGAAGAACGAGCCCGCCAAGCGCGCCTACCTGGAAAACGCTCGAGTGGTGCGAGGCCGGATTTCCGCGCTGATCAAGCTCAGGGCGAAGTTCATCCGCTCGGAAAAAATCCGCAAGATCACGACTGCGATCAAACGCGCCGCGGCGTTCGAATACTGGAACGGCGGAGAACTCGTCAAAGAAGGCCTGCTCGAGCAGCTGGAAAAGAAGTGGACTGCGGCAGAAGAATACGCTGGTCGCGTCACCGACCTAGAGCCGACGGAAGAAGCCGACGCGCTGTCCTACATCAGGGCGCAGGAGGAACCCGCCTACAAGGCGGTGCTCGGCGTCGAGGGCGACTGGCGCAATGCGCTCGTGCAGGCCAAAGAATCCGGTACACAGAAGGCGGGCGTCGAGTGGCCCGGGAAGATCACTGACCTCCGCGGCAAGGTCTCGCACCAGAAGGACCGCATCAAGGAAATCACCGAAAAGATCAAGGAGATCCTCGGGTACAAGAAAGACCACCCGGAAGCGTGGGAGAAACAGAAGGGCCGGATCCCCGGGCTGAAGAACGAACGCGACGATCTCCGAGGCAAGATAGAAGTAGAGCGCGCGACGATGGGCGCGCTGCGCGAAGCGATCACGCAGACCTACGGGGAAACGATCCCGGACTGGGAATCGATGATGGAAGGCGTGCAGGGCGCGTCGGGGCCGTGGGGGGTCATCGCCCCGCTGCCGGCCTCGCCGGACGCGAACGCCGGGTTCGGGGGCGACATCTGGGCCACCCAGATGGCGATCCGAGACCTCGGGCTCAGGATCAAGCAGGGCGAATCGCAGAGCGCGCAGAAACGCGCCGAAGAATACGAAGCCTTCAACGAGGCGATGCGCGGCCTCCTCGCCGGGCGGCCGTTCCTGTCGCTGAACTTTACGAACTTCATGGGCGCGCACGCGAAGGGCGGCGTCGCGCTCGTCGGCGAGAAAGGTCCGGAGCTCGCGCACATGCCGCACGGCACCAGGATCACCGACGCGGAAGAGACCGCGCGACTGCTCAAGCCGCAGGTCACCGTCAGCGCCGAAGGCCTCTCGGAAGAATCCGGTGGAGATGAACGCGTGTACCATGTCGACGTGACGAACAACTTCCCGACGCCGCCCGCGGATCCGCACACCTGGGCGAAGCAGCAGGAGTACGAGCTCGGAGCGCTGGCGTGAGTGACCTCGGCGTAGACTACGGCGTGCCCTTCGTGCTCGAAGGGCCAGACGGCACCCGAGCCGTCTTCAACGACGACTCAGACGAAGACTACGTCGGGATCCTCGGGGAGGAATCCTCGGGGCTCGACTCGGCGGAAGTGCGTGAAAACGCTCAGGACGCGACCGAAGCGGACGGCGGCGTGCACGGCAACTTCTACTACGGCCGGCGCCCGGTGATCCTCGCGGGCACCGTCGTGGCCGACTCGCTGTCGGATCGCAGGTCGAAGATCACCAAGCTGAAACGCGCGTCGAACGCGCTCAGGGAAGACTCCTCGCTGACGTGGGAACCGCCGAGCGGCCCAGAAGTCGCGCTGTCGCTGCGCCGGCAGCAGCCAATACGCGTGACGGGCGGCGTGGTGAAGAGCTTCCAGGTGCCGCTAGTCTCAGCTAGCGCGTTCATCGAGAGCGTGGCGACCCACACGAAAGAATTCGCCGAAAACAAAGTCGCGTTCTCGGTGGAAAACGCGGGCGACGCGGAAGCGGCCCCCACGGTCGTGCTCGACGGCCCCATGACGAACCCGAGCATCATCAACAAAACCACCGGCAAGACGCTGAAGATCTCAGAATCGTGGCTCAAAGAAGAAACAGTCACGATCGACTTCAAGAACCACTCCATCAGCTTCAACGGAGAAGAAGACTACAACCTCTTGAACTTCTCGGAAAGCACCTGGTGGAAGCTCGCTCCCGGATCGAACTCGATAGAAGTCTCGGCGTCTGTGTTCCTGCCAGGAGAAGGGGCGAAGATCACCGTGGAATGGAAGGACGCCTGGGTCTGATGTGGACGTTCATCTTGACCAAACTCGACTGCACGAAGATCGGGGAGGTGCTGAACGCCAGCGAGCGATCGCTAGAGCTCAGGCTCAACGGTGCATCCACGGCATCTTTCACAATCAGATCTGACAGCGACCTCATCCCGAATCTGTTCGGGGAAGACACGCTGCTGCAGGTGTGGCAAGACAAGACGATCAGGTTCCACGGCTTCGTAGTCTCCACGCAGATGTCCGGCACCGAAGAGCAGGGCCTGACTGTGTCTGTTAACGCGATTGATCCCGCTTGGAGGCTCAGCAAGCGAGTGATGGACCCAGACGGAGAAGGGTTGAACTATGAAGGACAGCCGTCCTTCATCGCAGCTGCCATCATCGATCGTCTAAACCACGACAGCGAAGAGTACCCAGACCGTAGAGACACAAGAATCAGCGTGAGCGGCGGGGCGCTGTCAGAAACTCCGCCAAGCATTCCTTACCAGGTGCTACCGTTCGACACAGCCCTCAAGGGAGTGACAGATATGGCGCACCAGATCGGAGGCTTCGATTGGAGGATCGCGCCACTAGAGGGTGAACTTGATACAAGCAGCAGAATCACTGGTACTTCAGCTCAGCTAGGTGTAGAACCACCGATCACTGACGGAGGAGAGGAAGGAGAACTTCTAAAGATCGGTTACTTTTCTGCATTGAGTCACAGCTATCCGACCTTCGAAAAGTCAGAAACTGTGTTCTTCGAGCATGGGTTTGGTAAGCATAACATCTCGTCGATCAACTATAAGCGCGATCTAGAAGACATGGTGAACAAGGCGTACCACCTTCCCGACGAGGGTCTTGTCGCAGAAGGTGGTCACGCAAAGAACGTGCTCTTCAAGCGCGACCTCACCGCGATGTGGGAACACAGTGGTCTGTTCGAAGAAGTAGCGGATGCACCCGGGTTGAACAGCGATGACCTGCGCAACGCGTGGTTGGAAGAAGTGATCAGGGTGAAAAAGAACCCGCGCTACGTAGTAGATGCCACCCTCAGGACCGATGACGGCACCGGCCAGGTACCGTCGATCGGAGACGATTTCTTCCTCGGGGACCGAGTTACGATCAGATCCAAGATCGCCGACAGAGCTCTGTTCTCGGGAGTCGTGCGTGTGTACAGCATCTCTGTATCGCTCGACGAAAGCGGCAATGCAGAAGTATCGCCGACATTCCTCGACGAAGAAGGCAGCAGCCTCTAATGCCCAGGGATCCGAAGGACATCACAGCAAGTGGTCCGAGGAAGCGAGCACGCAAGATCGCTATCCTCGGAGACAAAGTGTTCCCATCGAACGGCGGGCACTTCACCACGAACTACATTATCACCGGCAAAAACGTAGACGAAGAAACGCTATCCGGAAGCCACATCGTCACGGAAACGTTGGACGCTAGGACGATCGCTGCGAACGCGATCACGGCGGGCAAGATCGAAGCCGGGGCTATCACCGCCGAAAAAATCGCCGCCAACGCGGTGCTAGCAGAAAACATCTTCGCTGGAGCGGTGACCACCGAAAAACTTGCGGCGGGGGCGGTCACCGCCGAAAAGATCGCCGCAGGCACCATCGTCGCGGCCAACATCGAAGCCGGGACGATCACAGCCGAACTGATCGCAGCAGAAGCGATCACCACCGAAAAGCTCTTCGCCGAAGCCGTGGTCGCGTCGAAGATCGCCGCGGGTGCGATCACCGCCGGGAAGATCTCTGCGGGATCGATCGAAACCTCGCACCTGAAAGCCGAAGCGGTCACCGCAGAAAAGATCAAAGCCGACTCGATCACGGCCGGGCAGATCGCAGCGGAAGCGATCACGACCTCCGAGTTGGCCGCCAACTCGGTCACCTCCGCGAAGATCGCGGCGGCGACCATCACCGGCAGCGACATCGCAGCCTCGACGGTGACGGCGACCAACATCACGATCACCGAACTGTCCGCACTGAGCGCCGACCTCGGTACGATCACGGCCGGCACCGTCACGGGCGCAACGCTGCGCACCGCAGAATCCGGCACCCGCTGGGAAGTCAATACAGAAGCGATGCGTGCGTACAGCGGCGCCACTCCCGTGCTGGACTTCGACCTCGAAACCGGAAACCTAAAAATCAAGGGGACCATCGAAGAAGGGTCCACGATCCCGGCCGGCTCGATCACCGGGGTGCTCACGAGCGAACAGATCGAATCGCTCGAAGCCGCGAAGATCACCGGCAAGCTCACGGGCGCACAAGTCAATGTGCCTAGCTTGATTTTCGACATCGTCGCCGCAGTGCCCGCCGAAGGCCAGGCCGCGATGAGTGAAGAAACAGCCGAACCGTATGAATGGCGGCTGAAACCCAGCGAAGCGAAATATCTCGCGATCCGCGACATCGACAAGTCTGGCAGGGAACTCGACGCGCTGTTCCAGCAGTTCGCATCCTCGGGTGAACCGTTCAAGGCACAGATATTGCTAACCAGTGCGTCTGATCCATCACGCTATGCACTATTCAACGTCAAAGGCAAAACCGAAAACATTGGTTCGCTGTATTACCGCTGGGAAATCGAATTATCCAAAGGCGTGGCAGAATTCGAATCTGGCGAGGAACTCTACTTCGAATTGAAGTCGGGGGCCGTTGTAGCTGAATCAATCACCGCCGGATACGTCGCAGCGGGGGCCATCACCACCGCGAAGCTGACGGCCTCCGCTGTCACCGCAGAAAAGATCGCCGCGAGCGCAGTCGAAGCGTCGAAGATCAAAGCCGAAGCGGTGGAAGCCTCCAAGATCAAATCGGAAGCCATCGAAACGTCGAAGTTGAAGGCCAACGCCGTGACGGCCGCCAAGATCGCGGCCTCCACCATCACCGCGACGCAGATCGCCGGGGAAACGATTACCGGCGCGAAGATCGCGGCTGGGACTATCACCGCCGCGAAGCTGTCCGTCGAAACCCTCTCCGCCATCAGCGCCAACCTGGGGACGGTTACTGCTGGGACGATCAAATCTGTGAACATAGAAGGCGGCAGTATCACCGGCGCGGCAATCCAGATCGACGCCGCGAGCAGTGAAGGCGTAGGAGAAGGCAGCAACAAACTTCGCTGGATGGATGGCGCACTCGCGCGCGGTGAACTTTACACTTTCTCCAGCGGCTTTGGACTGAGCCACCTACAGATCAGGACTAACACTAGCGGTGGTACCTACGAGACGCTGATGCGTAACATTGCTAATCCTACTGCGGCCGAAGCGTGGATCGACTTCAGCGCGAACAATAATCCGCGCACAATCGTCAATCAGAGCGGCGGGTCAACCTTCGTCCAAGTCAGCACCAATCCGGGATACGTCGGTAACAATTACAGCAGCGCACCACAGGTCGGCATGATCTGGGGCAAAATCGGCCCGAGCGGCGAAAAGATTGATGGCTTGACCGAATTTTTCACAGTTAGTCACACCACGACCGGGCGCTACACGATCAGCTTCGTCGCCCCGTTTAAGACTTCCCCGGTTATTATGCTCACGCGGTCTGGCGGGGAAGGGCAGTACGGCTTCAGCACCTACGGGGCGTTGACCAAAGAATCGTTCGCTGCGTATATTCGTAACTCAGGTGGCACGCTCGCCAACGAATATTGGGCGTTCATTGCAATCGGATAATAAGAAACGCGACTAGACTTGCCCCACAACCCCACATCGTGTAGAATCTACCAACCCAACAGTCTAAGGAGGACACATGGCAGCACGGCCTAAGAAGAAACCCAAGCCCAAGAGCAGTGACAAGTCTACCGGAGCCCAAGAAGAGCAGACCCCCGACGGGGTGCTTGTGGTCGTAGACGACGGGGGCCAGCTGCAGGCGCAGCCGGTCGGCGACGTCAAGCCCGCAGAGGTGCCGACGATTCTCCGCGTAGCTGCCAAAGGCGTCGAGGACGCGATGATCGACGCGGGCTAGGACTGGCTTCCAGTCCCATCTCGGGTAAGATCTACGAGTGAGCAAGAACCAAGGAGGATCATGAGCCTAGCTCAGTATCGCAAGCTCGCGGTCTCGGTGGTGTCGTTCGGGGCGGCTGCGGTCGCGCTGTTCATCACCACTGACCCGGGGCTGAACGCAGCGCTCGTGTCCCTCGTCGGCGCCGGTTTCGGCGTCGTGGCGGTATTCGCCGCGAAGAACCACACGCCAGACGACCTCTCGAAGGCCGTCGCGCAGCTGCAGGGCGCCGCCCTGTCGGTGGCTGGCTTCTTCGTGACGGTCCCCACCACGCTGCCCGAGAAGCTGGCCGTGCTGTCTGCGGCCGCGGTCTCGGTCATCGGCGTCTACTGGGCGAGGAACGAACCGTCGTGAGTGGACGGGGGTGCCCGAGCGGATGCCTGGGCACCCCCGTCGCTCGCTTCGATGCCCCGCGCAGGAGGCTCCACTTCTCGGTGCTCTGCGACAAGTGCGGCCACAGACTGAGCACGCCGGCCCCGCCCCAGGACTACTCGCCGGACCCGAAGCTCGGCCCAGGGATCAGCAGACCATAGGATCTGCTCGATGGCCACGAACGGTCGCCTGAGCAAGTCCGAACTCGCCCCGATCCCCGGGGGAGAACTGCGCAAGGACGCGGCAGCGGCTTGGAACGCCCCAGGCGGGCCCGCAGACGCCGGCCTGCGCCCGACCGGGTCGATGTCGAGCTACAGGACCTACGACGAGCAGGTCTACCTCTACAAGCTCTACCTGGAAGGGAAGGGCGCGCTCGCAGCCGTGCCGGGCACGTCGAACCACGGCTGGGGAGTCGCCGTGGATCTCGCCGAGCCGTGGATGCGCGACTGGATCGACCAGCACGGCGCCAGGTACGGCTGGAAGAAGACCGAAGCTCTCAGCGAGTGGTGGCACGTGAACTACGTCGGAGGGGTGCACTTCCCGACGTTCAGGCCCCTGTCTTACCCGCGGTCGCGCGGGCGCAGGGTCGTGCGCTACACGAAACGACTGAAGTTCATCCGCAAGCGCAACGGACAGCGCTACATCAAGCGCTGGTACTGGCGCTTCAAGAAGCCCGTCCGCTGGGCCGTGAAGGACTTCCAGCGCGACCACGGGCTCAAGGATGACGGGGTGATCGGGGCCAAGACAGGATCTAAGATCGACGCTGTGTTCCGCCGTCAGTGGCGACGCAGGAAGGTGGGGAAGCGGTGAACAAGCAGGTCAGGGAGCTGGAGGCCGAGTGGGAGAAGCTCGCGAGCGCGCGCAAGCGCCAGCTAGAGCTCTACAAGAAGACCGGCCTCCGCGGGCACGCGAGGCTGGCCGCCGAGATCGGCAAGAAGATGAAGAGGGTCCGCACCAAGATCAAGAAGGCGGAAGAGATGCCCACCTGGAAGCTCGCGTGGGCCGCGCGGTTCGTCGCCAAGTGGGAGGGACTGCTGCTCACCTCGTACCTAGACACGATCGCCTCGCCGCCGGTCTGGACCATCGGCTACGGGCACACCGGGCCAGACGTGGGCCCGGGGCAGAAGATCTCGAAGGCACGCGCGCTGGTCCTCCTGACGCGGGACCTGCGCACCGCCGCACGGGCCGTCGCCCGCGACGTCAGCGTGCCGCTCACTACGCGCCAGCGGATCGCGCTCATCTCGATCTACTTCAACGTCGGAGCAGGGGCGATGGGCGCGTCGACGCTGGTGCGGAAGCTGAACGCGAAGGACTATCACGGGGCCGCGGACGAGTTCCTGCAGTGGGACCACGCAGGCGGGGTAGTCGTCCAAGGCCTCCTGAACAGGCGCCGGGCGGAGCGCTGGATGTTCCTGCATTCTGGCCGCTAAACCGTGGTCTAGCCTGGGTGCTCACGAGAGGGCATAGAACCGGCTGAGTCCCGGTCCTTGAGCCTCTCTCGGGCCCAGTGGCTCCGCGGATGTGGTATAGTGTAGCCCACGGAGGCTAGACTAGGAGGGAGAGGCTTGAACTGCAAGGCCCACTGCCGATCGTGCGGGAGGCACTTCACGAGCACGTCGGCGTTCGATAGGCACAGGACGGGGCCCTGGGACGATCGGTCTTGCGCGGACCCGTCGTCCGTAGACCGGCTCTACGAGTACGAGGGGGAGTGCGACCTCAAGCGAGGAGATCCGGACCCGGAGGCGGCCGTCTGGTCGACGAAGAAGCCCGGGTGAGCACCAAGACAGACCCGATGCTGCTGCCCCCCGAGGCACCGAGCATCTCTGATTTCCAGCGATCTAAGGTGCTCTCCGCTGAGGCCTCCATCTCGGGCGACTCACCGCCGGCTCCTACCGGCCTAGCGGAGGAGGCCTGCGCCCGCGCGTCCGAGCTGGGCGGCGGCCTGCTCTCGCTCGAGCAGGTCGACGGTGCTGACGTGGTCTACGTGCGCGAGTCGGACAACAGGAGCCGGCTCGAGGTGGGCCGCGAGGCAGCCGCGCACGCCCTGCTGAGGGGGTCCTCGCACCACCTGGTGCATCCCGTCTTCCCTCCCCACGGCGTCGAGTGGGTATCTAGGTTCCTGGGCTCGCTCAGGGCGCACGGGGACGACGACGCGGCGCTCGAGTACGAAGCTGCGTATCGAGAGCTCGAAGTGCACACGGACCCGGCGGTCCGCGTGCGCCGCGCACGCAAGTCAGCGCTCGGCGCCGTGAACAAGGAGCGCGGCGTGCTCGCGAGGATCATCGCAGACGACCGGCCAGAATCCGTCGTGTGCCAGATGCTGGAGGTGGCCGACGGAGCTCTGAGGATCTACGACTCTTCCGGCGAGCGATCCGTGGACCTGCCGAGGCTGCGCTACCTGGCGTACAGGCTGTCAGAGGGGTAGCGGCAAGGGGGTCGGACCCCCCTGGAAGCCCCTCCCCGAGGGGGTTGTACCATCTAGGGAGTGGCAGAGGAGAGTAGATCCGGCAAGGTCCTCAAGGTCCTCACCGTCGATGGAGACGGTGAATCCGTCAGCAAGTGGTCGGCGCAGCTTCCGGTCGACCCCTTCAACGGCGGGTACCAGTACTCGGGGCTGAAAGAGCCGCCGTACTCGCTCGAGCAGCTCGTCTACCTAGCAGAACAGCACCCGACGCACGGCGCGGCGCTCGAGCAGAAGTCCTCTGACGTGATCGGCACCGGCTGGCAGTGGGAGTCGCTGGCAGAGGGGTCGGAAGAGTCGGACGAGGAGCAGCGCAAGTCGCTCGACTCGTGGATCACCGGTCTCGCAGAAGACGGGGAAACCGACGACACGTCGCACGAGATCCTCCTCGCAGCGTGGGAAGACAAAGAAACTGTCGGGCAGGGCTTCATCGAGCTCGCCCGAGACCCGAACGGGAAGCTGAGGCACTGGTTCAGCACCCCCGGCCACACGTTCAGGTTCCACCGAGACGGGGTCCGCATCGCCCAGAAGCGCGGCGGCAAGCGGCGGTGGTTCAAGCGCTGGATCCCGGGCGACAAGCGCGGCGTCAACCTCAAGACGGGCAAGCTCGTTGACGACGCGAAGTCGATCCCGTTCAAGGAACGGGCTACCGAGCTGTTCGTGCTCCGTAGCCCGGGCAGGCGGTCGACGTGGTACGGGATCCCCAATTACATCTCGTCTGTCGGGTGGATCACCCTGTCGGTCGCGGCGCGCGACGACAACCTGCTGTTCTTCGAGAATCGGCGCGAGCCCCGCTGGGCGATCATCATGGAAAACGTGGAAGACGACCCGGAGGTCGAGGAGGCCATCCAGAGGGCCCTGTCCACGGATCTGAAGCAGCCCCACAGGAACCTCGTCATCCCGCTGTCCGGCGGGGCGAAAATCAACTTCCAGCAGCTCGGCGACAACAAGGGCGACATGTCCTGGGAGAAGCTCCAGGAACGCGCAGACAAGACGATCCTGACGGCGCACAGACTGCCCGGCGAGCGGATCGGCTTCGTGCGCACCGGGGCCCTGGGCGGGTCCACCGTCGAGGAGAGTGGGATCGCGTACAAAGAAGCCGTGATCGGCAACAGCCAGGCGATGCTCTCGTCGCGGATCAACAAGCTGATCGAGATCGAGTCGGGCATCGACCACCTCAAGTGGAGCTGGCACCCGACCGAAATGGACCTGTCGACGCGCGACGAAGACCGCAGGTCCGCTACGCAGGGCTTCACCGGCGGCGTGCTGAAACTGAACGAGGCCCGAGAGGCCTTCGGCGAGGAGCCACTCGACGACGAAGACGAACGCGGCGAGCAGTTCGTCTGGGAGCTGGACCCGAAGGTGGCCGCAGCAGCGATGTCCGGGGGCGGCCGCGAAGAGCTCGGCCAGGGAGAAGGAGAAGGCCATCGAGCCGGTCCGGGGGAAGAGGCCATGGCAGCGGCGCACGGCGAACTCGCCGAAGAGGTACGCCGGCTAGTGGAGGAGCCCAAGCAGTGATCTGCGCGTGACGAGCCGCTACGTAGACGACGCGGCCGTGGGCCAGTTCATCGACTCGCAGCGCGCGATGGTGCTGCAGCGCTACGGGCACGCCGTGGATCGTTCACAGAGGGCGCTGGATCGCTGGGATGCTCGGTGGGCCGAGTCCCTCACGGGCGACGTGCCGACGGCCTCAGACGGGGACCTTGAACGTCTCTTGGCCCTAGCACGCGCCGACTCGCGCGCGCTCAGCAAGGCGTTCTTCGGGCCCAGGCTGCGCGCCGGCGTCGAGAAGCTGCTCTCTCCGATGAGGGGCAGGGTGCGGCGGACCCAAGACTGGTACTCTCGGCGCGTCTCAGAAGACGCCGGGCAGCATGCCCTCGACGTCCTAGGGATCAACCGACCCTGGTCGTGGGGGGAAGAATCGGCGATAGAAAGGCTGGAGTCTGCGCGCGGGTCGAAGGCGATAGAAGACCTGTACGGAGACCACGTGGACAGGCTCACGAAGATCATCGAGCGCGAGTCTCGGGACCGCAGTGCGAAGTCAGACAGAGAACTCGCCGACCGCATCCAAGAAGAGTGGAGCGGGATCGTGCGCTGGAAGGCGGAGCAGATCGCGCGCACAGAGTCGGCCCACATGTGGGAGGCCACGAACTTCGTCGCCTACGTCGCTAACGGGGTGACCGAGTTCGACTGGCTCGTGGCGACCGGCCCAGGAGTCGAGCCGGGCAGCGTGTGCACTAGGTGCCTGTCGATCGCTACGTTGAACCCCTACACTGCAGAGAAGGCGCCGCTACCTCCACGGCACCCTCTGTGCAGATGCACCCTCGTGCCGGCGCTCGGGCAGCAGTGGCGCGCCCCGTCAGAACCGTGGACCGGGGGGTCTAAGTGAGGCCCTCCAGCGAGGTGGAGCTCGAGATCGACGCGGTGTCTGACGAGCGCAGAGACGCGCAACGCGCCGGCGAGATGGGCCGCATGGGAGAGCTCGACGGCTGGCTGTCGGACCTCTACGAGGAGCTACGAACGGCCAGGGCGCGCGAGCGGTACGGCACGCGAGAAGAGATCGCGCAGCGCGCTAGAGTGGAGCGGGAGCTCGAGAAGCTCAGCCGCCCAGAGGCCTAAGCCAGGCTGCGCTCCTCGGCGAAGGCCGCCAACCTCATCCTGTAGGTGTCTACGTCTGCCCGCCTGAGCGGGATGTCCTCGTCCTCTCCCACGAGGTCGACGGTCACCAAGCTACAGACTCGGGTCTGCGGGGCCGGGACGCCGGGGAGTCGAGTGGACGGGCCGAGCTTCTTGTGGACCTCCTTGGGCCAGCCGCACTGCGGACAGATCCTCACGGTCCTTCCCTTTCTCCTACCATCCCTCGTCCTCCCGCTTTGAGACGTACAGCGGGCACTGCATGCTGATGCCGTGCTGCGGCGTGACGACGCAGAGCGCCTGCTGCGGCGGCTCGGGCTCGAACCCCTTGCCCCGCGCGTACTCGTCGTAGCCCTTGCCGGCGCCGTTGCAGATGAAGCCCTTCGCTACGAGCGACATGTACTGGTGCCAGTGGCCAACGAGCAGGACGTCGAACGGCCTGCCCTCCGAGCTGGCCTGGGTCCTGCGGCGGTGCGTCAGGAGCGCCAGCGGCAGCATCGCCCCCTGGATCCCGCTACCCCCGCGGGCCTCGTCGCCGTGCTCGGCGCGGAACCGCGTCTCGTAGATCGAGAAGTCAGACGAGATCCCGTCCGGGATGTCGAAGGTGACCCTGTCGTCTCCAGCGAAGTTCGCGGCCACCAGCTTCATGATCAGCGTGTCGGCGTTGTGCGCCGAGCGCTTCTTATACCGGGGCTGCTTGCTGTCGCGTGGGTGGTTGCCCGGCACGCACGGGACGTGCACGCGGCCGAACTCGTCGGCCAACATGCCGATCCCCTCCGTGATGAGGGGTACTGCGAACGGCACGGCCTCGTAGTTCGACAGCTCGTTGGTCTGCCTGAACTCGTCGTGGATCTCCCCCGAGATCGTGTCGCCCAGAGACGCCATCACTACCCCGTCGTAGTCGACCCCCGCGAGGTACTGGCGGGCGACCAAGATCTGGCGCTCGAAGAACCGCTTGAGCCGCTGTTCTGCGATCGCCGGATCGTAAGCGTTGTAGCCAGCGAGCTCTCCCGGGCTCACGACCTCCCCTACGTGGAAGTCCGAGAACAGCGATAGGAGAGTGCCCCGGTGCGAGCCCTCGTCCTCCGGGCGAGGCGCGAGCCACTCGGGGCTCGGGATGCTCTCTACGTCTAGCGCCAGGGTCAGCTCACGCTGGGTCTTCTCGAGCTCCCCCTCGAGCTCGTCGGTACGCTGGCGCGCGACCCGCGCTTCGGTCGTCGCTGCTGACGCGCGTGACTGCAGGGACAGGACCTTGCTCGCGAGCTCCTTCTCGACCGGCGTGGGCTCGGCCCCGTCGTCGGCGACCTCGACCGAGGCCGCTCGGTCTACTGTGGTCTCGCGCTTGAAGTTCGGGCGGCCGCGCCGTTCCTTCCACCAGCGCTGCGACACGGCCGAATCGCTGCACCCCGCTTGGCGCGCCGCGTCGGCGAATGACTCCGCCTCACCGGACGCGATGATCTCGACGGCGTCGTCGACCTTGCTGCTCGAGGGTGCGCTCACTATCTAGACACTACTCCTTTGTCGAATTGCAATGCGGAAGATGCTGTGCTACATTAGCAAATAGAAAACCACACGATGGGCAAAAATCAAGAGCAGATGGCCCCTGCCCCCAGCGGCCCATCGGCACTGGATCTTTGAAATACTGCTCTTTTCTACGGCTGGACAGCCACGGGCTCAACAGCTCGAACACGGCACCTACCGCTACAGCTGACCTAGCTCGCCAGCGCCAAGACCAGTCATAGTTGTTGCGGTCAGACGGTGTCTTTGACCTGATGACATGTCCCACTCCCACTACATGATGAAATCTACGTACTGGCTCCTCATCGCACATGAGTAGAGCCGCAGATGAGCTGGTCCAATGCCCCTCTCCCTCAAAGAGCCCGGCTGCCCAGGCGGCCTCGGCGTCGCTTACTCCTGCCACGGCTCCGGCCTATGCACCCATCCTGAGATCTCTTGCGGCCAGCGCCGGTAGTCAAGTGAGCAGTTGAACTCGTACTCGCGATCTCCTATCTTCTTGCAGGGCGCACCTGGTTTCCCGTCAAGCGCACGTCCGACCCACCCTGAGATCCAGCGACCGTTCTCCACTGGAGCGCACTTGCCCACGTACTTCGACGCGTTCCCGACCGAGATGCCCTCCGGCCAGCGCCAAGCGTCCGGCAGGCCCATGAGCCTCGACAGCTCGCGGATCGTGAGGAATCGCGTCTCGCTCCAGTGCACGAACTTCGACGCGCCGGACCCTGCTACCACGTAGCCCGGCCGGTCGGGACGGATCCTAGTGGGCCACTGCCAGCCTCGCGGGTCGCGCCAGTTAGACTCGTCGTAGGCGAACCGCTGCAGCAGCGTCGGGGGCGGCGAGTCCTGCTTGAGGATCGCCTCCTTCATGTTCTCGCCCGGGAGCCAGTCCTGCTCGATCTCGCGCAGCAGCGCCCCGAGCCGCGCCGTGTCTTCGTCGATCGTCACGTGCGCGTCGACCCGGCCGTCCTCACGGCGCTTCCTCGCGGCCCACTCGCTCGGTTTCCGGCGGATCGCCTGCTCGCCCCACTTGATCGAGAGCTTCTGCAGGTCACCGATGGCTTCCTCGTACGTCACGACCTTGCGAGGCTCGGGCGCGTCGATCCCGAACGGCACCCGGTGAGCGACCCAGAAGTAACGGTGCCGGAGCTGCGCCGCCCCGACCGTCGCCCCCGACATCATCACGTGCGTCAAGTCGTAGCTCTGGCCCGACGATCGCTCTAGCTCAGAACGCAACCGAAGCATCAGGTCTCGCCCGGTCGTGTAGGCCTGCTGCACGGACTCGAAGGCCACGATCTCTGCTCCCGGGGCGCCGTCCTCGCCCGTGCAGCGACCGCCGAACTTGGCTAGGTCTCTCATGCACGAGTTGATGGGCGAGTCCGGGCCCCTGGAGTTCTCTCCCTTGGAGACGTTCATCAGCGAGAAGCCGCTGCACGGCGGGGTGCCGTGCACGTAGCCTACGCCATCGTAGGGCTCCCACTCGCGCTCTGGGGCCTCCTGCACCTCTACTCCCTCGGTGCCCAGCAGCTCAGCGTTCTCGTAGAACGCGTCATCACCGAAGCCGCCCGGTAGGGTCGCGCGGCCGACCACGTCAAACTTCTCCGTCTCCACGGTCCCCAGCGTCCAGTGGCCCGCGAGGCCCTGGCAGTCTACGGCGCGGTGCTTGCTCACTCTACGTACGCTCCTCTGTCGGCTGCTGCAAACATCAGTTCCTCTGCCATCGCTTCTGCTAGGTCTTCACCTTCGGCCAGCGACATGCCCTCGCCGTCACAGTACATCACGAATGCGACCACCAGATCGTTCAGCGTAGGTCCGACGTTCATCCCTCGTAGAAGCTCCTCCGCCTCGCGGCGGTCTTGTCTTGCGCTGCTCTGCACAGCTTTGCGAAGTCCTCGTCTCCGTAGCCGCAGTTGAGTACCAGATTCCACAAGAAGAGCTGGACGTCAGCGAGCTCCTCCGCGACCATCTGACCCTCCGTGGTGCCTATCAGCGGCCCGCCGGTCTCCGCGTCGGCCCAGGGCTTCCAGCCGGGGACCTCACGAAGGGCCTCGTGCAGCTCGTCGGTAGCAGCCAGGACGTTGTCCCTGAACGAGCGGGCCAGGTCCTCCCCGGCCCGCTCGTACGGATCCTCCCCGAAGCTCTCGCGCTGGAGAGCTCGCTGTCTACCGATCAAGCCCACGGTACCGACCTAGAACGGTGCCGGCTGGCCACCAGGAGCCGGCGCTGCGGCCGGTGCGCCGGCCGGGGCCGGCGCTGGCGCGGGAGCAGGGGCCTGCGCCGGAGGCGCACCCTCTGCTGGTAGCGGGGTCACGGCTGGGGCAGGAGCTGCCTGAGCCGGCTGTGCCTCCTGCGCAGGCGCCGGAGCCGGCGCTGCCGCCGGCGCAGGCGTCGGTGCAGGAGCAGCGGCCTGAGGGGCAGCGGGAGCCGCCTCTGGCACTGGAGCCGGAGCCGGAGCCGGAGCCGGAGCCGCCGGAGCGGCTGCGGCCGGGGGCGGAGCGGCCTCGCCGTCCAGGTAGTTTACCTGTCCGGTCGTCGGGTCCTTGTGCCCGACCAGCTTGATCCCGCCGATGGCGACCTTGTTCCTGTCCTGGCCCTTCCAGTTGTCGACCTGCAACTCGACGTCGACCACTCGCCCGACCAGGTCCTTCGCGATCTGATCGAAGGTCGGGTCTGTGTCGAAGTAGTCCTTGCCGAGGCCGAACCCCTTCATGTTGCGGAAGAAGATCGACGCCGACCTGTCGGTCAGGGTCTGCTGTCCGGCCATGACGCGCTTGCCTGCGGCGTCCTCGCCGTTCGGCTCCTGCCCCGCCACGACCCTGAAGATCGGGAAGACGGCGTTGTTGTCTTCACCCTTGACAGAGCACGACTCCACCGACAGCCGGGCCGTGCCCGCTGCCAGTACGACCAGCTCGTCCTTTTCGTACGTCTTGTAAAGCTCTCCGACGGTACCGCTTGCCATCTGTTGCTACCCTCCTTGTGTCGCGGCCTCCGCCGCAGTGTGTGACGTATCTGATGCTACGGGTTGCGCCTCTCCCACCTCGGAATGCCTGAGCTGCCCGAAGAGCTGCCCGATGTTCGGCGCCTGCACGACTGGGCCGGGGATTTCGTTGGTCCCGTCCTTGGCTACGGCCATGGGCAGCGACGCGACCAGCATGTTGCGCTGGACGCCCTGCTCGGGCGTGTAGCTGGTGTACAGATACCCGACCGTGTCCACCGCGTACGGCAACGAGCGTGCCATCGCGCCCTGGAGCATCGGCCTCCACTTCCCAGATTTGTCTTCTCGCGACCCGGTCGTGAACACGACGCAGCGCGTCGGATTCTCGGGCTTGATCACGAGGTCTCGGTAGTCGCGCACCAGCTTCTCGAGGTTGCGGAGCACCACGCCCCAGTCCTGCTGGTCCAGTGGATTGAGCCCGACCAGCTCGTCTATGAAGCGTTTCTGCACCTCCATCAGCGAGTCTACCACGACCGAGAGGAACTGGTGTTGGCCGCTCTGCAGCCACCGGAACACGAGCTCCATCGTCTTGTAGTCGGGCACGATCGCGACGCAGGTCTCCCACGTGCCGTCGTACTGCGGCGGCGCGCCCTTCCTCGGGTCCCACAGGACCTTCGGCTGGCTCGGTAGGTACTTGGCGCGACCCTCAGCGTCTAGGATGAGCCTAGGCGCGGGAGACGAGTCACCGAGCCAGCTCTTTCCGGCTCCGGCTTCGCCGTGTACCAGCAGCGTCAAAGTCTGATCGTTCAACGGCCCTCCTCCGTTCGGTCCATCAGAGGAACTGTACCAGGCATGCTCGGAGGGGGCCGGAGGAGTCAGAAGCCGCGCTGCCTCCTGCGGATCTTCTCTGCCAGCTTCGGTTCAGACACGTGAGTGTAGATCATAGTGGTGTCTACGCTCTTGTGGCCGAGCAGGTTCTGGATCTCGCGGATGTTGAGGTCTCCCTCGCTCATCAGCTCGGTCGCGTACGTGTGCCTGAGCATGTGCGGGTGGCACGGGCCTTCGATGCCGGCCCGCCGCCCGTAGCGCTGCATCATCTGCCAGCAGTAGTGCGGGGACACGGGGCTCCCCTTCAGCGTCACGAAGAGAATCTTGCTTCCGTCCGCGTATTTCTCTCGCTCTCGCTTCCAGCGTTCTACGAGCTCGAGCGTGCCGTCCTCGATCTGGACGTAGCGCTCCACCTTGTTCTTGGCGATGGCCGCGCGGATGTGGATGCGCCGCTCGCGCACCTGGACGTCGCGGACGTTCAGGCGGCAGAGCTCGCCCACTCGCAGCCCTGCGCGGTACATCAGCTCGAGCATCGCGCGGTTCCTGATGCCGGTCGGCCGCCGCATGTTCGGCACCGCCAGCAGAGCACGCACGTCCTCGTCCGAGAAGATCTTCGGAAGCTCTCGTCCCTTCTTCATATAAGCAATTTCTCCTCTAAGCCAGTCGCAGACTGAGATTCGTACGTGGGGTACCCGCATATAGATCATACCCGCAGACGAATGTTGCTGCTATAGAGGCCGCTCTCACCTGAGCAGACGAAGATTCCTCATATGCAGGCCGCAGTAGATCCTTCGCGGCACATGATAGTGCTTATATGACGCCTAGAATCCGGCGTCTAGCGGAGTGCCCGCCCCGGGACTCGAACCCGGAACCTCTCCCTTCTGAGGGGAGCGCCTCTGCCGGATTGGGCTAGACGGGCAAGGAGATCCTACGGATCGCGCCCCAGTGCGCGGGGACGGAATCGAACCGCCACAGCCAGAGACGCCTGGTTTACAGCCAGGGGGGCTCGCCCATGCCCAGCCCGCGCACTGGGGCGCGGAAAGACTATATCGGCAGCTCGGGCGTGTCGCTGGTGTCCACGCCAGAGCCGCCGCATTTCTTGCAGCAGCGGTACATGGAGTAGAGCCAGTTGCCAGTGCCGCGGCATTCCTTGCAGAGCTTTCTGCCGGCAGCCCAGTTGCCCCATGCGACTTTCATGTCCGTCCACTCGCCCACAAGCGGTGGCGCACCGATCTCGCGTCGCTCGTCTTCGTCCACAGGCTTCGAGACGTCGATCATCCCCATCGGCCTGCCGCCTCTGGGAATAGGAACCGAACCTTCTTCCCGTTCTTTTCCGCGTACTTGATCTCGCGCTCCGTAGAACTCCCCACATATCCCCCAACGTTGACGACTAGAATCTCGTCGGCTAGGTCGATCTTGCGGAAATGGACTTCGTCGAGTCCCTGCTTCCCATCGGTCGACTCGTCTCCGTCTGAGCACAGGAACTTCGATCCGGGGGGATCATCTTGGTGCCCGTACACGCTGAGCGGGATACAAACGTTGCCCATGAAGGCCTCATGCATCTCGGCCATTCGATGCGCCTCTGGAAAGCGAGTGCTGCCGCAAAGCGTAACTACGGTCATTCTGACTCCTTCTCCCTCAGTCTTTCTAGGTTCTCGAGCACGGCTTCTCGCGCGGCCTTTGCGGCCATGTCTTCTACGATCTGCCTCAGCAGTGCATCGTCCACGTCGTAGAGCAGCTGCTTACTGATCGGTATCGTGATTTCCGGTATGCGTATTGATACGTGCTCCACCGCTACTTCGCTACCTCCACAGGTAGCCCTGCAGCGCGTCGGTAGCGCGCAAGCGGGTCGCCGACTTCGAAGAAGTCCTGGATCATCGGCTCGGGGTCCTGCCCGTCATCGAGCCGGCCCGGCAGGCAGACGTCGCGGAACTCGCATTCCCACCGGCAGTCTCGGGTGGGGTTCGGCGGGCACAGCTCGTGATGGCTCGCGCCGCCGTCGAGCTCGGCGCGGGTCGCGATGATCTCGGTCGCGATCCTGTGAACGTGCTTCCAGTGGTTGCGCAGCTCCTCCACGGTGTGCGTGACCTCGTGCCGTTCGTAGAACGGCGGCTTGGCTCGAGCAGTGCGTTTGACCTTCCGCAGCATGTTGTAGAGGATGAACTCGGCCCTGGTGCCCTCGCCCTCGTGCTCGAGCAGGTGCAGGTACTCGACCAGGTGCTCGGTCAGTAGCTGCGTGTCGACCTGCAGCGTCGGGAGCGCTTCTTTGAAGGATCCACCCACGGTCTTGTGCTCGAGCGCGCCGCGCTTTCCGTCTGAGACGCGCTCGACGCGCGCGTCGATCTTCGAGAGCAGCGTGGCTTCGACCGTCCCCGACCCGTCGTCCGCGACGACCAGCGGAGCCTCCATCTCGGACTCGGGCTCGACGACGCGTATGTCTGAGTCCTCGCCCTCCTCCTCCAGCCACTGGAGGTAGCCCTCCAGCATAGCACGGCAGAGGTCTGCTTCCTTGCGGATGTCGTCCTCCATCGCTGGGTGCTCCGAGACGTCCTCCTCGACTCCGGCCTCGAAGTGCGCCATCGGGTCGGGCCGCTCGAGCCCGGGTACGTAGTAGTGCTGCAGCGTGTCGTGCATCCGCGTACCGATCGACAGTGGATTGTCGAATTCGATCCCGCGCTTCTGCAGCCCGCGGTACGTGCCGAGGTACCACTTGCGCCGGCACCTGCGCCACTGCTTCGCCTCGCTGTTGGTGAGGCGGATCACGTCGTGCTCGCGTCCTGCTTGATCCTCTGTGCCACCAGCAGCATCCACAACGACGCGAGCACCGCGGTGCTCGCGGCCGAGAACCACAGGCTCAGCGACACGTACGGCACCACGAACGCCGCGAGGATCGACCCGGTCATGGCGCTAGTGCGCACGTCTGGCTTCTCCGCCCCGAGCACGGACGGCAGCAGCGCCACCGAGAACCCGATCGACCCGAGGGTGAATATGACGTCCTGCCAGCTCACTTCTGCTCGGAGAGCTTCGCGAGCTCCTCGGCCTCAGCTGGCGAGGCCACGTGCACGCTCTCGCTTAGCAGCGCTTGACCGATGTCCTTCGCGTGCTCTGCGTCCATCGGGATCACGTGCTCAGTCGCCGTGCCCGGATCGAGCATGTGGATCCGCTTGGATCCCTTCTCTCCAGCGAGCACGCCGATGATGACGCCTCGGTACTCTACACGCTTCGTGACCGGAGCGCCGGGGATCCCCCCGACCTCCTGTTGGCCTTGCTCCTCGCTCACAGTTCCACCCCCAGATGGTCTACGGCACGGGCGAGCGCGATGCGAAGCCCGAGCTTCTTGTTGAAGTTGTCTTTCTCCGAGCAGTCCGCCACGCCGGTGGACCCGTAGTTCCCTCCCGGTCCCTCCAAGCGCACGACCGTCTTGCCACCTGTTGGAAGCAGGCTAACCCGCTTAGCGTACAGTCCCGCTTCTCCTCCGTAAGGAAACATCTTCTTGAGCTCGTCAAGCTCCCACTTGGCGTACAGGCCGCCGTCACTTGCGCGACGTAGGTGCTGCACGCGCACCGTGTACCCGCGCCTTCGCAGCTCTACTATCTTCTCGCTAGGACTCACAGCTCGTCATCTCCCTCCAGCACCGCGTCGAGCAGCGCGTATCCTACTACGTCCACCGCGGTGTCTCGCTTGTAACCCTCTGCTCCTCTGATCGCCTTCAATAGTACCATGAGCATGGTCACGTCGTGCGGGGTGATCGGGTCGTCGTCGATCGACCGGCCCGCCAGGTACGCGTTCCACGCGTCTGCCAGCCTCTGAAAGTTCACCCTCGGGTGGCCGTAATCCTCCTGGCGCTGTCCGCGGATCAGCTTTTCTGCCTCTTGTCCTACCGTATCCCCCATCAGTGCTACCCTACGCCGTCCACCCCGAGGAAGCCGGCACGCCCGAGGAACAGGTCTTTCGGCGTGCCCTGGAAGCGGAGGGAGGTGCGCACGGCGACCCCGTCCGGGAGCTTGCCGAGCTCGTCGAGATCTCGAGTCAGCCCCTCCGACGGCATCAGGAGGCGGGCCTCGGCTACGAGCGCTCGGTTGTCTGCTTCCTTCACGGTCTCGTGCGATAGAGCCCCGAGGTCGATGTTTAGGCTTTCGAAGATCACTTCGTCTGCGGCCTCGGCGAGTCGCTCGTACTCCGGTCCGATCTGGCTCTTGAGCGGCTTTGGCAGGTCTCCCAGGTACGCCTCGTGGGCGTCGTGGAACAGCCCCGCGACGACTACGTCTAGGTCTTGGTCCCACGCTTCGAGGATCTCGCTCACGAGCACGCAGTGCTGCGCGACCGAGTAGAACTTCGAGGTGTGGCCGCCGAACCGGCACGTGTTGCCCAGCCCGTGCGCGACGTCTGCTAGGCAGACCTGGCTCGGCTTCGGGTCCGCGTAGTCGTAGATCAACCCCGACGCAGTCTCGATCCTAGTCTCCCCGAACCAAGTCATCCTCCGAGCCACCTCCGCATCGTGTCCTCGTCCCGGACGATCTCCTCCAGGAGCTCTAGCTTCGTGCCGTACGTATCGAGCACGTCTTTGTCCACCGTATCGGCGGCTACGATGTCTATCGTCAGGAGCCGCCCCTCTCGCCCGGGCCGCTGGGCGCGCTCTTCGGACTGCGCGTTCTTGACCGCAGACCACGAGCGCTCGAGGTACACCTGCGCGTCGGCGCGCGAGAGGTTGATGCCCTCCGCTCCGGCTCCGAAGGTGACGAGCAGCACCTGCAGGTCTCCGTCCTGGAAAGCGGCGCGATTGCGCTCCCGCTGCGCGGGATCGACGGTGCCGGTGAACTGCCCGCAGGACACGCCGATCTTCTCGAGCCGGGCGGCAGCGAGCTCGATCAGCTGGCGGCTCTCGGCGAAGACCACGATCTTGTCGTCCCCCAGCTCTTCGACCACGTCCACGAGGTCGTCGACCTTGCTCGACGGCTCTTTGAGTTCTACGTTACCGTCGTCGTCGATCTTCCCAGTCGCGCCTGCGAGCTGGCGCAGACGGCCCATGCGCTGCATGGGGTTCGACGCCATCAGCACCCCGCCTTCCAGCTCTACCAGCATCTCTTTCCTGAGCGAGTCGTACGCTTTGCGCTGCTTCGGCGCTAGGTCGACGACCCTCGTGGTGGGAGGCAGCTTGTCGGGCAGCTGCGGCAGGATGAGCTTCTTAGGCCGCCTGATCAACCTCGGGTCGAGGAAGCGAAAGAGCTCGTCCCTGGTGTCCCCGCGCAGCCCTACGACCTCCATGCGGCCGAACGGATTCCAGCGCATGAGGCCGTAGCGCTCGACCCACTTCGTCTTAGACGGGTACTCGTCCGGGGCCACGAAGCGCATGACCGCCCACAGGTCCTCCGGCGTGTTGGCCACCGGGCTGCCGGTCAGCGCAAACCTGTACGTGGCCTTGTCGCCCACCGCCCAGAGCGCTCTTGTCTGCTGCGCCTTCGGCGACTTGGCTCGGTGCGCCTCGTCGGCGATCACCGTCTTGAGCCCCATCTCGTTGAGCTCCTTTAGCTCCTTCTCCTTGTCCTTGAGCCGGATCGAGCCGTAGCCAGCGAGGCGGCTGTGTAGTTTGAGCGCCTCCCAGTTGATGACGTACACCTGGGCCTCCGCGGCGAGCGCCTCGCGGCGCTTCTTCGCGCTACCGGCGACGACTGAGACGTCGACCCCTGGCCACCAGGTAGCGAACTCGTTGCGCCAGTGCGGCTTGACGCTGTTCGGCGCGACCACCAGCGCGGGGAACGGGTCGTCTAGGCGCTTGAGCGCGCATATCGTCATCGGCGTCTTGCCCGCGCCCATCGGGTCGCAGTTGAGTGCTTGGCGCGCGGTGCTCATGAAGCCCACGCCCGACCTCTGCAGCGGCGAGAGCCTCGGCTCGTCTACGTCTGGGCAGTCTCCGGCGTCCCTCAGCGCCATGCACGGCGTCACGCGGAGCTCGAGCACCTGCCGCGCGAGCCCCTCTAGCTCTGGCTCGATCACGAGCCTGTCGCCGAACACGCCTCGCAGCTGCTGCATCGCGGCCCACGACAGCGGGGCGACCCAGGTGCGCTCCGCTTGGTTCCACGTCGCGCCGGGTACGCCGTCGCGTACGTTCTCCTTGTCCTGGTAGCCGGCGCCGACCTCGATCTTCTGGTCGTCGCGCAGTCCAACGTGTACCGGCTCGTTCACTCGCCGTCCCCTTCCATCGCAGACATCCTACGGGCTACCAAGCTGCGAAAGTCGGAATCGTGCTGGCACAGGTACAGCAGCAGGTGGCGGCTCGCATCGCGGGCGTGGTCGGTGCCCACGGTCCACCACCCCATCGCACGAAGCTTGTCGTCGTTCGAGAAGCCCTTGGCCTCGGCGGGGGTCTGCTTGTTCGAGAACTCGAGGCCGTGCTCGCGGCACAGGTGCCGCAGGTAGCCGACCTGCTCGACGGAGGAGAGCACCTGCTCCCCCTTCCTGATCGTGTGCTGCGTGATCGTGATGCGCTCGACGACCACCGCTCCGCCGAAGCCCGACCGAAGCGCCTCTCGCGCCCAGTCCATGGCCTCATCTTCGGGCGCGTCCCACGCGCTGTGCTCGCCATCCCTCCAGAGCGCGAGCCCGGTCTGGAACCCGGTGTCGAGAGCGAGCACGTCAGGCATACAGCGCCCCCCAGCGCTTAGTCGTGTCTACGTCCACGGTGAGCGGGACCTTGAAGTGCTCGGTCTCCGGCATCACCTCTTCGATCGTGGCCACGGCTTCGTCTAGGCTGTCGTCCGGCACGCTGAACACGACCTCGTCGTGGATCGGCAGCAGGATCTGCGGGCCCAGCCCCGCCTGCGCGAGCTCGATGATCTTCAGCTTGAGCACCTCTCCGGCCGTGCCCTGGTCGCGGTAGTTGACCCCCTTGTAGGCTTCGTCCTTGGGGACGAAGAGCCTGCGGCCGAACTCCGTGTGAACCTCGCCCCACCCCTTGTCGCCGCCCCGCGACTCGTGTACTTCCTGCGACACCTGTTCTTGGAACGCGGCGACGCGAGGGAACAGCGCGTCGTACCGCTCGAGCACCGAGGCGGCCTCGCTTTCGCTCAGCCCAGCCGAGTACGCGAACTTGGTCACGCCGGCGCCGTAGATCTTGGCGTACCCTGACGTCTTCGCGACGTTCCGCTGCTCGTACACAACTTCCTCGAGGCTCTGCAGGCCGAAGATTTCCTGCGCAGTCCACTTGTGCAGGTCTTCGCCGGAGCAGAACCGAGAGATCATGTTCTCCTCGTCCGCCATGTGAGCGAGGAGCCTGAGCTCGATCCCAGAGAAGTCGGCCGAGATCAGGGTCTCACCCTCGTCCGCGATGAAAGCGTCCCTGCCGACCGAGGACTTGGGCAGGGTCTGCAGCGCGGGTTCGGTGATCGACATCCTCCCGGTCTTCTGCGCGCCGAGCACACGAACCGACGGGTGCACGCGGTCGTCTGCCTCGATCTTCAGCAGCTTGTCGAAGTAGCTGCCTTTCAGCTTGCTGCACTCCCGGTAGCGACGCATGTCGTGGCACTCCGGGATCTTTCCCTCCCAGTACTCGAGCACCTCGTCGTCCGCTGCGAGGTGGCCCTTCTCGGTGCGTTTGGTCAGCGTCGCGCCACGCGACTGCAGGAACTCGACGACCTGCTTCGGCGCGTTCGGGTTGCACGGCAGCTTCGGCGACAGTGCTGCGATCTCGGCCTCCAGCTCGAGCGACGTCTTACGGCAGAAATCTACGTCCACCCGCATCCCGCGCAGCTCTGCGTCGCGCAGGGCGTGGATCGAGCCGAGCTCGATGTCGTAGGAGCGCCGGTACCTGTCGCGCACTTTGGGCCAGAGCTTCTCCGCGATCCTGCACGTGAGCACCGGGTCCAGCGCACCGTACTGCCAGTACGGCGGGAAGTCCAGCGGCACCGTGTCCCAGTCCCAGCCCTGCTTCTTCATGGCCTCGTGCAGCACGACCTGTCCGGCCAGCGCCTTCTTGTCTACGAGTCGAGATGCCACGGGCTTCAGGCCCACCGGCAGGTGGGAGGTCACGAGCTGCGCCATGACCATCGTGTCCTCGGCGAGGTGCTGCGGCACGGTCACGCCGTCGCGCTTCAGGAACGCCGAATCGAAGATCAGGTTGTGCGCGACCAGCGGCGACGAGTCGTACGCCTCGATCAGCTCTTTGAACGCGCCGTAGAAGCTGTTAGGTCCCTCGCACGGGATCGCCCAGCCGTGGTCTCTGTCGCCGAGCTGCGCGAGCCGCACCCTGTCTCGGCCGAGGTTCACCCCAGTGGTCTCGAGGTCGAACCCGAGCCAGTCCCTCGACCGGCCCAGCCACTCGCGTAGATCCAGCAGCTCGTCGGTGGACTCGACGAGCGTCAGGCCCACGCGCTCAAGTCCCTCAGACACCCCCGTCGCGCTCCCAGGCCTTCAGCAGCTCCTTGTCCTTCGGCTTGAAGGAGCGGTCTCCCCACGCCACGAAACGGTATGCTTCCACGGTGTACTCGCCGCAGCCCGGTAGCTCGCCGACCCACTCGTGGGGCGGTCGGATCCCGAACGAGACGACGCATTCCCATTCGTGGAACTTGTTGCTGACGATGTTGAGCGTGTCTGCCCGGCGAGACTGGAGCCCGCACGGCGAGATCACAGATTCAACCTCGGCGCGGTCTGCTAGGGCGAGCTCCGCCGGTTCTGGCCAGCGCGAGAACAGCTCGTCCAAGACTGGGCGCACCTGCGAGCCGGAGGTCTGCTGGCACATGACGGTCGAGACGACCACGCGCCACGGCATAAAGGTCCGGTCCTCTCCCGCGTACTCCTCCTGGATCAGCAGCCCGTCGCGCACGGCGTGCACCACCCCACCTTCCCGCTTTCTGCGTAGATGTCGGGCCAGTGGTCCTGATCGTCTGGGAGCACGTAGCGGCAACTCGGGCAGATCCTGCCCCCCGACTGCGTACCGTCTAGCACGTCCTCGTACCAACGATGCGCGCTCGGCACTACGTCTGGCTCAGAGGAGATGCCGGTGATCGCCGCGAAGCTCTGCTGCACCCACCTCCAGCGGTCCAGCGCGACCTCTTCACGCAGCCGCTCGCCCACAGGGAGCGGATACGCGGGCGGCTGCTCGAACTCCTCGTCGCCGCCGGCCGACCACGTGGAGATGTCGTCCCTGTCCACGTAGGCGTGCATGCTGTAGCAGTGGTGCGAGTAGCGGCCCGGCTCGACGCCGAGCGCGAACGCCAGCGCGCGCTGCGCGGCCGTGAACTGCATCCAGTCGTACGGCGTCCCCCACACCAGGTCCTGCGACCTCATCGTCGTGAAGGCCTCTAGCTTGTCGTCGCGGATCTGGTAGAAGAGGTTGAGCGTGCACGGCACGTCCTTAGACGGCCTCTCGAGCTCGCGGCCGAGCCAGATCGTGACGCCGGCCTGCCTAGAGTCCCGGTCGGAGCAGAGCTGCGACACCACGCGGGGCCACTGCAGCGCTACCCTGGGCCCGTACGCACCGAGCAGCCTGTGGCCCGCTGGGCCCTCCACGAACATCGCGAAGTTCTTTGCGCAGTTGACGAGTTGGTCCGCGTCCGAGTACCCGCCCACGAGGTTGGTCGCCTCGGCCGCTCCGATCTTCGCTACCAGCTTCCTGCCGACCCCGGTGGGCGCCGGGCGAGTCGGATCCTCTAGTACGGTCGTCACTGCGGGGAGCTCGAGCGTCCTGTGCCCCCTCGGCCGCACCTCGCGGCCCCGCTCGAGCAGAGCGTCTCGCACGCGTAGGTAGAGCTCGGACGCGCTGCCTCCCTGGAACACCTCAGCCATCAGCGCAGCAGCCCCGCGAACGCGGGGTCCTCTAGATCGTCTGCGACGACGCAGTACTCTGGGGTAGCCGAGCAGTTCTTCTCCTCGTTGATCGCCGCCGTGGCCACGTCGTCTGCGTGCACCGTCCCCATGTCGAACTCCATTGTCCTCGCGGCCTGCTGCTCGAGGAACCTGAACTGCTGCCGGAACATCGCGTCGGCCGCCGGCACGAGCGCGGTCGGGAGAGGCTCCGGCGGTCGAGCCTCTACGAACTCGGCGTGGATCTCGTCTAGCGGCCGTTCGCACATGACGAACAGCGCTCCCTTCGACGCGTACGCTGCGACTAGCAGCGCGTACTCGCCGGGGGTCAGAGCCGGGGTGCGCGAGAAGAGCGTGGGCCAGACCGACTCGCCCACGAACGACCTGTCGAGCACGACGTTCCTGCTCGCATTCGGGACATACTTGAGGATCGGCTCGAGGTACTCGTCCACGGCGCGCGGGCTCTCCGGGCGTTCAGCGTGGATCACCCGCGTGCCACGGCCGTTGAGCCGGCTCAGGGTCTGGGGCATCTTGTCGGCCAGCGTCGACTTGCCGGTCCGGTCTACTCCCTCGATGACGATGAGTGCCACAGATCCCTCCCCGTTGCTTCCTTCCGGGAGACATCGTATCAGGTCTACCGAGAAGATGAGAGCGGCGCTGGGGCGTCGATGGAGGGGGGTCAACCTGACGCGGAAAGGAGGTGACGTCAGGCGACGCGAGCGCCCCGCGCCTGCTCACTTAGATCATACGCCCCGTCGGTACGGATCGTCGTCCGGGTCTTCGGCGTCCTCGAACGCCTGGAACACCGCCTGCGCCTTGGCCTCCTCCTCGTCCATGCCCGCATCCTCGTTCTCCCACTTGAGCCGGTAGCGGTTGATCGTGACGAGTGCTGCCTTCTGCTCTTCCTGCACGACGCGGCTGCTCACGCCGAGCGCCTCGGCCACGTCGTTCCTGAGCATGGACGGCCCTTCGAAGCCGAAGCGCATCTCCACGACGCGTCGCTGCCGCTCAGACAGTTGGTCCATCGCGGCACGCAACCACGGGTACGTGTCGATCGCGAGCTGCGCTGGGTCGACCGCGTTCGGGTCCGCGATCGTCGTGTGCCTCCCGTCGCGTCCGTCCTCGTCGTCGCCGACCGACGCGTCGAGCGACACGCTGGCGCGCGGGCCATCGACCGCCTCGACCGCTTCGTCGACGTCTATCTCCAGGGCCTCTGCCGCCTCCTCCAGAGTCTCGTCGTGCTCGTCCATGCGCTTCTTGAGCTTCCTGCGCGCTCGCTGGAGCTGCCCGGGCACCTTGATGAGGTTGCCGTCCGGGCCGGCGACGTAGCGCTGCAGGTGCTGTTTGATCCACCACGTCGCGTAGGTGGAGAATTTGAAGCCCTTCTCCGGATCGAACTTTTCGAGTGCTTTCATCAGCCCGAGCGTGCCCTCCTGCACCAGGTCCTCCATGCTGTGGCCCATGCGCGCGTACCGCTTCGCGATCGAGATCACGAGCTTGACGTTGTGCTCGATCATGAGTCGGTGCGCCTCTCTGTCGCCGGCCTGCGCGGCCCGCGCTAGCTCTTTCTCGCGGTCCCCGCCGAGCACCTCCCGCGTGCCGATCTCCCTGATGAAGGACCTGAACTCATCCCCGTGCTCGCTCACCAATCTCCCTTCGCGTTTGTCAGCAGTACGTCCAAGTCTAGCCCGCAAGACCGGAGGTCGTCCCCGTCGGGCAGCGCCACCCGCCTCGCGTCTACGCCCGCCTCGCGGAGCCGCGCCGCCCACTTCTTCGACGACTCGCGGCCCGCGTCGTCCTCGTCCATGCCTAGATATACTACCTCGTACCTAGCGAGCTCTTCGACCCAATCGTCGGCCGGCGCAGCGCCTGCTCCAGATGGCAGTGCCAGCACGTCGGTCGGCAGGTACAGCGGCCGCGCGTCGGCCCACACGGCGTCGGACTCGCCCTCGCACAGCAGCACAGCGCGAGCACCGCCGACCCTCCAGCACCCGTACAGGTGCTTCAGCGGGCCGAACGTCTTCCAAGACCTGTCCCTGTAGCGCACCTTGACAGCAGACAGCGACCCGTCCGGGGCACGGTGCGGGATCACCACGTTCGCGGCCTCGTCGAGGCCCCAGCCCCAGTCCAGCAGGTGCTCGTCCCACGCCGTGCGCACGGCTTGATCGTCGTGGTCGCCCACGAACCCATACGCGTAGGACAGCAAGCCGACGTCCGAGTGCCCGCGGGCCCTCTCCCGGCACTCGGCGATCCTCGCGTCCCACGCAGCGTCTGGTACTAGCGCCGCTCTCCGCTTCGGGGGGTCCAGCTTGAGGTCGTCCGGCAGCTCCTCGGCCAGCGCGCTGAGCTCGAGCAGCGCCTCGTAGAAGGCCACCCCCCGCACCCGTCGCACTAGCTCTATGACGTCTACCGCTGCCCCACAGGCTCTACAAAAGGCCCAGGGGAAGCCGTCTTCACCTGGGCCCATCAACTCGAAGTTTGGATTGTTCTTGTCGTCGTGGAACGGGCAGAGCGCCCGGCCGTCCTGGCCGAACTTGACGCCCACCTCCGCTGCCGCGACCTCCATCGGTACTCGCGACTTGATTTCGTCCGGCTCGTAGACGTACCGGAGCTCGGTCACTCGGCCCCCCGCTTGCTCCTCACTCGCCAGCGACGCCGGCGCCCGCCGTCCGAGGCCAGCAGCTGGAAGTCGCCCACCCACCGCCTGTTGTGTTCACGCAGCCACACGCTCAACGCTCGGCCGAAGCGCGCGCCGGACGACACGGAGACGAGGTCCTGCGGGAGGTGGTCGTGAAGCTCCATGCCGAACTGGCACTTGCTCGATAGCTCTCGCATCTCGAGCGGGTCCAGCCCGAGCTCGAACCAGCCTTCGAGGAACTCCTCTGCTTCCTTGGTCTCGGGGTCGGCCTCTACCTTCAGCCTGTCCCTGTTCTCGAGGAAGCCCGGCACCCTCGCCGACTCTAGGATCCCGCCCATCACCGCGGCCCACCGCTCGTACGAGCCCATGGTCTGGCCGCCCTGCTGCGGTCCCTCCCCGGTGCGCGTGATCGCGTACCCGCCCTCGATGCTGATCGGTCCGTCCAACCAGTGCTGGATCAGGGTGAGCGCCGCCGACACGAGTTCGGACCGGTGCTCGGTCGCCCAGCCCAGGAGGTCCGGGTGGCGGAACTCCTTGCGGTCCCTGTCGGCGGCCTTCTTCTCGCCCGGTTCTAGGAAGATGGGCACTGCGCGCCGCACCTGCTCGGGCGCGAGGCCGAGGTTGTTGCCGGTCGCCACCCAGACGTTGCGGATCGGCAGCCGCACTTCCCGGCTCTCGCCGAGGACGCGGTCCGACCAGACGTCGATCGTCAGCGCCGAGGCGAGCGCTCCAGAGTCGAGCGTGCCCGAGAGGTTGTCGAGGAGCACGGCCCCAGACCCGGCCAGCAGCGACGAGGTGATGCGCTTGCGCCACTCCTCCTCGTTCGAGGTGCCGGGGGTGGCCGGCACGACGCCGCACCCCGGCAGCAGCGCCGCCTGGGCGAGCCAGGTCTTGCCCGACCCCACGTCCGGTGCGAGCACCACGTGCAGCGGGGTCGACCCCTTGATGTACTCGCGCACGAACGGCAGCAGTAGCATCGCCAGAGCGTGCGCCTGGCTCGACACGTCGGCGAAGTCGAAGTCGCCGAGCAGCTCCTCGAGAAGGAAGCTCAGCGCCCAGTCGAGGTCGTCGGTATCCTTGACCGGCCTCGGCCTAGTCTTGCCGAGGTCGAGCGACGGCCTGTAGTAGAGGCGCGCGTCTGGGTAGCAGCCGGGAGCCGTGATCAGCGACCCGTCGGAGGCGAGCACCGGCACGTCGACCACCCGGTCGACCCTGGGCGCGCCCTCGTACCGAGCGCTGTCGCGCGCCAGCAGCACGTTCGCGATGTCGGCCGGCGGGTCTACGGCCCTGGGCTCCCCGTCCACGACGCGCTCGAACTGGGCCACCTCGCTGAGCTCGTCTCTGAGGTTGTCTTTGATGAACGGCTCGAGCTCCCCGCGCTCGGTCATGCGCACGAGCTCGTTGCCTCGCACCAAGACCCGCGGCTCGACCTCGTCGTTCGCAGACATGAGCGCACCCCAGGCACCGTCCACCTTTTGGTGGAGCGGATCGCCCAGGTCTACGCGGACCCTGCGGCCTGCGGGCTTCCCAGCGCTCTCCCCCTCTTCCGTCACCGGGTACAGGGTATCAGGTCTACCTGTGCTGCCTGGGCGTCTTGCTCTGCTTCAGTGGATCCCCGCAGGTGACCATGAGGCCTCCGGTGCTCAGTTCTTCGATCTTGTTGATCGCACGGCCGACCTTCGGGCATGACTTGCTGATGCCGTGCCCGGGGTTCGGGCCGCTGCACCCTCCGTTGCCGCCGGTGTCGCAGACCAGGAACTGATCGCTGTTGACCCTGGTCACGGTGGTCGGGGTCGCGCAGGCCGCGATCCCCACCGCAAGCACCAGGGCCGTCAATGCTACTGCTACCTTCTTCATCTCGCGTACTTCTCCTCTCGCGTCGCGGGGCTCAGTGCCCCAGGTCCTCGCCGTCCAAGACGGCCTTCTCGATCCGATCATTCAGCTTGTCGCGCAGCTCTAGCCCTCCAGGCAGCTTCGTCAGTGCGTCCTCTTCTGCCTTGATATCCTTGCGGAGCTTCCGCATCTTCCACCACTGCCACGGGTGTTCCCACCACTTTGTCCAGGGACCGGGGGTGGCCCCCCTCACCCTGTATGTCTTGTACTCTGGTGCTTTCATGCTGCTACGAAACACACCACCGACAGACCCGCGGCCAAGATGGACAAGAACCACTCCAAGAACGCAAAACCGCTTACCTCGCCTGGGTCGGTGATCCCGTTCCCTTGGAAGTCTTCTGACGCGATGTAGCAGCCCGCCAAGAATGCTACTACGCTGAGCAGAGCGAACACCACTCCGCCTACTATATAGACTGCTTCCATCTCTTACGTCCTCCTTCTAGTCGTCTGCTGGTACGCCGACGGGGGCCATCGCTACGCCGACCGGGCGCAGCTTCTCGAGCACCTCGATCGTGTCGCCCTGCGACTCGAGCACGTCCGCGAGCCGCTTGTACGCGCCTGGCGCCTCCTCCGCTCCTGAGCCGCGGAGCTCTACCCCTGCCACCTGCGTGACCTGCGCGTGCTCCGCGTTCCAGTCGATCTCGCCCTCCGCCATCTGTACCCAGCGCTTGCTGAGCGTGGGGTGGCCACAGCTCGGGCACTTGCCGTCCTCGGGCTTGTGCGTGTGCGGTGGCTGGAACCAGTCGCAGTCTCGGTTGTTGCACGACCACCGCTTCTTCTGCTTGCCAGCGGCCCGCGACCTGCTCATCGCGCGGCCCGCGCCGTGCACCGTGGAGAACAGAGCGCGCTGCTGCAGCTCCGTCTCCTCCACAGCAGTACCGACGTCGAACGAACCGCGGCGCGCGCCGCAGAGGATCACGCTCTCCTCTCCCATCGTCGATCCGACGAACCCCTCCTGGCCCGGGAAGGCGGGGGTGCAGCCCTTGCGCACTACCCAGAAGGTCTCGCCCCGGTGCTCCTCCTCCCACGCGAAGTTGTGGTGGTTGTGGACCTCGTGCTCCGCCTCGGTCCCGAGGATCTCCAGCACCTCGGATACGACGACGTCGCGGCCCGCGTACGCGTACTCGCCGGCGAGCGACATCGCCGAGAGGTACGACTGGCCCTCCTCGGAGTCGGTCCTGAACGTGACCGGAGACCCCATGAGGTCCTCCTTGCACTCGCCCTTCGTGCCGAAGGGCTTGCCGCGCGAGACCCACAGGAACCCGTTCGCGGTCGTGTGCCCGAAGCCACGCGAACCGAAGTGGACGCCGATCCAGAGCTTGCCGTCGTCACCCTCGAAGAGGTCCACGTAGTGGTTGCCGCCACCTACGCTGCCGAGCTGGTGCGCTGCCTTGTCGAGCAGCGACCGCTGCGGGCTGAAGTCCGCCTCCCTGATCTTGTCGAGCACCGGGTGGTCCGCGTCGAGGCCGCCTTCACCCGGGCCGAACGGGATCCGATCGTAGATCTCGTCCATGACCCCGGGCACGTCGACGTCCTCGACGAGGAGCGGGGTGCGCACGGCCTTGTTCCCGCACCCGATGTCGTAGCCGACGCCGGACACGGAGATCCGCTCGCGGTACGCGATGGCCATGCCGACGGGCTGGGCGTACCCGAGGTGGTTGTCGGCGCACAGCACGCCGATCGACCCCTGCTGGGCGTCGAGACAGTTACGCGCCTGCTCGAGCGTCTTCTCGTCTGCCTCGCCGAAGACGGTCAGGTCGTAGTAGCGTCCACTCACGCTGCGTCCCCCATGCGCTCATGGTACTCGTCGGCGGGCACGAGATCGTGGATCCCCACGGTGCCGGCCGCGTCGACGTACTTGAGCAGCTCGGACTTGAAGAGCCAGGCGGCCCTCTCGACGTTCACCGTACCGAGCAAGAACTCGGCGCCCTTCTCGGTGAGCTTCCACCAGCCGGCCTTCGCTCCCGACTGCTTGACGAGCCCGAAGTGCCGAAGCTGAGACAGGCAGTTCTGCGAGTACGACTCGGCTGTCCCGCCGAGCACCGTCGGAACGTGGATGCCCTGGTCCACGACCTCGCCGCCGTACCGATCGGCCTGCTCGCGCGCTGCCTGCGCGAAGCGCAGGAGCTCGGACGCGTGCACGTGCTCAAGCCTGAGCTCGTAGCCGACGGCGCGGCCGCAGCACGGGCACTCTGCTGCTTCGCCGGCGCTCGCCTGATCGCGCAGCCAGTCGCGCGCGCGCTGCAGTGGCGCGGTCAGGTCCTTGAACTTCACCCTCGTCATCTCCATGTCCTGCGTCCTCCTGTGTCTAGTCGAGGACTACGTCGTAGTCCACGCCGTGTTGATCGAAACTCCTCTGCAGCCTCCCGTAGTCCTCCGCGCCCATGCACGCGTAGACCAGCTCTAGGTAGATCCTCGCCATCCACGGGTCGTGGCTCTGCGAGCCGAACCGCGCGTCTGCCAGCACGTGCGCTACCTCGTGACACAGGATCAGCGGCCTCATGTGGTCGCTCATCATGTCGCAGACCCCGGCGCCCTTCACGGCGTCGAAGCCGCCCACGCTACCCCCCTGGCCGTCTGGATGCTCGAAGACCTCCACGCGCAGCACGTGCCTGAAATCTCCCTCCCACCTCCGATAGCGGTCGCGCATGCGGTCCACGAAGTCCTGCGCCTCGGCTAGGAGCATCTTGTGCCCCCAAGCCGGAGCGCCATCGCCGGGGAACTCGATCCGGCGCTCGGCCTCGTAGAGGCTATCCTGCTGGCACGGCATTTTCTAGGTCCTTCCCCTTGAGCTTGCACACGAGCCGGCCCCCGTTCCTGCTCAGCAGGCCGAGCGGGGCCTGCGCTACTAGGCCCTCTGGCTCGACGTCGCCGCCCCAGCGAGACTCGAAGCCGAGTTCCACGAGCTTGTGCATCCCGTCTAGCGTGCCGTAGTCGACGGTCGGCACGGACTCGATGCCGAGCGACTCGGCGATGCCGTGGACGTCGGCGGGCTTGAGCCACCAGCGGCCGATGCGGACGTCGAACAGCACGAAGTCCGCGCCGTCTGCTTTGTAGTTTCCCCCGCCCTTCTGGATCTTCGCTCCGTAGCCCTCGCCGTAGAGGGTGACCAGCGCTCGGCCGTCCTCGTCGTCGCCGGCATCGGGGAACACCTGCTCGAAGAGCTGCTCGCCGGGGTCGCCGCCGAAGAGCTCCTGCAGCCGCTCGACGAGGTGCATGGGCATCTGGGCGCGGTCGGTCTTGCCGCCGAAGCGCACCTTCTGCCCGTCCCACCCCACGCGCACGTTCGTGCCGTCGACCTTCTCGGTGAACCGCCAGGGCAGGTCGGCCAGCATCTCGAGCTCCGGGCTCGAGAAGGACCCGACCAGCAGCCTGTGCGGCTTGTCCGACTCGCGCTTCCACAGCGTCGGGATCTTGTGGTACTTGCCGTGCATGCCCTCGCTCACGTCAGCCCCTCCTCGTTGGCGTCGTAGCACCTGATCATCTCGCCGTCGTGCCGTACCAAGATCGACTTCCCGCCCTCGCCTTCGTACGCGGTCACGATCGCCTGGCCGAGCCCGGACACGATCAGTTCTCGCAGCTCTGTCTGCAGTTCTTCTACGGTCACTCGAACGCCTTCGCTCCCTTGCCGCGGCAGCTGCGCCGCGGGTTGTTCGGGTCCGCGTTCCTCTTGCGGCCCCTCGTGTGCGTCACCTGCCTGCCGTCCCTAGCGCAGTACGAGCACGGGCCGCGGCTCCCCCGCCGCTTTTTCGACGCCCTCGGGCCGGGCATCAGCCCGCCCCCAGCGCGGGCGCACTCCCGCCCGACACTCGGTCGCCGCCAAGCGAGATGTCCGCGGACGCGCCCGCGGCCTCTCCCGCTCCGCGCCCGTCTGTGTAGCTGCTCTTGTAGTTGGTCCTCACGGTCCTCAGCTCTCCTCCCCACTTCTCGTCGTACCAGTCCTGCACGTTGTCGGCCCTGCTCCTGACGATCATCGCGACCGACTCGGACGCCTCGCTGACCGTGGCGCCCGACCTCTCGGCCTCGACCTCAGCAGCGTCGCGCTGGCCGGCCTCGGCTGCCTGAGACAGCCTCGTGCGCAGCCCATCCACGAAGCCGAAGCCGAAGTCGCGCCGAGCGAGCCGCTTCTGGGTGCGGGACATCGTCGACAGCGTCGGGTGCTCGGCCACCCACTTCGTCCTCGCGACCTCGAGCTGCAGCTGCACGCTGGTGTGCAGCAGCCTGATCCTGGCAACGTCCGACTCGTAGCCGATCGTGACCACGTCGATCCTGCGCGGGCTCGAGTCGGTGAAGTTCCTGTAGAACCACTGGCAAGCATTCGCGTCTACGATCGCCCCGGCCAGGGATTTGAGCACGTGTCGGTGCACGCCCGCGCACTCGATCGTCTCTTCCACGATCTCCTCTGCCGGCTTGTCCTCACGCTCACGAAGCATCGCCTCGGTGATCGCGTACTGCGTCATGAGCTCCTGCGCCTTCTCGGTGAAGGCCTCGGCCTCGTGCGGGTTATCGGTGTCCTCTGCCTTTCGGAGGAGCTTCGCGATCTTGTCTGCCCAGTCGACCTCGCTCACGGCTTCACCAACACCTCTGCTCCGGCCGGCCACCAGCTGACCCCGTCACGATCGTCTCGGCTGAACGGCACGAGGCCGTCCCGCTTGCCTGGCTCGACCACCCCGACGATGACTCCGAAGAAGTCAGAAGACACGAAAGGGCTTCCCGGGCGCAGGTCCCCGAGCTTCCTGCGCGCGTGTCTTGCGGCCACCTCACGAGACCGTCTCTATCGCCCTGTCGAACATCTCCAGCACCCTGGGGTGGGCCACCTCTGGCGGGCCTGAGTCGTTCAGCTTGACCGGCCCCGAGAAGCCCATCTTGTCGGCTGCGTCCAGCATGGCCGCCCACGCGTCGGGGTGAGTGCCGACGCATACGGCCGCGGTCACGTACGCCTGCGAAGCGCACATCGAATCGCCCGGGCCTACAGCTCGGTTCTGGCACCACTTGTGCGGGTCCTTGATCATCTCCCTCGCGTGCTCGAGGGCCTTCTTCGCTGCCTCGTTCGCGGCCATGGTCAGAGCACCTCGATGCCGCGCGTTTTCGCCTCTGCCCGCACCTCGTCGAGGACTCGCTGCATCTCTCCGAGCACGGCGTCGACGTAGAAGCTGCCCTGCGCGGTGCTCGGCTTACCGTTCGGTACGCGCACCGAGCTCTTCGTCACCGTCACCTGGAAGACGTCGGCTCCGTACTCCACAGTCCACGTCTTCGTCCCCCCGTCGTCCTCCCGCTTGATCACAGCTCTCCTCCTCTGTCGTCTCGTACCTGCATGCGCTGCGGCCGGCCGCCCTGCAGGGGGGCGCGCTGCTCCGAGCGACGAATGGGGCCAGCATGGAAAGGCCCCCTCGGGCGCTGCTGCCCCCCTGCACGGCGGTCGACCGCGCGCATCACAGGTCCTCGTGTGGTATCTGGTACGGCAGATCTTCTTCTCGCTCGCGCACCTCGTTCTCGAGGTCGTAGCTCACGTCCACCCAGAACCTGCCGTGCTCTGGGCACTCGGCTACCAGCGCTCCCCCGTACACGTCTAGCTCGCAGATCGGGAAGGGGTCGCGGTGACAGTCGTACGGGCACTCCAGCCCGCCGTCCACCTCGACGACCCGCTCCTCGATGGCCTCGAGCGCTTCCCTCCTCAGTCCCACGGCGACTCGTCCTCCTCCTCGTCGAGGAACGCGACCCGTACCTCTGCGACCCCGCCGTCCGTGTCGTACGTCACGAAGCACGGATACTCCCCGTCGCCGTATCCGGTGCTCGAGACGGCCCGCCCGTCCACGGCCAACGGCTGCGCCACGCGCGACCCGTCGTAGTGTCCGAGCTTCTCGAGCTCGTCGCAGAAGGCCGTCCAGTCCCGCACGCGGCCCGACTCGACCGGGATGAAGGCCATCAATCCGGCGTCCACGGCGAGCCGCCGGACTTGCTGCTCGCCTCCGGCTCCGCGCACCGCGCCCATCCTCGTCGCCGTGAGCTCCGAGGTGCGCAGGCCCCAGCTGCCCTCATCGAGGTAGCTAGTGCTGACCCTCCAGTCGCCGGTACCGTCGAACCTGTAGCCGAGATCTCCCGGGTCCCGCGTGCCGTCCTCGGTGTAGTAGCACGGGTCGCAGATGAGCACCTCGCCCTCTACTCCCCTGAGCACGACCTCGATCTCGGCCGGCTTGGTCACCTTCTCTAGCGTCTCCATGCTTCCTCCTTCGTCGTTGTCACTGCTTGCCTCGCCTCCTGCGCCTGCGCTTGGTGCCGGCGCCCGAGGCCTTCTCGCCGCGGATCTTAGCACATTCCTCGAGCAGCTCCGCGCGCCACTCGTCGTCCGTCGCACCCTGGCCGATCATCGCTTTGACGATCTTCTTGAGTTCCTTCTCGCGCACCGTGTAGGACTTGACCTTGCCGTCTTTGTCCTTGCCGAGGCGACGGAACTGCCAGTTGCCCTGGGCGTAGAACACGCCTTCCACCTCGCCCGAGTCGACGCGTTCGACAAGCGCGGTGAGCCAGCCCGGGTACTCGACTCCGACCGGCTCCCATTTTGGCTTGCGGCCCTGCGCCGCCTTGCCGCGCTCGACGGCGGCGTCGATCGCGCTCACGCGGCGGCCGCCTCCGGCTCCTCGTCCCACGAGGACGGGGACAGGTCGAACACCAGTAAGTCGGCCGGGAACGCCACGGCCTCGAACATCTCGCCCTCCGGGTCTTCTATGTCGAGCCGGCCATCCTCGTCGGACCTGACGACTTCGCAGACCTGATCGGGCACCGGGTCCTTGGTGTCCTTGTGGATCACCAAGTCGCCGATTTCAAGCATCGGGTCGGGGTCGCTGTTGACCCGCAGCGCTAGCTGCCGCTCGACGTTGTGGGCGATGAGCCCCCGCGGGACGAGCCGCATGATGTCGTTCGCCACCGACTTCGGGAGGCCGGCCATCTGACTATGGATGGTCACCTCCACCTAGCTCCTCCTCCCGCGCTTACGGGCCTCCGCTTGTTTCCTCGTGCCCTCCTGTAGCCGCTCCCGGTACTCGTCCGGGAGCGCTGCGAGGGTCGCCCACGGGGTCTGCTTCGCACCCGCGCGCTTCGAGATGTGCGGCGACGTGCCGCCTACCTCCTCCATGCGTGCCTCCTCTCCATCTAGGATCCCATGCTCAAGCGCATCATATCAGGTCGCGCTCGAGCCCGTATTAAGGTCGGGTTAAGGTCTTAAAAACCCGACCGTTTATCGAGCGGGCCTGAACGCGCGCAGCCAGCTGAGGAAGCCCTCGGTAGCGCCGCTCACCGCGGCGTCTCCGTCCTCGCGCTCGGTCAGGTGGTTGCTGATCTCGTCGAAGAACGAGTGCCCGTCCTCGAACAGGTACTGCAGGTCGTAGTCGTCTACCTCTACCCCGATGGACTGGAGCCACCCGAGCACCGCCCCGTCGGTGACGTCGGCGCCCTCGACCAGGGCTTCCGCGAAGTCCTTCACGAAGTTGATCGCGGCACCGTGCGTGAACTGCGCCTCGAAGAGGCCCTCGGCAGCGACAGCGAGCACGGGCGTGATCCCGAATTCCTCTCCGAGGAGCTCGCGCTGCTGTCGGTCCGAGATGTCGAGGTACGTCGTACCCGGCTTGAGCCACTTCTCGAGGAAGTCAGCGAGCTCTCGAGCCCTGTGCGGGGTCGACAAGCAGCCGACCGCGCAGCCCTTGTACTCGACGCTGCGGCCGTCGGATCTGCAGCTTCCGTAGGTGCCCTGCACCACGTGGTCCTGCTCGGCGTGCGACCTGGCGCGCAGCACCAGCTCGCGGATGTTCCTGAGTATCACTTCGTCTCCTCCTCGGAGTCGGGTCCGGCCCACTGCCAGACGTTGCAGAACAGTTCTGCCTGGCCTACCGCGTCGTCGAGCGCGTCGTGAGTGTGCTTACGCGACACGGCGGTCAGGTGGTTTGGCATCTTCCCCTTAGTGGCCTTGGACAGCGGCACGCCGGCCTTGGCCGCGTACATCGACTTGATGTCGAGTGCCGAGCTGAACCCGAACGGGTCGAGCTTGGGGCCCAGGAAGTGTTCGAAATAGAAGTGGACGAACGTCCAGTCGTAGCTCAGTGGGTACGCGACGAAGACGGGCCGTGCGTCGCCGGACACGCGCAGCACCCACTCGCGGAAGTGTTCCATCGCGAGCCGCGGCGGGATCGCGTCCGGGCCGTTGACCGGCACCCCGTGCCCGCCCAACCACCGGACCGTCTCGGGGTCCGAGTCGAACCCCTCTGCCTGCTGGATCTCGCGCTTGAAGCCCGTCGGTGCGCCCTGGTTCGCCGGCGTGAACACGCGGCCCCGCAGCGTCGCTGCTACGCACGCCCCGACCTGGACCATCGAGCCGTCTACCGGCACGCGACCGTCGGCCTCGACGTCGACGGAGATGTAGAGGTCGTGGGCCATCACGCAGTCGCCTCCTCTCGAGCGCCGACCAGCGCCAGCGCTGCTTCTACCTCGTTCGCGAGCTCTGCCTCTCGGACGTTGAGCGTCGCCGAGAGCTCGCCGCCCTCGTCCTGCCAAGTCGCTCCGAGCACGACGTAGTCGCCGGGGCCCAGCTCGAGCATCTCGCCGGACCTCGGCACCGCCTCGCTGCTGAGCTCGGCGTGCTGGGTCCCGGACGCGACGTCTACGACCCTGACCCTCACGATCGGTCCTCCATCCTGTACACTCGGGCGTGCGAGGCCTCGGGCGAGTGCTCGAGCAGCCCCTCGAGCACGCCGCGCATGACGTCGCGCGCCTGCTCTTCGGTGGCCGGGTCTACCTGCACCTTGTCGTCTTCTGCCGAGTACTCGTCGTCCCCGGTACGGAGCACCGAGAACGACGCGTTGCGGATCTTCGCGTCGTCCGCCACGAACTCGACGCGCTCGCCGACGTCGAGCGACGCCAGCGTGGTTTCACACCGCTCGACCGCCTTCTCGAGCTCGAGCTCCTGGTGCTCGCCCCTCAGCACGACTGTATGCTCCGTGTGCATCATGTACACCTCACTCGGCCCCCTCTAGCGTCTTCTCTGCCTCGAGCAGCACGGCTTCTACCTCTGGCCACTCGCGGCCCTCTTCGTCGTTCCACCGTATCACGAAGCTAGCCCCGTCTGGGTAGAGCTTCTTGATCGCGTAGTACACCGCGTTCGCGACGTCGAAGCCGATCGGTTCCACCGCGAGGATCGCGCCGGATAGGCACCACGCGCAGGCCTGCTCGCTGTTCGGCTTAACGGGAAATCCGCGCTCGTTCTTGGCGAACTCTCCCTGGGTCCACGCCTCGCCGCCGTCGAGCAACTCGCGCACTCGGCGTGCTCTGTCGGCCGCGGTCACCACAGGTACTCCGAGATGTCGGCCGTCACGAGCACCAGCTCGCCCCCGTCATAGATCCACGAGACCAGAGCGGGCCCGCAGTCCCCTTCCTGGGCCACCCAGACCGGCGTGTCCATCCCCATCAGGAAGTCTCCTCCCTTCCACCCTTCGAACTCAGTGCCGACCGCGTCGAGCGCGGCCTGGCGCAGCTCTGCGGCCGATCGCAGCACCTTCGGGTGCGGTACTGCCTCGCCCGCGTCTTGGGGGATCAGGCAGAGGTGCGAGTAGTTGCCCCGGTATGAACAGAAGCCCACCGGGTAGTAGCGATCACCTACCGCTCCGGCCAGCACCACCCGGTCGGTCGGGCACACCTCCTCGTCGCAGATGCGGATGATGTCTCCAAGTACCACGCGTCCTCCTCTTGAGTTTGGGGTGACCGCCGGGACTCGAACCCGGATCGCGGGGGCCACGTCCCCGAGCTTTACCGTTAAGCTACGGCCACGACTGTGCTGCTGATGGCGCCGGTGGGGATCGAACCCACGACCTTCGGATTAAGAGTCCGCTGCTCTAGCCAGCTGAGCTACGGCGCCGGTTGGATGCTACTCGTACGTCCGCTTGACTCCCCCGCGGGCGCCGATGACGACCGAGACGCGCTCGGTCGAGCCCTCGCCCGAGACGGTGTAGCAGACGAGGACGGCCTTGCCGTCCTCCTCTACGCTGAGGTCGGACGCGTCCGAGATGTTCGCCGCGGCGAGCTCAGCTGCGAGCGCTTCCAGCTGCTTGCCGGCCTTCACGCGTAGTACTCCGCCGGGAGCAGTCCCGCGTCGAAGTCCTGCGCGATCGCGCCGACGTGGCTCGGGAGCGAGACGCTGAACCCGCCGCCCAACTGGGGCGACGCCGTGGTCCCGACCTGGTCCGCGAGGTACTCGGCCTGGGCCTGGTACTCGCGCGGGAACCAGACGCGCCAGCCGGAGCCGGGCCCGTTCTGGTCGACCGAGCACTCGAAGCCGAACGCCTGAGCGAGCACGCAGTGCTTCGCGTCCTTGGGCGTCGAGGCCGGCAGGTCGCCGAGCACCGAGCCCCCGAACTGGGACCTCAGCGAGTTGGCGATTTTGACCGCCTCGAGGATGGATTCAGCTCTCAGCTCTGCTCTCTGCCCCATCAGGCGACCTCCTCCCGAACCGTCTCGAGCGCCGTGATCAGCGAGTCGAGCTCGTTCCGGCTGACCGGGACGAGGTCGCTCTCGGTGACGCCGCCCGGGTACCGCAGGCCGACGCGCGCGGCCGACCCGTGGTCGCCGCCGACTTGCGCGAGGAACCAGTCGAGCACGCGCACCTCGCGCACCCCTCCGGTGCCACCGCCGACCGGGGTGATCTTGTTGCTGCCCTCGAACATCTCTAGACCTCCTCTCCGATCAGCGCGTTGATCGCGTCGCGCAGGTTGTACAGGTCGTTCTTGCCGTATCCGTAGATGCCGGCGTTCCCGAACTGCCCGATGGGGTAGCGCACGCCGTAGGTGATGGCGGTCAGCCCCCCGTCCTTCGTGATCTCGAGGCCGTTGCCGGCGCCCGAGGTGCCCTCCGCGTTCGTGAACGACGCCGACGCGGGGGCGACGACGACCGACTCGGGTGACGAGTCCTCGACGAACACCGCTACGCTGCCGGTGCTACGCGAGTCGTCTCGCTTGAGCTTTGAGCTCATGTGCTTCTCTCCTCTCTTCTCTCGTTTGCTGTACAGCAGCGGGAGAGCCGGGACTCGAACCCGGGTACTCGGTTTTGGAGACCGAGCGGATGCCGCTACCTCACTCTCCCTGATGTCGCTTAGTCGCGCTCCTCGAACTCGACCTCTGGCTGCGGTGGCGCGGGCTCCGGGGTCGAGACGGTGAACGTCTCGGTCTGGACGTCCCCGTCCCAGAACAGCGCGGTGGCGCTGAACTTTTCGCCCGACAGCAGCTGTCCGTCCCGAGCGAGCTTGCTGATGTACTCGCGGAGGGTCCTGCGGTAGGGACTCGACAGCGACACCGTCTCGCGGCGCTCGAACGCGCCGTCGTAGTCGCCGTAGCCCTTCTTCCCCCGGAAGATCGTCAGCTCGGCCTGCCCGCTTCCGATCCCGAGGCCCAAGTACGACGTGATCGCGCTCTTGCTCGAGCCCTCCCGATCGCTCTCGCTGCACGCGTTCCAGAAGTTCGGCGTGATCTGTCGAACGTCGTTCGGGTTCTCACCGTCCTCGCGCCAGATGTAGACGAGCGGCGGCGAGAACACCCCGCGGTCCTCCAGGTGGTGGACGGTCGCGTAGTCGCCCGCGTTCGAACGGATCCGCTGCCCGACCTTGCACTCTGTCGCTTCCATGTACTCTCCCTCTCCCTCTTGTTGGTTTGCTCGTGAAATCTTGGACCGACGGCCCCGCGGCCTACCGTCGGTGGTGCGCGGGTCGGTGTGCGGATCGGGTCTGCCCCAAGCACTCCGCGGCGCGCGCTGCCCTCCTTCGGCAGCAGGATCGTATCAGGCGGGTTCCTCTTCCTCGGGAACGAGCTCGCCGGTGCCTGGGACGATGCCCATGTCGCACTCGATCACCTCGCGATCGTCGGCCGGCAAGTACTTCGCCGGCCAGCTGCTGGCCGATTCCACGTCGCACGTCGCATCGTCGAAGGTTTCGGCCACGAGCGTTATCTCGTCGGGCAGGACCACCGAGAATCGCTCGTCCTCTTCCAGCGGCTCCCACGCACCGTCACCGCCCTCTTCGCGGTCGATCTTGACGAGGCCGAGCGCCGCGGCGATCTTGTCGCGCACCTCCCTGCTCGGACAGATCATCTCCCACGGCTCGCCCACGAGCTTCGCGTCGCGCATGAGCTGCTCCCTGGACGTGCTGTCCGGCATGTCTTCGACGGGCCGCACGCAGCAGTCGAAGTTGAGCCCGTTCGCGATGAGGCACGTCATCTGGTCGCCCGGGTCGGACTCGAAGAGCGCGCCGAGCGCGTCGCCGCCGCCGGCGGCCCGCACCTTGTTGCAGAACTCGAGGGTCTCGGCCTCGGTCGCCATCTTCCTAGACACTGCTGGCTTCCTTGTCGATGTAGTTTCGCTGGCGCACCAGCGCGTCGATGAAAGGTTTGTCGTGGGTCCCGGAGGCGTAGCGCTTCTCTCCCCTGTCCCACACCCTCCAGCCGTCCGAGTCCTCGCGAGACTCGTACCGCGGTGGGATGACCATCTCCTCGCTCACGGGAACTTGACCTCGGTGACCGTCTGCTGCTCTACCACAGTGTGGATGAGGTGCCCGGAGCCGTCTGCGAAGTCCACGGAGGCGACGTACTCGCCCTCCTCTAGCGAGTGCTCGATCACCAGTCCCTTGACGATCTGCTTCTCGCTGCGGCTGTCTCCCCTCCACATCCCAGAGTGGTAGACCAGCGGGGTGCGCATGTATCGCTCGTCCCCGTTGGGGGCCGGGAAGATCCTGATCCTCCATTCTCCCCGGTACTTCGGGCTGCCCCCGTGCACGCAGCTCATCTCTAGCTCTCTCAGCATGGGCTCCTCTCCTACTTGGCTTTCCAGGGCAGGAGGCAGATGCTCTTCCCCCACACCACCATGAACAGTCCGGGCTCGTTGAACAGCTCGGGGCTCCTCCACGAGATCTTCACGCGGCGCTCACCTCCCTGGTGGCCTCCGCGAGGATCGCCGAGATGTCGCGGCGCGCGATCCTCCTGCAGTCCCTGCGCACGTCGGACAGCGACCAGTCGCCCCTGCCGCCGCCTTCCTTGCGGCGTCGGGCGATCCGCTTCGCCAGCGCGTCCTCGACCCTCGACATCTCGATGTGCTCGCGCAGGAGCCGCTCGGTCAGCGGCCCCACGACCACGGTCGTCGCGCTGTCCATCTCCGACGCCATCAGCAGGTGATCAGCGGGACGCAGAAGACGAAGGAACTGCCGCAGCCCGGGCACGTGTGCCGGTAGACCCCGGGCGACAGCACGACGTTCGCCGGCGGATCGTGTTCCGGGTTCAAACAGACGTCGGCGGTGATGTCGGCGATCTTCTCGAGGCCCATCATCGTCCCCCGAGCGAGTAGCCGCGCAGCACGGTGCCCTTCGGCACGTAGATGTTCCATTCCGTCTGCAGTTCGTCTCGTTCGCACAGCCTGTGGATCGGCGCGAGCCACCACGGGGTGAGGCACTGGTTCTGCGCTTCCTTGCTCGTGACGCGCGGGCGTCCCGAGTCGGTCTCGTGCACGAAGACGTCGTTGTACCCATCTTCCTGGACCATCATGCCACGCAGCCTGCCATCCGGTTCGCGCTGGTACCAGGTGTAGGCGAGGTACGAGCTGCCTTCGCCGACGACGGAGCCAATGCCGAGGAAGAACGATCCACCGAGGCGGCTGCTGCTGCCCTCGCCGTCATGCAGGGTCACGATCGGAGCGTCGGTCCTCCCGGTCACTTCGTAGGTCTTGCTCTGGGTCCATTCGGTGAGGCCGAACGCGACGAGCACGAGCACCCCGAACACCATCGCCCCGGCCAGCGCCGAGAAGAACACGGCTTCGTTCTTGGACGTGTACCAGTCCCGGGTCAGGTTCCTGAACGACCACGCCACCACGGCAAGAGTGCCAAGCACCAGCAACATCAGTTCCCTCCTCGTGTCATGCTACTTCTAGGCCCCGCTCGACGCCGCACGTCGCGTGCGCCAAGACGAGGTCCCCGTCGTCATCGAACTCTCCCATGCCCTCCCCGCCCATCGTGCAGCAGAGGGGCTCGCCGCAGACGTCGCACTCGCGGCCGCCGTGCGTGTTGAAGATCGTGTCGTCGAAGTCGAACCCGGCCGTCTCCGCCCAGGTTTTCAGCTCCTGCTGGGGCGTCACGCCCGCGCCCCCTCGAAGTCGTGCACGTGCAGCGGGTCGTAGCCCTCCGCGCCGACGAGGTCCCAGAGCTCTTCTGGCTCGCCTCCGCCGGTCGAGTAGTAGCAGAGCCCCCACTCGTCCAAGACGGTCAGGCCGTCGCCGTCGGCGAACAGGCCGAGCATGATGCCGCCCCCCGAGTGGTAGTAGATCCCACCGTACAGCGCGCACGCGAGCTGGATGCCGCCGTCGAGCGCGGCGGCGGTCGACTCGCGTAGGCTGTCGAAGATCTCGTGCTTGTCCATGCTTGCCTCCATTCCCGACCCTCTAGTCCGCATCGTATCAGGCATCGGGTCGCGTCGTATTAAGGTAAGGTTAAGGCGGGCGGGCCGCCCGCTAGAAGATGAACGCCGAGAGCAGCCCGGCGTCTTCCAGCTCGTCTAGCAGCTCGTCGGGTCTGTAGTATGGGCACGCCGGGCAGGACAGGCATAGGAACCTCAGCACCTCCTCCACGTCGTCCTCGCGCGGCGACCGAGCGAGCGCCGCGACGAAGAAGTCGCACGCTGCTCGAGTGCCGCGGAAGACGAGCGGCGTACCGTACTCGCCGCGGAGCCCGTCCGCGCGCGAGTAAACGCCCCAGTCGTCGCCGGGGCCGAGCCTGATCAGGTCACGATCCACGCGCCTCCTCCGGCAGCTCGTCCGGTAGGGCGCCCTTCTCTAGGACCTCCTCGTCGAGGTCCCCGCCGTAGCAGTCGACCACCCTGAGCTCGATGGGCTCGCCGTCCGCGCGAGACGCGACCGAGCTGACGCCCACCGAGTGGTCCTCGTACAGGAGCTCGTCGCCCTCGTACAGGCCCTCCCATTCGCTGACCCGGACGACGGTGAACTTCCTCATCTCGCTGCTCCTCCCCGCGGCCGCCAGAACAGCCTGCGCCACCTGTTCCGGCGGATCCGCTTCCTCCGCTGCTTCATGCGCAGGACCGGCCCGAGCCTGCGGCCCGGGATCCGGCGCGTCCAATTGAGCTGGACTTCCGCTAGGGAGCCTTCCAGCTCGACGCCGACCGGGCGGCCGAGCATCGATCTGACCAGGCGCCCCCTCATTCTTCGTTGACGAGGAACTTGGTCTTCATCGACCCCTTCGGGATGCTGATCACCCAGGTTTCGGGGGTGCAGCACGGGTCCTGCGCCATGTCGAAGGGAGCCAGCCAAGACTTCGTGGTCACGTGTTCTGCTGGGTACTTGCGCTGCGCCGTGGGCTGCGCGCCGTCCGGGATGAACTTCAGGTGGACGTGCGTGTTGTCGTCTACCTGGATCCGATGGAGGAAGAATTCCCCTTCTCCGGTTTCCTGGTAGAAGCGATATTCGGTCACGTCGTTTTCGTGCGACCCGTAGCCGCCCACGCCGAGCACGAAGAACGCGCTCGCGTCCGTCTTGGTCCCGATGTGGTCTTGGAACGAGATGATCTTCGCCGGCGCTTCTGGATGGTCGAACGTAGGTTCGTTCTTCGCCGCGCCGACAAAGCACGCGCACACCATGAAAGCGAGCGCAACACCGAGCAGGGCCCCTAAGAAGGCACCGAACACGGCCTCTTCGCCTGGATTGAACGTAGCGCTCGAGGCGGCCAGGATCACTCCCAGCACCACGCACGCCGCGATGATTCCTATGAACAGCATGTTTCCTCTCCTTTCGTCGATTTGGTCGGTCGAGTAGCGCGCCGTCCCGCGTCCTCGACCGCTTGCGCACGCCTGGCGGTCGGCCCCTCTCCAAGCCGTCCACCACGCCTCTCGCGTGACGGTGCGCCCGCCGCATCCCCGACGGGTGGGTGGTGGCCCGTATGATCGCGAGCCAAGCCCAAGCCGGGAGTCGAACCCGGAACCTTCTCCTTACAAGGGAGCTGCTCTAGCCAGTTGAGCTACTCGGGCAGCGAGATCCTACTAGATCGAAGCGGCGACTTCCTTCGGCGTCAGCGCGCCGAACTCGCGCGCGACCTTGAAGATCCTCGCGATCCAGCCGGACTCGACCGGAGCGGTGACGACCACGTCGCCCTCCTCCGCGGCACCGACCTCGATCATCCGCTTGACGATCATCTCCCCGCTGTCGCAGTAGGCGGAGAAGGTGTGCTCGTCGAGGGGGACCCACTGCAGCCCGTGCGCCAGCCCCCGCGAGTGCTTGTAGACGACGTACTTCGGTGAGTTGCCGATCATCGCGGCTCCACCCCCGCGGTGCCCGGCTGGACCTCGCCGTCGACGACGGTGAATAGCTCGACAGCGTCTCCGCTGAACCCGCCCGGACCGACCACGGCCAGCACGCAGGACAGCCACTCCGGCGCATGGTCCCAGTTCGCGACGAAGTGCTCAGCGGCCTCGCGCGCCGAGTCGGCCGCGACCGGGTTGCGCGAGAACGGGAACCTCCCTCGTTTCTCGATGATGTCTGTGGTCCCCTGGTCGAAGACCCTGTACTCCTTCATGCTGCTCCTTTCTGCTTACGTATCCGTATCAGCTTGCCGTGCTTGAACTTCAGCGGGTTCGAGATCGCCGAGGACCTCTCGACGAAGACGAACCCGCGCTTCACGCTTATCTCGATCCCGAACATCGGGCTATCAGGCTCTCTTGGGCGCTGATGGTGAGCCGGTCGGCAGGCACGCGCGGGTCCGCGGTGTCGTCGTCGAACAGCACTCTGCAGTACCTGCGGCCGTCCCACGACTGGACCCTCTCGACCCGCTCCACCACGCCGTGCTTGAGCGGCCCGCGCGGGTATTCGTACCAGACTTCGTCGCCTGCGCGCACCACTACGACGCTCTCCTGGGCCACTTGCGGATCCTGGTCAGCACGGCGCGCGGGTGCCAGCGCATGATGCGACCGTACTTCTCGCCGAGGCGGCGCTTGGCGGCGACGACGCTGCCGTGCGCGTTGCGCCAGTCGTCGCGCTCCCTCTGCGTCGCGTGCAGCTCGTCGGCGAGGTCCGAGATCGCGTCGAGCGCTGCGTCCACCGGGCTGGACTCTTCCCCGGGCAGCCCGCCGCGCCGTTGCTGGCCCGGCTCCCAGCCGACCTGGTCCGCGAGGTAGGCGACCTCCTCTGAGTCCTTCGTCGGCTCGCGCTCGAGCAGCGCGACCCGGCGCTCGAGGTTGTCGCGCTGCTCGCGCAGCGAGTCGCGCTCGTGCTTCACGAAGCCGTAGGCCACCTCTGCTACCGCGGCCATGTCGGAGACTGGCTCGCCGTGGACGTGTTCGAAGCGCGACAGCTCGCGCCGCGCCGCGTCGAGCTCTGCCCGGTCCTCCTCGCGGCTCGAGACCACCGCGTCGAAGGCGCCGGCCGAGACCCATTCCTGGCCCTCCCCGTCGATGAAGACCGCCATCTAGATCAACCTCCTGTCTAGTGTCATGACGGACCGTACTTCTTCGAGACGGTCACCGGCGCGCGGCGCGCGGCGCTGTACCCGAAGATCTGGATCGGGAAGCCGCTCTTGCCGCGCATGAACGACTGCACGAGGTAGTCGCCCTCGTGCTCGATGAAGCCCGCCGCCTCCTCGAAGCCTTCGTGCCGCCTCATCTCGTCCTCGTAGACCCAGCGGTAGAACTCGTACCCGCCGTTTTCCACGTACTTGAAGATCCCGTACGCGATCTTTCGGTCGCCCATCTCGTCCCTCCTATAGGTAGAGCTCTTCGAGCTCGTCCGCGATCCTGTCGAAGCTCCACTCGTGGTCGTCGTTCGCGGCCGTCGCGGGTACTTCTACCTTGCCCATCTTCGCGACCGTCGGGTTCATGTGGTCGAAGCCGAACCAGTCCGCGACGTCCGTGGGCAGGAGATCCACGGCGTCTGAGTTCCTGGTCACGAACACCTGGTCTTCGGTGGTCCAGTCCCCGTCGGAGGTCTCCTCTCGGTACACCTCGCAGGCGACGCCGAGGCAGCACCGCCCGTCTGGGTCGATGCCCGACCTCAAGGCGTAGGGGGCCTGGGTGAAGCGGCCCGACCTGAGCGCGTCCACCCACTTGCGTACGCGCTCGCGCTGCTGCTCGTCCGAGATCATCGCGCCACCAACCCCTCCAGGTAGCCGAGCGCGCTGCTCGCGTCCTCCTTGAGGAGCGCGTGCTCGTCCCCGGGCCACGCGAGGACCTCGTGCGCGAGCTCCTCGGCGTCGCGCAGGGCCTGCTGGGTCGTCTTCCCCTCGACCAGCGCCTCGAGCCTGGCCTCCGCCCGGCCGATCGCGCACTTCGCGGCGAGGGCCCTGGCGGCGAAGAGCCGGACCTCAGGCGCAGCGGGCGGCTCCTGCCGGACGAGCCTGGAGCACGGCACCTCGTGCTCGCCGCCGTGCTCGTCGACGATCACCGCGGTCCGCACGTCGTACACCTCTCGCACGGTCGCGCGGAACCCCATCTGGCTGCCCATCCGGACCTCGTCGCCCTCGCGGACGGCCGGCACCACGAGCTCGTACCCGTCTGGATCGCCGTGCAGCTCCTTGCCGGCGTGCCGACCCGAGTGCCACCTGATCCAGACGTTGCGCGCCGCGTACTCCGGCGTGTCCCGGTCGATCACGGTGCCCACGCAGCTGGGCTCTACCTTTTTGCGCACTTCGTCGCCCTCGTGGAGCATCAGACCAGCGCCCCGATCTCGACGTGCGTGTCCTGCACCGGCGTGACCTCGACGGCCACGAGCCGGCCGCTGCCGTCGTCGTAGAGGATCTGCGCGACGTAGTGGCCCTCGCCGAGGTCGTGGCACATGTCCTCGATCAGCGCGGCGAGGTTCGCCTGGTAGTTCGACGGGTGGATCAGCGAGGGGGCGTCGCCGATGAACGCGCGCAGCGGCCTCGCGACCCCGCCGGCCTCCTCCCTCGGGTTCTTGTAGATCAGGATCCGCATCTGCTCTTCGCCGAGCAGCGGCACGCAGACCCCCACGTAGTACGGGTGCATCGTCATCCCCCTTCCGCGGCGCGGACCCGAGCCTGCAGTTCCGCGCCGTCGATCTCTTCGGACTCTTCCTCCTTGACGACCAGGGCTTCGATCTGCCCCAGCGCCTCGGTCTCGGCGTCGATCTTTTCGGCGTGCGGCGACCGAGTCCCTTCCGGGAGCATAACCCCGTCGTCGCGTGTCGCGCTCCACAGCCAGCCCTGGTCCCCGGAGTCGAGCTTCACCTTCCACTTCTTGAGTTCTTCTTCGGTCACGCGGGCACCCCCTCGCTCGCGAGGGCGAGCACGCGGACCGCGGCCTCGGGCACGCCCGCGACCTCCTCGGTCTCACCGCCCTGTTCGAAGTGCTCGACGGAGTCGTACCGGCCGATCCAGATGCCCGGCTCGTCGAGCTCGGAGAGGCCGGAGTCCTCCATCGCGTCCGAGACGAGCACGTGCGGCCCGTCGAGCCGGTCCGCGCTGAGCCAGACGTACAGGTAGTCGTGCGGGCTGCCGGAGACGTTCGAGGGCGCCGCCTCGACGCTCAGTCCCGCGTCCTCGAGCATCGAGTAGAGCTCCTCGATGCGGTCGTTCACGGAGCACTCCTCGCGCTCTTGCTCGGTCTTGCACTGGTAGCACATAGGTACTGTCTCTCCCTTCGTCGTAGGGTCGGAGCCTGGGCATACCATATCAGGTCGCGCCCAGGGCCGTATTAAGGTTACGTTAAGGCCGTTCGGGTACGGTGTAGTTTTTATCACAGGCGGGGCAGCCCGGGCAGCGCCCCACCGTCTCGGTGCCGTCGGGGTGGAAGGTGATGTACAGCCACCCGCTCCCGCCGCAGGTGGCGACACGATCGCGCAGGTCGATCGAGTGCACCCGTAGATGGCGCAGCAGTTTAGGCATAGCCGATCACTTCTCCCATGTTGAACGACTCCCTCGGACCACACGGCTCTCCGCTCGGAAACAGCCGCTCGCACCCGGTCCACTGCTCACCATCGTCTCCGCCCTGCCACATCCACCCAGCAGGCTCCAGCGCGTACAGCAACCTACCGTCCTCTAGTCTTACTCTCATCATTTTGGCTCCTTCCCGCTCCCGCCGCAGCGGGGGCACGTTTCAGACGTGGACACGATGAACCCGTTCGGGTTCTGGCTCGCGATCAGCTGGTCCGCGTCCACGCACCCGACGCCCCCGCATTCCGTGCACGGCTCAGATCCGGGCATCGTACTCGAGCAACCTCTCAGCGGACGTGGTGCTCACGGCGATCTCGGCTCCCATCGGGCGGAACCCGCGGCACGAGCACTCCTTGTACGCGCACTCCCCGTAGTGCTCGTCTTCTTCGTAGTGATCGTGCATCTTCTGCTGGTGGCCGCACCAGCACATGCGCTTGCCGCACAGCCGCGGGTCGTCCCAGTCGACTCGGTCAGGCGGCATAGTCGCCCTCGCAGAAGTAGACCGGGTTGCGCCAGCACACCTCGTTCTCCTTGATGGCGACCAGCGGCCTCTTAGCGACGCGGCCCTGCGACAGGCAGACGCACCACGCGCCCGGGATGCTGGATCGGGTGACCAGCAGGCCGATCACGCCAGCTCCCACCTGCCGACGTACTTCTCTTTCCTGTAATGCCCGGCGGTGAACTCGCCCGCGTTGAGCACCACCTGCAGGGCGGTCTCCATCTCCGCGTGGAGCTCACGGAGCCGCTTCGCGTCCTCTGCGCGGACGACCTCGCCGTCCTCGGTCTCGACGGTCTCCACCCCGAGCACCTCTGCCATGTCGAGGACGACGTCCGAGTTCCCGTACGGACGCTTGGGGTCGATCTCGGGCGCGCCGAACTCGCACGGATCCCACGATACCCAGGCGGCCTTGAATAGCTCGAGGTGCTCCTCGGTGAGGTCGAACTCTTCGTACCCGAAGTCGCTCACAGGAAGCGCACCTCATTCCTGGGCTCGGCCGGGGGCACCGTCGTGACGTCGAACATGTACGCGCTGCCCGAGCCGTCGCTGTAGAGCACGTAGGCGACGTACTGGCCTTCGTCGAGGTACTTCGCGATGTCGCCCAGCCTCGCGGTGCCCGTCATGCTCCCTTCCACCGCTCCAGGCCCGGCGTACGTCGCCACGTGGAACCTCGGCTTCTCGCGCAGGAAGACGTTGACCAGCACTTCTCGCTTGCCGATCACCTCCAGCGGCACGTTCCTCGGGACGTACTCGATGTTGCTGCACTTGCCCATCTATCCGATCCTCTCGTAGTTTGCTCCGAGCGCCCCGGCCGGGATTCGAACCCGGGACCTACCGCTTAGGAGGCGGTCGCTCTGTCCGCTGAGCTACCGGGGCGGCGTTCTAGCGCTGCTGGGTGCGTGCCTCTTCCAACACCGAGATGAGCGCCTCGACCTGTTCCTCGTTGAGGTCGTCGTCCCAGACGGTGAGCTCGACGCCCCCTCCGTCGGGCACAACCTCGACCGCGGTGCCGCCGAAGCCGTCCCCGATCTCGTACGTCGTCGGGGGCGGGGGATCGGGTTCCTCCCTGCGCACCTTCACGCAGTCGTGCTCCTCCGCGGGCAGCAGAACGAGCCCGCTCGCGTTCGTTTCGAGCTCCCGCTGCGGCTCGTCGAAGAAGACCCAGCACCGGCCCCCCGAGGTTCCCTCGTCCTTGTAGCGGACGAACGTGCCCTTCTTGTAGTGGCCCGGCTCATCTTCGATCCGCTGGCCCTTCCTGAACTTCAGTGTTGCTGGCACTGCGTGCTCCTTCCTGTGTCGTGTTGTCAGAGGCTCCGCGCCCGCTGGATCTCCTCGAGGATCTCCTCCAGGGCGTCGACGTCCGAGTGGGTCAGGTGCATTCGGCCGCTGTTGCCCGGCGATCCCTCGGGCTTGAACGGGATCTCGCTCGAGTCGAGGAGCGCGACGGCGATGCCGTCGTCCTCTACCTCGATCTCGCACAGCGGGGCCGACCTCCCGGTGGTGCTCCTGAGCCTGTAGCCCTTCACCGGCATCGGCTCACGCGGGCGCTCAAACGTGGTCTCTACAAGGTCGCTGCCCGCCGGGCCCTCCGGCTTGAGCTTCCATTCCGGGCAGTGCAGCGTGTGCCCGCTCGAGTCGTACTTCACCCAGCACTTGTCCCCTCGTACCGGACGAACGTGCCGTATTCTGCGTACGGCCCGTCCTCGGTGTTGCGGACGCGCTGTCCTTTCCTGAACTGCATGTGCCTCTCCTCTCCTCGTTTTACTGGTCGAAGTATCCGTCCGGCGCGGGCTCGCCGTAGACCCGTTCGTACTTCTCCGGCGAGTCGATCGTGCGCTCCTCGATACCGAGCCCGTCGAGCACCCGGTCCTGCAGGGCGTGGAACCACACGCGCTCCGGCGCCGTGTCGAGCAGGCCGCGCACCCTCTCGAGCTCGTCGAGGACGTGCTCCTGCACGTCTCCGCCGTCCGGGACGAGCGGCTCCTCGCCGGCCACCGGCTCGACGTTGAAGACGGCGTCGTGCAGCCTGCGCTCGATCGTCGCCCTGCGGGTCGGGGACAGCGGGGGGTCCGCCGCGTGGCGGACGGCGCGGCGGCACTCGGACTCCGGCAGCTCGCAGTCCACGATCCCCGGTGGCACGACGCGATACCCGGAGGCGGAGAGCCTCGCGTGTACCTTTTTGCGGAGCACCGAGTCGCCGTCGGTGCTGTAGACCAGCCGCTGCGGCTCGCCGCGGGTGCGTTCGACCGAGGCCCGCTTCTCCTCCGGGGGCTTCTCGGTCGTGCCCACGCGGGTCACGCCGCTGCCGGCTATGAAGAAGATCTGGGTGCTCACACCTCGCACCCGCAGCCCTTCGCGCGCAGGGCGGCGAGTTGGTCGTCCCAGGGCTCGGGCCAGTGCACGATCGAGCTCGCCGAGTCCAGAGAGATCGGGCTGTGATGGTTGTACCCGCGGTGTTTCATCTCGTAGGCGAGAGTGTAGTGTCGGTTGAACAGCGCGTTGATCCCGTCGTCGGTCATCCAGCGCTTCACCTCTGGATGGTGCTCGTACGGAGACCCGCTGCGCTCTCCGGTGATGATCCGCCAGATGGCGTGTAGCTCGCGGTGCTCTCCCAGGAGGTGCTGGCGGCAGAGCTTGGACGGCGGTACGGCGTCCCAGATCCTCACCTGGGCTTCACCCCGCTCCCACCGCACGTCGGGCACGGCTCCTCCGCATCGCGCCAGCGGCCGAACAGCTCGCCCTCGCCGAGGTCGTGCTCGGCGTCTGCTTCTACCGTCCGCCCGAAAGCGTTGCCCTCCTCTGAGACGTAGAGCACGATCGCCACCTCTCGCTTCTGCATCGTGGCGAAGTCGCGCGGGCGTTCGATCCGCGCGCCGACCGGGAACTCGCCGGCACTCTTCAGCTCGCTAGGCACTGAGGCTCGACCTCCTCGTAGGGGTGCCGCGCCTTGAACAGGCGGAAGCCGTCCGCCGCGCACTCGAACGAGACCGCGAAGGTCTCACTCTCTGGGATGTCCTCGGTGCGGATGAAGTGCCTCACCGCCTCGTAGATCGAGCCGTCCGAGGTCCTGAACCTCGCACCGGGGACGATGAAGAAGTCCAGC
>Ga0210096_1000025_pt1 | contig 91990 bp, 102 predicted proteins | sample China_Galinas_PW_4_FD_184864 | JGI IMG/M metagenome (GOLD analysis project Ga0210096, IMG submission 184864) | Wetland microbial communities from San Francisco Bay, California, USA, that impact long-term carbon sequestration - China_Galinas_PWA_D2... | ecosystem: Environmental > Aquatic >...
GCCACAGGCGCTCTCCCGGCGGGGGTCGGCTTCTCTATGCGTTCAACTGGGATCTTCGACGGCCTCGCTTCGCTCGGCCTCCATATCTAGATCTCAGAAGAACGAGGGGAAGGTTCTCCTATGAGCGCGATGCGGATCTCCGGGAGCCTCGTCGAGGAGATCGTCGCCCACGCGCGGGAGGATCTGCCGAACGAGTGCTGCGGGATGGTCGGCGGGGGGGACGGCGAGGCGCGGACGGTCTACCGGGCGGAGAACGCCGAGGCGAGCCCGCTGCGCTACTCGATCGACGCCAAGGAGCAGTTCCGGCTGATGCGCGAGATCGAAGCGGCGGGGGAGGAGCTGGCGGCGATCTACCACTCGCACACCAAGAGCGCCGCCTACCCGTCGCAGACCGACGTCAACCTCGCCGGCTGGCCGGAAGCGGTCTACCTGATCGTCTCGCTGGCCGACCCGGAGGCGCCGGACCTGAAGGGCTTCTGGATCGTGGACGGGCAGATCTCCGAGGCGGGGCTTGTCGTCGAGTAAGGGAAAGCTGGTCAAGGTCGCCTACGCCCAGAACCAGGCGGAGGCGGAGATGATCCAGGGGCTGCTCTCCGAGCACGGCATCCCGAGCATGCTGAAGCGCGCCGCCGGCTTCGACGTGCCCGACTTCCTCGCCGCCGGCCCGCGTCAGGTCCTGGTCGCCGAAGAGATCGCCGCGCAGGCGCGCGAGGTGCTCGAGGGGACCCCTGGCGCCGGCTGACAGCGGGCGTCACCGGGCGTGGTAGAGGTTTGTGCCGGATAGCGGTTCAAACCTCTACCACGGCCAGGGGGTCGCGGCCGTCCCAGCTGCCCTGCGAGGCGAGCGGGCGGAAGCGGACGAAGGCGGATTCGCGGTGGAAGGGCTTGGCGCGGTCGACCGCGACCGCCGCCCGGTGCGAGCCGGACTCGCAGAAGGCGTAATCGCGCATCGCCGCGAAGCTGCGCCAGAGCGAGAAGGTGGAGACCAGGCGCGGCGGGGTGAAGCGGCCGAAGCCGGTCACGGCGAGGACGTCGGGGTTCGCTGCGGCGTCGCGTTCGGCCGGCGCCGCGGCGTGCAGGAAGGGCCGCGTGCGGCTGATCCGCAGACGGCCGAGCGTCAGCGCGGCGACGGGCTCCTCGTCGGCAACCGGCAGCGCCTCCGTGGGCAGGCCGGGCAGGCGGGCCCAGCTGCCGAAGCAGTGCAGGGGCTGGAGCCGCACGTGCCAGCCGCCCGCGAGCAGCTCGGCGAGCGGGTGCGCCGAGAGGAAGCGATCGAGCGCCGTGTCGTCCTCCCAGGCCGCGATCAAGCCGAGCCGGCCGGGCTGGGGTCCGGGTATCCGGTTGGGCGGCCGCGCCCCGAGCGCGGCCGCGAAGGTGACTTCGGCGTAGGTCATGCCGGGGACGCGGCCGGCGTCGAGCGGCCTCAGGAGCTTCCGCTGCGCGGTCAGCCAGCCGACGTCGGCGATATGAACGGAGACGATCATGGTGCTCCTCCCTCCTGGTCGAGAGCTAACCTAGCTGTGATTAGGAGCCAAGCGCGCGAACCGTACCTAGTAGAGACTAAGTTGTCAACCGAGACTCCCGAACGGGCCAAGCCTCGCCGCCGCATGACCGCGGACGCGCGCCGCCAGGTGATCGCCGACGCCGCCGCCGAGCTGTTCGCCGAGCGCGGCTACCGGGGGGCCTCGGTTGACGAGATCGCGCGGCGCTCCGGCGTCACGCCGCCGGTCGTCTACGAACACTTTGCCTCCAAGCGCGAGCTCTACCGCGAGCTGCTCGAGCGCCACTTCGCCGAGCTGCGCGAGGTCTGGCGCGAGCATTTCGCCGTCGCGGGCCCGGCCGAGCAGCGCGTCGCCCGCTCCTTCGACGCCTGGTTCGCCTACGTCGAGGCGCATCCCTTCGCCGGCCGCGTGCTCTTCCGCTACAGCACCGACCCCGAGATCGAGGGCGTCCACTCCGCGGTGGCCGCCCGCAGCCGCGAGGCGATCCTGCCGCTCTTCGCCGCCGAGCCGGGCGCCGAGCGCGTCGCCGGCTCGCTCAGCGACGAGGGCATCGAAATGGTCTGGGTCGTCCTGCGCGGCGTCCTCCAGGGCCTCGCCGTCTGGTGGTCCGAGCACCCGGAGGTGCCGCGCGAGCGCGTCGTCGCAACGGCGATGAACTCGCTCTGGATCGGCTTCGAGCGCGCCCAGGCGGGCGACGCCTGGCGGCATTGACCCTTCCGGTGCGACTTTGCCACCGCATGGGTGGGAAAGTCGCACCGGAACGAAGTCAGGCCGCGCCTGGCTTGGCGATCGCGCGCAGGTGGTCGCGCCAGGCAGCCTCGATTTCGCCCAGCCGGGCGTCGAAGGCGGCTTCCAGCGTCGGGGTCGAGCCGCCGGGGTGGATCTGCAGGGCGAGGCGCTCGCAGGCCTCGGGGCCGCGTTCGGTCTCCAGCAGGTCGAAGATCGTGCCACCGAGGATCACCGCGTCGCGGCGCGAGGGGGGGAAGGCGGGCCGGCCGCTCTCGCGCAGGCGGCGGATCACCGCCGCCCGGTAGAGGCCGACCTGGCGGGCGAAGTACTGGGCGGCTCCTTCGACGAGCCAGGCCCAGCCGAGGTAGCGGACGAAGCGCCGCGGCGTCCAGGAGGGGGGGAGGTCCGGGTTGTTGGCGGCGATCACCAGCTGCGCGTAGAGGCGCTCGGCGGTGCCGCGCAGCGCTTCGCGCGAGTCCTCGCCCGCGGCGCGCTTCTCCATGTGCGGGTCGTTGAGCACGTGCAGCTCGGTCGCCATCGCCCAGCCGGCGAGGTAGCGGCGCCCGGCCCGCGCGGCCGACCAGCGCGCGGCCGGCAGGAAGGGATGGGCGAGCGCGAGCAGCGCCGGATTGGTGTGGACGACCACGGTGACGTCGCCCGGCACGGCCGCGAAGCGGTCCTCGAGCCGCAGCCGCAGTTCCTCCATCCGGTCCAGCGTGCGCTCGGCGAAAGCGGCGTCGCCGCTGTCGTGCCGCGCGGTGAAGCTCAGTGATTGCGTCTCAACCCAGGGAATGGGTCGAGCCTACAACCAGGCCCTTAGACCAGCACAGGCTCAGAAGCGGTGCACACAGAATGAATCTCCGAGCGGGCGCGGTCGAACTCCTCGTCCGCCATCACCGGGGTGCCCTCGAAGGGCAGGTCGCGGTCGATCTCGACCCAGGAGCGGCAGCCGTGGTACTCGTCGCGGACGCGCACGGTGACCGGGCGGGGGATGCGGTGCACCCGCAGCAGCAGGATGTGCAGCGGGTGGCGGCGCTTCCAGTTGAGCCGCTTTTCCGCGTAGTCCGGGGTCCAGACGTAGTAAGGCGAGAGATCGTCGACGATGCGCGGGTTGGTGACCGTCAGGTGGTCGGTCACCTCGGCCCAGCAGCGCAGCCGCACGCGGTCGGGCTGGGGGATGCCGCCGTCCTGGATCAGCGCGCCGGGCGGCGGCTCCTCGTCGGGCCAGACGCCCTCCTCGAGCGCCCGGCGCAGCTCCGGGTGGTGCGACTCACGGACCAGGTTGTTGCGCTGGTGGTCGAAGGTCGGGTAGAGGAAGAAACGCTCGTGCTCGAGCTGGAAGTGCTTGTTGTCCTCGCGGATGCCGCCCTTGCGCAGGGTCAGCAGCTGCTCGCCCTCGGCGAGGGCGCGCACGGTTACAGCCCATTCCTTTAGCGCGATCGGCATATTGAATCTTCCAGCGGAGGCCGGTGGTTCTTTGACTGGGTGGAGGCGCCTCGGACCGCAGTCCAAGCGGAAGCCCCGCCCGAGAACGCGCATTCTAGACGAGGCCGCCCGATTCGCCAAATTAACGGACGATTTACCGGCCTATTCCCGCAAATTGCGGACTTTCCGGCCGTTCCCGCCCCCGCCGGGCGTCTCGACCCGCAGTCTGTCGCTCGGCGCGAGCTCGCCCTCGTCCTTGCCCGGCAGGCGCCTGCCGTTGAGGAAGTCGGCGCCCGTGGCGCCGGCGCCGCCCCCGGCGCGGCCGCGCGGCGCGTGGCGGCGGCGCTCGCCGATCAGCGTGTAGCGCATCGGCGCGAGCGCTTCCAGCTCGCGGACGATCCCGTCGCCGCCCGCCCGGGCGCCCTCGCCGCCGCTGCCGCGGCGCAGCGCCAGCTCGCGCACGCGCAGCGGGAACTCGCTCTCCAGCGCCTCGACCGGCGTGTTGAGCGTGTTCGACATCGCGACATGGATCGCGGACGGCCCCGGCGCGTCGGGGCAGGCGCCCTGGCCGCCGCCGATCGTCTCGTAATAGGTGAAGCCCTCGCCGGAGAGCGTCAGGTTGTTCATCGTCCCCTGGCCCTGCGCAGGCGCCGCGCGGGCGCCGGCGAGCGCGGCGATCGTCAGGTCGGCGACGCGGCTCGAGGTCTCGACGTTGCCGGCGGCGACGGCGGCCGGGAACTCGGCGTTCAGCAGGCTGCCGGGGGGCGCGACCACCTCGATCGGGCGATAGGCGCCGGCGCACGGCGGCGCGTCGGGGTCGGTGAGCACGCGCACGGCGAAGAAGGCGGCCGACCTGGTGACCGAGAGCGGGCAGTTGAGGTTGCCGTCGATCTGCGCGTCGCTGCCGCTGAAGTCGAGCCGGAGGTGGTCGCCCGCGATCCGCGCCGCGAGCTTCAGCGCGACGTCGCGGGGGGCGCCGTCCGCGTCGTCCTCGAGCACGTCCTCGGCCATGTAGACGCCGTCGGGGAGGGCGCTCAGCGCCGCCCTCGTGCGCCGCTCCGCGTACGCGAGGATCTCCTCCATCCCGGCGCGCAGCCGCCCCGCGCCGTGGCGCTCGGCCAGCTCGCCCAGCCGCAGCTCGCCGACCCGGTTGGCCGCCGCCTGGGCGCGCAGGTCGGCGAGCCGTTGCCGCGGCGAGCGCATCCGCGCCGCGAGCCGCTCGAGCTCGCCCGCGGAGACGCGCGTCGGCGGGATCACCACCCCCTCTTCCTCCAGGGTGCGCGAGCGCGCCGGCATCCCCGCCGGGCTGGGCCCGCCGATGTCGGCGTGGTGGGCGCGGCAGGCGGCGAAGCCGAGCGGCTCGCCGGCGGCGAAGACGGGGAGGATCAGGGTCACGTCGGGCAGGTGGGTGCCGCCACGGTAGGGATCGTTGAGGATCCAGGCCTCGCCCGGCCGCTGCTCCTCGCCCAGCACCGCCGCGACCGCGTCGGGCATCGAGCCGAGGTGGACGGGGATGTGCTCCGCCTGCATCACCAGCTCGCCGCGGGCGTCGAAGAGCGCGGTCGAGCAGTCGTGGCGCTCCTTGATGTTGGCCGAGTAGGCGGAGCGGATCAGCGTCGCGCCCATCTCCTCGCAGGCGGCCCGCAGCCCGCCGACCATCACCTGCAGGCTGACCGGGTCCATCCCGCTCATCGCGCGGTTCCCTTCGCCGGGGGTGCGTCCGAGGGGAAGCGCGCGGCGATCGTGCCGCCGGCGTCGACCTCGGCGCGCCAGCCGGGCGGCAGGACGAAGGTCGCCTCGGGGAGCTCGAAGACGACCGGGCCGTCGACGGCGATGCCGGCGGGGGGCTCGCCGCGCAGGACCGGGGTCTCGACCCAGGCGCCGCCGAAGCGGACCCGGCGGCTGAGCCGCTCCAGCCCGCCCTGCGGCGCCGCCGCCGGCCGCGGCCGCGGTCCCGGCGCGACGAGTGCGAGACGGATGTGGACGAGGACCACCTCGCCCTCCGGGTCGCGGTGGCCGTAGCGTCGCTCGTGCTCGTCCTCGAAGCGGGCGGCGAGGTCGACGGGGTCGGGGCGCGCCGTTCCCGGCACCGGCAGCTCGAAGGCCTGGCCGGCGTAGCGCAGCTCGTAGACGACCTCGGGCTCGCCCGCCTCGAGCCCGCCGCCGAGCCGCGCGGCCAGTTCGTCGACCTCGGCGGCGACGCGCTCGGCGGTGAAGTCCGCGCCGCCGAGCATCACCGTGCGCGTCGTGTCGCGGCGCCGGTCCGACGCGCAGAGCCCGAGCGCCGAGAGCACGCCGCCGGCCCGCGGGCAGAGGATCCGCCCGATCCCGAGCTCGGCGGCGATCGCCGCCGCGTGCATCGGGCCGGCGCCGCCGAAGGGGAGCAGGGCGAAGCGGCGCGGGTCGACCCCGCGCTCGACCGTCACCACGCGCAGCGCCCGCACCATCTCCTGGTTGGCGACGCGGACGATCCCCTCGGCGGTCGCCGGCTCGTCGAGGCCCAGCGAGCCGGCGAGGCGGGCGACCGCGGCCCGTGCGGCGTCGAGGTCGAGGGCGACCTCGCCGGCCAGGGTCGAGTCGGCGGCGAGGTTGCCGAGCAGCAGGTTGGCGTCGGTGACGGTCGGCTCGGAGCCGCCGCGGCCGTAGCAGGCGGGACCGGGATCGGCGCCGGCCGAGCGCGGCCCGACCCGCAGCGCGCCGCCCGCGTCGCGCCAGCCGATCGAGCCGCCGCCGGCGCCGACCGTGTGCACGTCGACCATCGGCAGCTGGATCGTGCGGCCGTCGATCTCGCGCGCGTCGGTGCGCCGCACCTCGCCGTCCTCGACCACGCAGACGTCGCAGGAGGTGCCGCCCATGTCGAGCCCGAGGGCGTTGCCGTCGCCGGCCGCGCGGGCGAGCAGCCCGGCGCCGACCGCGCCGCCCGCTGGGCCGGAGAGGACGCTCCAGGCGCCCGCCCGGGCGGCCTCCGCGGCGGGAGCGATGCCGCCCGAGGAGCGCATCACGACGGGTTGCGGCAGGCCGGCCCGGGTCGCGGCCTCGCCGAGCCGGCCGAGGTATCGGCCGAGCAGCGGCGAGAGGTAGGCGTCGATCGCCGTGGTCGAGCAGCGCTCGTACTCGCGAAAGCGCGGCAGCACCTCGTGCGAGGCCGAGACGTGGACCCCGGGCAGCTCGCGGCGCAGGTGCTCGGCGATCGCCCGCTCATGCGCCGGCTCGAGGTAGGAGAAGAGCAGGCAGATCGCGACCGACTCGGCGCCGCTCTCGCGAACCAGCCCGGCGAGCCGCTCGGCCTCGCCCTCGCGCAGCGGCTCGATCACCCCCTGCGGCCCGACCCGCTCCGCGGCCTCGAAGCGCAGCCCGGTAGCCACCAGCGGCGCCGGCTTCGGCGTGCAGAGCCGGTAGAGCTCGGGCCGGTCCTGGCGGCCGATCTCGAGCAGGTCGGCGAAGCCCTCGGTCGCGATCAGCGCGGTGCGCGCGCCGCGTTGCTCGAGCAGCGCGTTGGTGCCGACGGTCATCCCGTGGGCGAACGACTCGACCGCCGCCGCGGTGGCGCCGCTGCGCCGCAGCACCTCCTCCACCGCGGCGATCACGCCGACCGACTGGTCCTCGGGGGTGCTCGGCAGCTTTGCCGTGTGGACGGTCTCGCCGTCGAAGAGGACGGCGTCGGTGAAGGTCCCGCCTACGTCGACTCCGAGCAGCATCGCTACGCGACGCTAGCGAGTGCGGTAGAGGTTTGAACCGCATAGCGGCACGAAGCTCGACCGCGCTCGGGGGTTCAGCGCCATTTCTCGCGGCGGACGCCGCCGTCCGGGCCGCGCACGACGTGGACGCCGTCGAGCTCCGGGTCGAGGGCCGGGAAGTCCGCGCGCAGGTGGCCGCCGCGCGACTCCTCGCGCGCCAGGGCGCAGTCGGCGATCACCGCGGCCAGCGGGTAGGGGTCGCTGCGCAGCTCGCGCAGCCGCTGCGGATCCCGCAGCGGGCCGGCGAGCCGCCAGACCGCGTCCCGGGTCGTTTCGTCGGGTGGTTCGAAGCGCCAGACGCCGGGCGCCGGCCGGACGCTCGCCGGCTTCTCCTCGAGCGCCGCCAGGCCGGCGCGCCCGCCGAAGACGAAGCACTCGCTGAGCGAGTTGGAGGCGAGCCGGTTGGCCCCGTGCAGGCCCGTGCAGGAGCACTCGCCGACGGCGAAGAGCCCGGGCAGCGAGGAGCGGCCGTCGAGGTCGACCGCGATCCCGCCCATCGTGTAGTGGGCGGCCGGGGCGACCGGGACCGGCTCGGCGCCGGGGTCGAGCTTCGCCTCGCGCAGCGAGGCGAAGACGCTGTGGAAGCGCCGCGGGTCGATCCCGCGCAGGTCGAGGCGCACGGCGGCGCCCTCGTCGGCCTCGATGCGGTCGAGGATCGCCGCGGTGACCGCGTCGCGCGGCGCCAGCTCGTCGGTGAAGCGGCGGCCGGAGGCGTCGAGCAGCGCCGCGCCCTCGCCGCGCACCGCCTCGGTGATCAGCATGCCGTCGAAGCGGCTGCCCGGCAGCTCGAGCGCCGTCGGGTGGAACTGGCAGAACTCGAGATCGGCGAGGTCGGCGCCCGCCGCGGCGGCCATCACCGCGCCGGCGCCGATCGCGCCGCGCGGGTTGCTGGTCCGCCGCCAGAGCGCCGCCGCGCCGCCGGTCGCGACCACCGTCGCCGCCGCGGCGATCGGCTCGCCGTCTGTCAGCAGCCCGTGGCAGCGCTCGCCGTCGCTCCACAGGGCGACGGCCGAGGTCCGCTCGCGCACGGCGATGCGCGGCTCGGCGGCGACCATCGCGGCCAGCTTCGCCGTTATCTCCTGTCCGGTCTGGCTGCCGCGGGCGTGGACTATGCGGCGCCGCGTGTGGCCGCCCTCGAGGCCGAGCGCGAGAGCCCCCTCGGCGTCGAGGTCGAAGGCGACGCCGCGCTCGCGCAGCTCGGCCACCGCCCGCGGCGCCTCCTCGACCAGGGCCCCGACGGCGGAGGCGCGGCAGAGACCGCGGCCGGCCGCGATCGTGTCGGCTGCGTGCTGGGCGGGGGAGTCGCCGGGCTCGAGCGCCGCGGCCAGCCCCCCCTGGGCCCAGAAGCTGGCGCTCTGGGAGAGCGGCGTACGCGAGATCACGCAGACCGCGGCGCCCTGTTCGGCCGCGCGCAGCGCCGTCCACAGCCCGGCTGCCCCGCCGCCGACGACGGCGACGTCGCACTCGGCCGCTTTGGTTATCGCCCCGCCGCCTCTCGCCTCAGCGCCTCGATCTGCCCGCGCAGCCAAGCGGCGGCGGCTTCGCGGGCGCGGGTCTCGATGTCCGCGGTCGAGCCCTCGGCTTCGCTCGCCTTCCGCTGCGCCTCCTCGACCCGTTTCTCCGCCGCCTCGGCCTGTTTCTCGATCTCCGCCAGGCGACTCTCGGCCGCGGCGATCGCCGCCTGTTTCTCGCGTCGCTCGCGCTCGAGGTCGGCTTCCAGCGCCTGGATCTCCGCCGTGGCTCGCTCTTCCGCGGTCGCCGCGGCTTCGCTCGCCTCGCGCAGCCGCCGTTCGGCCGCCTCGACTTCGGCGTTCAGATCATCGCCCGCGGGGTCGCGCTTCTCCTCGCTCATATCCGCTCAATCTATTACCTGGGGCCTACCGGGATCGGTCCTCGGCCGCCGGGTCGCGGTCGAGCACCTCGCGGTAGGCGACGACGAGGCGCTCGGCCATCCGCGAGGCCGAGAGCGACGCCGCCCGCGCGGCTCCCGCCACCCGCGGGTCGGCTGCCTCCAGATGCGGCCGCGCCGCGTCGCTCCAAGCTCCCAGCTCGAACGGCGCGCAGAGGGCGCCGTCGATCCCGGCGAGCGCGAACGGGGCGATCCCCACGGGGGTCGAGAGAGCCGGCACGTCGCAGGCCAGCGCCTCGACGCAGACCATGCCGAAGCCCTCGTAGTCGGAGGTCAGCAGCACGGCGTCGGCGGCGTTGACCCAGAGCGGCATCTGTTCCGGCTCGATCGAGCCGCCGGTCAGCAGCTCCGCCTCGCAGGCGCGCGCCAGCTCGCGCGCCCGGTCGGCCCGCTTCTCCGGTCGCCCGGGGTCGGCGGGGAAGAAGAGGTAGCGGCCGTCGGCGTCGAGGCCGAGCTCGCGCCGCGCCTCGGCGCGCGGCAGGGGCCGGAAGCGCCGCAGATCGGGGCCGCAGGGGAGGACCGCCGAGCCGGGCACGGCGGGCAGGCCCGGCCTGCCGTCCTCGGTCTCGAACAGCGCCCGCGAGACGGCGGCGGCCAGGTCGGCGCGCCAGGCGATCCGCCGCGAGAGCGGACCGACCACCGGGTGGCGCACGTCGGTGCCGTGGAAGCTGACGACCAGCGGCCGCGCGCCGGCCAGCAGCGCCGACCAGGCAGTGAGCCCGTAGTGGACGTGCACCAGGTCGAAGCGCTCGCGCCGCAGCCGCCGCCGCAGCCGCAGCGCGGCGGGCAGGTAGTGGCGCGACCCGCGCGGGAAGCTGAACACCTCGACCTCGACCCCCAGCCGGCGCGTCTCCTCGACCTGGTCGAGCACCCAGCGCCCCCGCTGCGGCGCCCCCGCGTCCGCGGTGAAGTTGGTGACGACGAGCACCCGCATCGGCCGCTGAGCGTACCCGCGACGCTGGCGGTCCGCTCCCGTCACACAAATTTGACATTGCCGCCCCCGAATTGGCCCATTCAGGTCTAGATCCGTTTGCCGGCGCTCAGGAAGCTCGGGCCAAATCCGAGCCGAAGGAGGCAACGAATGTTCTACGCGCTGATGGGCTACACGCAGGCCAAGGTCGAGTGGCGGTTGCGGGCGATCCGCTCGCTGCTGTCAGGCGAGCGCGGGCAGGGCACGGTCGAGTACGTCGGCCTGATCCTGCTCGTCTCGCTGCTGATGGTCGGGATGGTTGCGGCGATGAAGGGGTTCAATAGATACTCAAGTAAGACCAGTGTAACCGCCAGGCGTGACGGAATCGGTAATAGCCCCAACCCCCTCGGTGCTTTCAGGCGACGTCCCAATGCGATCTTGCCGTGGCTCGTCTGGATGCCATCGTGTCTCGCTCGCCCCGCCGTACAAGGATCCCAGCAACCCCAGCCCGCGCTGCCTGCTCTTGTGGATCGGATCGATGGGCTGGCCAACTTGCCCCGGACAGGCACAACATGAAAGTCTTCCCTCATGGCTGACCGGAATGGCTTCAGCGGCAAAGTCAAAGTCGCGTCCACCATCGTCGACTATCTCAGCTCAGGCTTGTACGAGTCACCAGCAGCTTGCATGAAGGAGTTGGTCAACAACTCCTTCGATGCAGACGCCTCGCGAGTCGATATCCACGTCAAACCTGATGCGGACCGAATCATAGTTAGCGACGACGGCACCGGCATGACCCGGAAGGAATTCCAAGAGCATTTCGATCACGTGAGCGAATCTCACAAGCGTGACAGCGGCGACCGGACGAAGAAGGGAAGGCCCAAGGTTGGGCGAATTGGCATTGGCTTCATCGCCGCAAACGAGCTTTGCGAGCAAATGGAAATTGTCTCGACCAAGCGTGGGAGCACGGATCTACTCCGAGTAGTCGTGGACTTTAAGAAGATGCGGGATCCGCTGAAGCAGCGGCGTGATCGAGAAGGCAACGTAACCAAGGGCGACTATCGTGGCACGGTCGACAAGGTCGGACGCAACGAGCACTACACGCGCATCTACCTGAATGAAGTGCGCGAGAACGTGCAAGACGTAATGGTAGGTGCCGCACCTGAGGCGAACACTGCCGGGGAGGACTCGCTATACGGGCTCGCTCCTGACTCTATTGCTGTTGAGCTAGCGAGGCCGGGTTTGAGGGCTTGGACCGACCTCAATCTGTATTCCCAAACGATGCTGAAGGTCGGACTCAATGTACCCGTGCGCTATGCCCCGGATTGGATTCCCAGTCCACTCCGGAGGCGCTTGAAACAGCTCGAACATGACGTTGATGAGTTGAAGTTTGTTGTTAGGTGGGACGGCACCGACGTGCGCAAGCCAGTTGTCTTAGGCCATGATCCGGATAAGACCCCGCACGTTTTACGGCATTTCAAGTTCGACGGGGAGAATGTCAGTGCAAAGGGCTATTTCTTCGCCCAACATGGCGTTATAGAACCACAGGAGTTGAACGGATTGCTGATTCGCATTCGCAATGCAGCGGTGGGCGAATTCGACTCTAGCTTTCTTGGGTTTCGTGCTTCCGAGTACCAAATCCTAAAGCGCTGGGTTTCCGGTGAAATTTGGGCGTCGAGCGAGCTTGAGGAGGCGCTCAACATTGATCGCCGAACGTTACGGGAGGCGCATCCGGCATTCGTTGAGCTTCAGGCGGCTGTGCATTCAGAGTTGCGGTCCTTCTTTCGCGAGGCTAGAAAAAGGTTATACGAGGAACCAAGTCGAGTCCGAAAGACGGAGCGGGCAGCCGCGCAGTCATCCAAGATTCGGGAGATAGCGGATCGGCATCAGCTTGAGGTTTCACCGCCCCCATCGGAGCCCTCATCTGACGAGCCAGCTGAGGCTCGTGTGTCCTCGCGGGCTCTCTCGCGAAAATATTCGGCGTCGGAACTCTACGAGGTCGCCTTGGAGGTGGCTGAGGAGGAGCTTCCGCGAGGTCTTTTTCGGAAATTTGCAAAGGCATTGGCCAAGAGAATTGCCGGATAGTCCTCATGGGAGACTCCCCGGTTACTCTTGCGATGGATGAGGAACGGCCCGAGAAGGACACGATGCGAGGTCTTTGGGCGGAGTGTGTTGAAGGCGTGGTGGATCAAGAGGCAAATGAGGATGAAATACCGCCGCCCCTCTACCTCAGCCTTTGTGGCGCGCGTGGCCTGGACATCATTAAATTGGTAGAGCAAGGCATCGTCACGCGGACCGAAACGGGGGCAATCGCTGAGGCGGACCTGGGAAAGATCGTCGCCATTGAGTCTGACGCGAACGCAGCACATGAGTTGCGGGATGAGTTTTTCGGTCTCGACGTTTTGGACCGTAAGCTTGAGGACCTTTTAAGCATGCCCAGCGATATGGCGTGGCCTAGTAAGAAGATGCGGCGCATGCTGCGGTCTCGGGTGGTCAATCTCGACATGAACACCTCACTAGCGGCACGCATCAAGCAGAATCAGTTGCAGTTTCCTCTGGTGAAGATGATCGAAAAGTTCGCGATCCTTCACGCCCAGGATCCGCATATCGATTGGACGTTGTGCCTGACTTTACATGCAGATCTTTCCTTTGATGCTGGTGCACTTGGACGAGTCGCCTCGTTCATGGCGGAGAACTTCAAGAAAGAAGAGATCTATGCGGCGGCAAGTTCGGGATTGCTAGGTGCTGACTTCTACCAAAAGCTTTTGGACGGAAAATGTCCCGACGAGATCATTGACGAACTATGCTCGATAGATGTTCAAAACTTGCTGATGGCACTGATTCCGAAGCGCATTATTAGTGACACCCACCGCCACGGATGGAAAGTAACGACGAAGCGGAACTTGCGCTATGGAGGTACCCCAGGAGCGCCGATGGTTAGCTGGATCTTCGATTTTGCGTGGGACCCCCGCGGATCCAGTGCACCTCAGGAGCTATATAGCGAGAGCCTTAAGCACGCGGTCGCAAGTGTGGAAGAGATAAGTCCAGATGGAGAACTTATTATGCTAGAAGGAGATAGCTAGTCCGAGGGTGCGGAAAGCACGCTCGCGTCGGGTCGTGGCGCGACGTCCACCTCTATGTCGCTAAATATAGGAGGTACAGAGTCATTAGCGGCGTCGGCAATGCGTTCGAGGAGGTGACTGTGGGGTACAGCCGAGATGGACCTTCGGGTGGTGCGTCCGTTTACGTACATGTGAATTTGTCGACCGCGCGTAAGCCTGTTGAGTTTGGGACCTCGCACGCTTGCTACCTCGATCTGGGCGTCAAGGCCAAACTTGGAGGCGGGGCGCTGCGCCGCTGCCGTTTTCGCGCGCTGCTCGTAGGCGGTACGAGCGTCTTGATCCCCGCTTAGAAGAAAGACAACTCGTGGTTTTGCGAGACTCGATGAGTCCGTCGGTCCACGTAAAACTAAAGCGGCTGATGGCCAGGGAACATCCCGGTATCGTGCGACCGCTTGCATGACGACTCGCACAAACTTAAGGATGCGTAGATCAACAATAAGGCGGGCGTGTGGTGAGTCGACTCGACCATTAACTGAGCCGTTGTCATGTGATCCAAGTATCTCGGGTCGCACTACACGCCTATAGTCGGCGACGTGGCGGCCGACGAGCTCACAGCCGATCGGTTTTCGCCCGAGTCGCTCCGCAACGGCAGGCACGATGCCGCTGCCGGCAAAAGGGTCCAACACCACGTCCCCGGGATCGGAACTAAGGAAAACGAGTCGCCGGACAAGCTCGGGGGGAAGTGGGCAGCTATGTTCCAGCTCGCCATTTCCCCAGCTGCCCTGCACGGGGATGGGGATAGTCCAAATGTTAGACGGTGCCTTTCCTTTTGGTGAGTAGCGCTCGGGAAATCGGACCCACCATTCCTTGGAATCATGGTGGTCGCGTAGGCGATCAAGGCGGTACTTGGGCTCCGGACCCTTAACGAGCAACAGCACATACTCAAACGTGTTTCGGAGCCGGGTACCGTTTGACCAGGGTAGCGTACGATCCTTTTGCCAAATGACTACGTCGCGCAAGGTCCAGCCCACAGCTTGAGCGGCGGCCGAAAGGTCAAACGGAAGCGGAATAAGAGGACATGGCGCATCGCCTTTTTCCATATAGGTGTCTGCGATCAACCAAAGTGATCCGTCGACCTTCGTATGCTCATGCAGGCAGCTAAAGACGCCTTGCATATCATCCAGGTAGTCCTGATAGCTCTGGCCAAAGCCGATTTGCTGCGCATGCCCATAGTCCTTCAGCGATCCATAGGGCGGTGACGTGATGGTTGCGGTGAGCAGCGGCTCTTCTGGCGAGGAATGATCGGCTAGGAGTCGTTGTAGATCGCGCGCATCATGCTGATGCAGCGTCCAGAACCCGTCTGGATGCTCATTTGCAGGCCGATCCATAGCTACTCGATCAGTTTGCCCGACGGCAAGGACGGCTGGCTGACAAGCTACGCGCCGGTCTCTCGGGTGGCCTGGTCAGACGAAGGTTGCGCATCCTTTTGGGAGAAGAGCCCAAGTCCTTCAAGCGTCTCGCGTGCCTTGATGGCTGCGGCTTGTCCGGGCCCCCTTGGATCGTAAGCCGCATTGTGGAATCCAGCGATTTCACGCAGTGCTTCCCGCATCTGTTCAGCTTGGCTTTGCGTGATTGGCCTCATGGCACGCAAGCTACCGCAGCGGTGGTTTGCGCGGGTCGTTGACTCTAGCTCTCGGCGAGCCGCGCGAGCGTCGAGGTCGGTACGCCGAGTGCTCGGGCGATTCGGGTTACGGTCGCCCAAGACGGATTTGCCTCGCCGCGCTCAATAAGGGAAAGCATGTTCGGGGTGATTCCAGCCGCGTTCGCCAGCGTGGCTTGGCTCTCGCCTTGTTTGTCGCGCAGCTGTCGGATCGCCTTGCCGAGGGCGGCTTGGGACTTCGGGTCTTGGGGCGTGCGCGGAACCACAATAGATTTGTAGAAGCCTGCTAGGCTTCGGTCGTAAACATAAGTGGGGCCGCGTGCTGAAGACACCGGCCCCGCGGCGACGGGTCAAGAAGAACTCGCCCCGTCGCAGCGGAGACGGTATCGGCAAACCGGCCCCAGGAAGCGGCGACCCGGCGTGCGCAAACACGCCGAGCCGCCTGAGACACAAAGGAGGCAAAGCTCCCCATGTCCTGCGACAACCATATGGATCACGGCTTTCCCGATCCTTCAACCCCGGCCAACGAGGACCGCAAGACCGAGTGGGCCGTCCTCGGTTATCTGCTCGACGCCGACCCCGACCGCTTCACGATCCCCGAGGTCTCCCGCGCGATGAACGCGGGGGAGACCGACTTCGGCAGCGAGGACGCCATAGAGCGGGCGATCCGCCAGCTGGTCGGCGCTGGCCTGCTGCACTGCTGCGGTGGCTTCATCTTGCCGACGCGCGCGGCCCTCTACTACTGGCGACTGGCGGAGTAGCGATGGACGACAGGAAGGTCGTCGCCAAGCGCTTCGGCGAGAACCTGCGCGGCCTGCGTGAGCAGGCCGATCTCAGCCAGGAAGAGATGGGCTACCGCTCAAGCCTGCACCGCACCGAGATCGGCATCTTGGAGCGCGGCGAACGCCTGCCGCGCATGGACACGATGCTGAAACTCGGGGCGGCGCTCGGCGTGAAGTTCGAGTGCCCGCTGCTGACGGGCCTTGAGTGGACGCCGGGCAGCTTCCGGCCGGGATCGTTCGGGGGCGATGCTGGCGGGAAGGACGCGACGTAGAGCGGGCGCAGCGCCAACCTACCTGCATCGAAGCGCCCCGTGAGGCGGCCGTCAAGGGCGCTGCGCGCCCGACCTCCGCTGGAGGTTGACTGCCGCCTCTCGGGGCGCTATTTCTGCGAGTAGGTCGGCGGGGCGGGAGGCTTCGAGGACTCGAAATCGGGGTGGAATGAGCTATGGAGCGGCGTTCCACCCCCGCGCCGCTTGCCAGAGCGGAATGAGGGGCATCCCGGTTGCCGACCACACCCACACACCATGAGGAAAATCATCGGATGGTGTGCGGCTGTGGTCGGCAACCGGGATGCAGTGGAGCGGGGGACAAGCGGCGCGGGGGTGGAACTGGGTCCCAGCGGGATCGGGGACGGCACTGACCGGAGGTATCGGGGGGACGGGGGTTGATGGGAATGGACGGAAAGACGGTCCAGAGGGGGGACGAATTGGAGGTCGGCTGCGTCTTGGAGGTACATGAATGCGTTCAAGGCGAAAGAGACGTGGTCGCAGCCGGAGGTCGTGCCGGTCCGCAATCGCGATCAGGAGCTGGTCCGCTTCGTCGGGCGCTACGGCCTGGTCGCGATGCGGCACGTGATGGAGGCACTTGGTGTCGGTCAAACCGCCGCCTATCGCCGCGTCGGTAAGTGCATAAACGCCGGGCTCCTAGAGCGGCTGCAGTTGCTGCGCTCAGAGACCGGCCTGATCCGGGCGACCCGAGACGGCCTGCAATACGCGGGCCTGGGCCTCCCGGTCGCTTCGATCTCGGTCGGCGGCGCTGAGCACACGCTGCGCTGCGCGACGGTCGGTCTGGAAGCCGAGCAGCGCTACGGCGCTGATCGGGTCCTGACCGAGCGCGAGTTCCGTTTTGCCGAACAGATCGAGGGACGGCGCATCGCGGCCGCCAAGCTGAACAACGAATACGACCGTCCCCGACTGCACCGGGCCGACCTGGCGATCCTCACCGACGAGGGGACGATCGCGGTCGAGGTCGAGTTGACGCCCAAGGCCCCCAAGCGGTTGCGGCAGCTAATCGGGGCCTGGACCTGGGCGACCATCGGCAAGGAGGACGTGGTGGAGGTTTGCTACCTCTGCGCCCCTGGGCAGACGCGGCGGGCCGTTGAGCGCGTGGTCGAGAAAGAGAGGCGGTTTGCAGAGCACATCGTCGTTGACGAGGTGCCGCCGCGATGAAGGCGGCCGAAAAGCGGGGCCGGTTGCCGCTGCGGCAGCTACCCGCGAGTGCTCGGGGATCGGTGGCCGGGAAGATGAGAGAGAGAAGCAGCGATGCCGCACGTCTTCGCTTCTCCCGTGTATTTGCTGACGTGCTCTCAGAGCGTTTCGGTGGGCGGTGGTCCGTCGAGTGGGAGCAGCTTGCAGTATCCAAAAGACTGCGCTAAAGTTTCTTCGTCTACATACGCATTAGAGGGGCTGCGGGACTGGCCCGGTATGGCCCCCCAATTGGCGGTATCGCGATGCTTGTTTTGAGGTTAAGCGGTGCGCGCCATTTGGCAGACGGTTGGTTCTCACCCTCTGATGCGGAGTTCCGAAAGGACCTCCGCACAAGAAGGTCGTACGTGCAGGAGGCCAGATTTGTTCGGAAAACCTCATCGAAAGCGCCCACCGATAAATGAGCGCTGGCGAGAGCGGGAATTATTTTTTTGGACTGCCTTTAAAAGCGTCCAGCTTGTCGTTTTCGCGAGCCTTGCGATCTATCTGATCGTTTCCCTGGTTACTGGTACTGATCCCATCGTGCGTTGGTTTCCGTTGAAGTAGTTTCGCGCTCAACGCTGGTCAGATGCTCGGATGTTTTCCACCCACCGAGGGCTTACGCCTGGTCAGTGGGTTGGCTTCTCAAATGCGAGCGTGCGGATCGTTCCTCGCTGCCCTCGGACCGGGACAGGCGGACCTTCTCCGGCGAGGAATAGGCGAGTCCGGTCGGCGATCGGGAACTTGCCCTTGCGGGCCGTGCCAGGCGTTCGCCATACGAAGGCCGAATCAAATACCGAGTGCAGGAGACGCCGGCGATCTTCGAGGGTGAGGTCATCCCAGACGCCGGGAAGGTCGGCCTCGACGTCGACCGGGGCGCGCTGGTGCTCGACCTCGGCAAGTTCCCCCCTCAGTTGCTCTACGGCCGCGTGACGTTTCTCCACGGTTCGCAGAAAGGCATCGGACTCGCTGCCGCCCAGCGCGTCAGCAAGGCGGCCATCCAGGGCCGCCTCCAACTCGGCCTCGGCTGCTGCGAGGGCCTGCGCGAGCTCGGCCGTCGCGTTGTCCCCGTGCTCGCTCCTGCCGGTCGCTCCCTCGGCGAACTCGAAAAGGCGCTCGATCACGAAGGGCTCGATCACGGTCGCCTTGACGGTCGCCGGGGCGGGACAACGACCACTCGCCTTATCCGGCTTACAGCGATACTCGAGGAAGGGTTTGCCGTGGCGCGTTTTGCCCATCGCAGGCTTCATCGCGTAGCTGCACCCAGCGCAGCGCAGAACGCCCGACAGGAGACCCGTGCCGCGCCCTGAGCGGCCTGGGTGGACTCCGCGCGCCTTGTTGGCAGCCTGCCACTCGGCGAGGCTCACAATCGCCTCGTGGGCGTCAGGGTTAACGATCTTTCCGGCGCGGGCCTCGCCCAGGTAGACGCGGTTGCGGATGATCGTGCCGACACTGGCGACGGTCCAATGCTCGTTCCCCCACGGCGTGACGACGCCCTTTTCCTCAAGGAAGCGCGCCAGCTGCGTCCATGACTGTTCGGCGGCGCGGCGCTCGAATAGCTCGCGGATCACCGGGGCGACCTTGGGATCGGGTTCCAGCACGCGGTCCTCGTTGCGCCGGTATCCGGTCGGCACCTTGCCGGAGACGTGGATGCCGCGCGCTACCGCCGACTTGCGCGCGGTGTTCCAGTTCTCCCGGATGCGCGCAAGCTCCAACTCGCCCAGGGCCGCGAACAGGTCGGCGAGGAACTTGCCCATGTAACCGGAGGTGTCGATCCCCTCGGCGACGGTGCAGAGCACGCCGTCCGCCTCGCGGATTCGGGCGAGCAGGTTCGCCGAATCCTGCACCGAGCGGCCGAAGCGGTCGAGCCGGGCGACGACCAGGCCGCCGGTCTTGCCTTCCTCGATCCGCTTCATCGCGGCGTTCAGTCCTGGCCTGTCGGCCTTGGAGCCGGGCTGGTCGAGGTCTTCGTGCCATTTGGCGATCGAGTGGCCCTGCGACTTCGCCCAGGCCCGCACGCGCTCCTTTTGCTCGCCGGGCGAGATGAAAGCATCGCCCGACCGGCCTCCCACGCGCGATACTCGGATATAGCCGTCTAGCCTCATCGGGTAGCCCCCCTTACTTTAGTGGCTGAATGGCAAGCAGGGAACGGCCCTCGCCGGAGTCATCGTCGACAAGATCAAGGAGGCGGTCGACAAGGTGGCGTTCAAGTGAGCTCCGGAGAGGGGCGGCTCGCGATGCGAGCCGCCCCGATCCCGGTGGGTGGGACGGCCCCTGGCGCGAGGCTGTCGGCGGTTTCGCTGCGAAAGGGGACCGACGAGCGGGTTATGCTGTATTCCAGCATGAGGCATCGTACGCAGCTATATTTGGATGAGGGTCAGTACCGCTGGTTGCGGGAGCGCGCGGGAAAGGCCGGCAGCATCGCCGCCGTCGTGCGCGACCTGATCGACGCCGAGCGCGCCCGACGTGCCGATCCGGCCGGCGACCCGCTGCTGCGATTCCTTGTCGAGGAGCCGCCCGGCCGGGGCCGCGAGGGGTCCAGCGTGAGCACGCTCGATCGCGACCTCTACGGCTCATGAGGTCGGTCTTCGTCGATACCAGCGCGTTCGTCGCGCTGCGCAACGAGTCGGAGGTCGAGCACGAGCGGGCGCGCGAGGCCTTGGCGCGCCTGATCGCTGACGGCGTGGCGCTCTTCACCTCGAACTACGTCTTCGCCGAGACCTACACGGCGTTGCTGGTGCGGGTCGGGCGCGAGGAGGCGATCGAATGGGGGCGCCGCTTTCGCGCGGGCGAGGCGGTCGAGCTGGTGCGCCTGGATCGCGACGTGGAGGAGGACGCCTGGGAGATCCTCGCGAGCCACGAGGACAAGCGCTGGAGCTACGTGGACGCGACCTCGTTCGCGTTGATCGAGCGCGACGGCGGCGGCGAGGCGTTTGCCCTCGACACTCACTTCGCCCAGCGCGGCCTGCGCGTGCTGCCCGAGCCGTGAAAGACTCGCTTCATGCCGGCCTCGCGCAGCTACGACAGGGCCCCGGCCGACATCCGGCCGGTCTCGATCGATCCGGGGTTCGTCGAGACCGCCGACGGCTCGGCGCTGATCTCGATCGGCAAGACGCGGGTGATCTGCACCGCCTCGGTGCAGGAGTCGGTGCCGAAATGGATGGGCGGGCGCGGCAAAGGCTGGGTGACGGCCGAGTACTCGATGCTGCCCGCCTCGACCGGCGACCGCAAGGCGCGCGACGTCTCGCGCGGCAAGCAGGACGGGCGCGGGGTCGAGATCCAGCGATTGATCGGGCGCTCGCTGCGGGTCGTCGTCGACTTCCGGGCGCTGGGCGAACGCAGCGTCTACGTCGACTGCGACGTGCTGCAGGCCGACGGCGGCACGCGCTGCGCGGCGATCACCGGCGGCTACGTGGCGTTGCGGCTCGCCCTGCAGCAGCTGCTCGACAAGAAGAAGATCGAGACGATGCCGCTGACCGGCTCGGTCGCCGCGGTTAGCGTCGGCATGGTCAACGGCAGGGCGCTCTGCGACCTCGACTACGGCGAGGACTCCAACGCCGAGGTCGACGCCAACGTGGTGATGACCGGCGACGGCGGCCTGGTCGAGGTGCAGGCGACGGCCGAGCGCACGCCGCTCTCGCGCGCCTCGCTGGACGAGCTGCTGGGCCTCGCCGACATGGGCATCTCGCGGCTGCGCGGCGTGCAGGAGCGAGTGACCGGGACCGCAGAGCCGATTGATCTTCGCCACGGGCAATAAGCACAAGCTGCGCGAGATGCGCGAACTGCTCCCCGGGGTCGAGCTCCAGGGCCTGCCCGAGGGTGCCGAGCTGCCGCCGGAGGACGGCGAGAGCTTCGCCGAGATCGCGCTCGAGAAGGCACGCGCCGCCTTCACCGTGACCGGCGAGCCGGCGATCGCCGACGACTCGGGGATCGGCGCGGTCGGGCTGGGCGGCCGCCCCGGAATCCACTCGGCCCGCTACGGCGGCGCGGGGGCGAGCGACGAGGAGAACCTGGAGAAGCTGCTGCGCGAGGTGGCCGCGGCGGGGGGGGAGCGCGGCGCCTATTACACCTGCGCCCTGGCCTTGGTCGAAGCCGACGGGACCGAGCACGTCTTCGAGGCGCGCAGCCACGGCCGCCTGATCGAGCGGCCGCGCGGCACGGGCGGCTTCGGCTACGACCCCGCCTTCGTCCCCGACGCGACCGGGCCCGAGGACGATCGCACCTACTCGGAGATCAGCCAGGCGGAGAAGAACGAGATCAGCCACCGGGCGCTCGCCGCGCGCCGGCTGGCCCGGCACCTGAGCGCCGGCGGGGCGGCGCCGGCGGAGCGATGATCGGCAGCAAGAGCGGCGCGGCGGGGCTCTCGGTCGCCTCCAACTCGCTGCTGATCGCGATCAAGCTCGCGGCGGGCGCGATCACCGGTTCGATCGCGATCCTCACCGAGGCGATCCACTCGCTGATCGACCTGGTCGCCTCCGTCGTCGCCTTCGTCTCGGTGCGCAAGGCCGACGAGCCGGCCGACGCCGAGCACCCCTACGGACACGAGAAGGTCGAGAGCCTGGCGGCGACGATCGAGGGGATGCTGATCCTGATCGGCGCCGGGATCATCGTCTACGAGGCGACCCACCGGCTGGTCGCCGGGGCCGAGGTCGAGCGGCTGGGGATCGGCATCGCGGTGATGGGCTTCTCGGTGCTCGTCAACCTCGCCGTCTCGACGGTTCTGGCGCGGCAGGCGAGGGCGCACGACTCGCCCGCCCTGGAGGGCGACGCCGCCCACCTGCGCACCGACGCGCTCACCTCACTCGGCGTGCTGGCCGGCCTGGCGCTGGTCGAAATCACCGGCGTCGTCGCCTTCGACTCGATCACCGCGCTGATCGTCGCCGTGGCGATCGTCACCGCCGGGCTGCGGATCATCCGGCGCTCCTCCGGGGTGCTGGTCGACGAAGTGCTCCCCGACGCCGAGATGGACCGGATCGAGGCGGCGATCGCCGCGGCGCGCACGCCGGAGGTCGCCGGCTACCACGAGCTGCGCGCCCGCCGCGCCGGCAGCCGCCGCTACATCGACCTGCACGTCCAGTACCGCTCCGGCACCAGCCTCGAGCGCGCCCACGAGCTCGCGCACCAGATGCGCGACGAGATCGAGGCCGATATCAGCCGCGCCGAGGTGCTGATCCACGTCGAGCCGGAGACCTCGTTGCGCGACCCCGACCAAGAGCGGTCGGGCCCCTTCCGGGCCGGTTAGGGATTGGGTAATAGGTTCACGGCGGCGGCCAGCCCGACGGCGATCAGGGTGATCGTGTAGCCGGTGTAGCCGCTGACCGCGAAGAGGATCGCGGCGATCGCGCAAACGCCGACGACGGTGATCCAGGAGGCTCGGGCCAGGGACACGGTCGGTATTTTGGCCCAGATGACCGACGATGGCGCAGCAGATCCGGTTTCGCCCGCGGACGCGCAGGGCGCGCTCGCCTACCTGACCGAGATGTCGCCCGACCTGCGCGGGGCGGCGATCCTCGGTCGCGGCGGCGAGGTGCTGGCGGGCAGCGGCGAGCCCGGCCGCTGGCGCGACGACGCGGCGGCGCTGTTCGAGGTCGCCGACCGGGCCGGCGGCGAGCCGGTCGAGCAGATCCACGTCGGCGCCGAGCAGGGCGAGGTCTTCGCGCTGCGCCACGCCGGGCTCGCCGCGGTCGTCGTGACCGAGCGCTTCGCCCTCGCCTCGCTCACCTTCTTCGACATGCGGACCATGCTGCGCGACCTCGCCGGCGAGACGTCGCAGCCGACTTTTGTCGGGCCAGGGGACGTAAAAAGTCCACAGCGGCGCGGGGAGGCGGGCTGAGATGACCCCCCCAAAGCCGCATCGTGTGCTGCTCGACCGCGTCTCCGGCTACGCCGACGAGGCCGCCGCCTACATGCGCCGCCGCCGCGCCGCGCGCAAGCCCTTCGCCCGCCTCTACTACGCGGGCGGGCGGGCCGAGGACCACGCCACGGACTCGGCCGCCGCCGGCGAGCTGTTCGTCGCCGCGGGAAGGCTGATCGAGGTTGCCGGAAAGCGGCCGAAATCGTGACCCGCCCGGAAGACCTACTGGAACCGGCGGTCGCCGAGCGCGTGCTCGCCCGGGCGCTCGCCCACGGCGGCGAGTTCGCCGAGGTGTTCGCCGAACGGCGCGGCGGGCTGACGCTGGCGATCGACGAGTCGCGGATCGAGTCGGTCCAGTCGGGCGCCGAAGCGGGCGCCGGCGTGCGGGTGCTGAGCGGCGCGACGACCTACTTCGCCCACGTCGACGGGCTCGACCCGGCCGACCTCGAGCGGGCCGCCGACGAGGCGGCGGCGGCGCTGCGCGCCGAGCGTGCCGAAGCGCGCCCGCTGCGCGCCGAGGCGCCGGCGCCGCAGCCGGTCGAGCGCCCGCCGGGCGAGGTCCCCGCGGCGCGCAAGGCCGAGCTGCTGCGCGAACTCGACCAGCGCGCCCGCGCCGCCGGCGGGGAGATCGCGCAGGCGAGCGCCTCCTACGGCGAGGCCCGCCGCGAGGTCGCGGTCGCCAACTCCGACGGCCTGTTCAGCGGCGACGACCGCACCCGGGTGCGGATCGGCGCCCAGGCGGTCGCCCGCCGCGACGAGCGGGTCGAGACCGGCGCCGAGACGCTCGGCGCGGCGCGCGGCTTCGAGCTCTTCGAGGACGACCCGGCGGCGATCGCCGAGGCGGCGGCGGGCAAGGCGCTCGCCCTGCTCGACGGCGTCCCGGCCCCCACCGGCGCGATGCCCGTGGTCGTAGGCGGCGGCTTCGGCGGCGTCCTCTTCCACGAGATGACCGGCCACGGGCTCGAGGCCGACCACGTGCAGAAGGGCGCCAGCGTCTACGTGGGCAAGCTCGGCGAAACGGTCGCCCAGCCGCTGCTCACCGCCTACGACGACGGCCGCATGCCGGGCGAGTGGGGCAGCGACGCGATCGACGACGAGGGCGCGCCGACCCAGCGGACGCGGGTAATCGAGGAGGGGCGGCTGACGAGCTTCCTGCACGACCGCCGCACCGCCCGCCGCGAAGCGGTCGCGCAGACCGGCAACGGCCGCCGCGAGAGCTTCCGCCACCTGCCGATTCCGCGCATGACCAACACCTACATCGCGCCCGGCGACGCCGACCCGGAGGCGATCATCGCCGACGTCTCCAAGGGCTTCTACGCGGTCTCCTTCGGCGGCGGCCAGGTCGACCCGGCGACGGGGGACTTCGTCTTCGGGGTCAGCGAGGGCTACCTGATCGAGAACGGCGAGGTGACCCGGCCCTGCCGCGGCGCGACCCTGGTCGGCAACTGCCTGCAGGCGCTGGCGGCGATCGACGCGGTCGGCGACGACTTCTGGATGAAGACGGGGATCTGCGGCAAGGGCGGCCAGAAGGTTCCGGTCGGAACCGGCCAGGGCCACGTGCGGATCGCGGCGATGACCGTGGGGGGGACGGAAGCTTGAGCGATCTCCTCGCACTCGCCGGGGGCGCCGTCGAGCAGGCCGTCGCGAGCGGCGCCGGCGACGCCGAGGCCTACGCGAGCGAAGCGGAGAACCGCGAGGTGCGCGCGCACGGGGGCGAGGTCGAGAGCCTCACCGCGGCGACCCAGCGCGGCCTCGGGCTGCGCGTCTGGATCGGCGGACGGGTCGGCTACGGCTTCGGCGTCGACCTCTCGCTGCCCGGTGTGGCCGAGATCGCGAGCAGGGCGGTCGAGGCGGCGCGCGCCGCCGACGAGGACGAGCACGCCGCCCCGCCCGAGGCGGGCGGCGAGCCGCCGGCGCTCGGCGGGCTGAGCGACGCCTCGCGCGGCGAGTGGCCGACCGACCGCGTCGCCGAGCTGGCGCTGTCGGTCGAGCGCAGCGCGCTCGCCGCCGACCCGCGGGTCGGCGCGGTCGAGCAGGCGGTCTACTTCGACAGTGGCGAGCGGGTCGCGATCGCGGCCTCGCGCGGCGCCCGCGCCGAGTACGAGACGAGCAGTTGCTACGCCTACCTGCAGGCGCTGGCCGAGGGCGACGACGGCCGCGAGACCGGGCTCGGCTTCGGGCTCGCGCGCGGTCCCGCCGGCCTCGACCCGGAGGCGATCGGGCGCGAGGGCGCCGAGCGGGCGACCGAGATGATCGGCTCGGGCAAGCCGCCGTCGCGCCGCTGCCCGGTCGTCCTCGACCCCACGGTCGCAGCCAGCTTCGTCGGCCTGCTCGGCGCCGCGGCCGGGGCGAACGCGGTGCAGCGCGGCCGCTCGCCGCTCGCCGCGATGCTCGGCGAGCGGGTCGCCTCGGATGCCGTCGTCCTGCACGACGACGGCCTCGACCCGCGCGGCTTCGCCAGCGCCCCGGTCGACGCCGAGGGCACGCCGCGCCGTCGCACCGCGCTGGTCGAGGGCGGGCGCCTGCGCACCTTCCTCCACGACAGCTACACGGCGCGCCGCGGCGGCGCCGCCTCGACCGGCAACGCCGGCCGCTCCGGATACCGCGCGCCGCCGAGCGTCTCGAGTTCGAACCTGGTGGTCGCGCCCGGCGCCGCCACGCTCGCCGAGCTGCTGCGCGGCGCCGGCGACGGCGTCTACGTCAGCGACGTCGCCGGCCTGCACTCGGGCGTCAACCCGGTCACCGGCGTCTTCTCCGTCGGCGCCTCGGGGCGGGCGATCGAGGGCGGCGAGCTGGGCCGGCCGCTGCGCGAGTTCACGATCGCCGGCGAGCTCGTGGCGATGCTGCGCGCCGTGCGCGCGGCCGGCTCGGCGCCGCGCTGGGTGCCCTTCGGGGGCTCGGTCAGCACCCCGCCGCTGCTGATCGGCGAGATGGCGATCAGCGGCTCGTAGCGGGCGCCGAGGGAGGAATCGGCGCTTGAATGGGCAATGACGCCGAAAGCGCTGTTAGATTGCCGCCGACCTCAACGACAGATGGAGGAGCTTCGACGTGACCAAGGCTGAGTTTCTGGATCAACTGGCAGCTGACGATCGACTGGGCAGCAAGAAAGCCGCGAGCGACGCGGTCGACGCGGTGCTCGACGCGATCACTGACACGCTGAGCGGCGGGGGTGAGGTCAGCTTCACCGGCTTCGGCAAGTTCCACGTCGCCGAGCGCGGTCCGCGCCAGGGCGTCAACCCGCGCACCGGCGAGCGCATCACGATCCCGGGCGGCAAGGTCCCGCGCTTCTCCGCCGGCTCGGCGCTCAAGTCCAAGGTCAAGGGCTAGGGCCTGAGCTCCAGGGCGCCCGCCAGAGCCCTCGCTGCCGCCGCCGTAGTCTGCGGCTTCGTCGTCGTGATCGTCCTGATCGCGACGACCCTCGGCGGCGGCGGGGGCGGCGGGAGCTCGACCTCGAGCTCGCCGAGCCGCACGAACCACACCGGCTCCGGCCGTTCCAAGCGTCACACCCCGAAGGTCTACATCGTCGAGAGCGGCGACACCCTCACGTCCATTTCCCGCGAGACCGGTGTCTCCGTAGCTCGCATCCTCCGGCTGAATCCCGGTGTCGACCCGCAAATCTTGATCGCGGGCGAAAAGCTCCGCCTCCGTTGAAGCTGCGGCGCCTGCTCGCGACGCTTCTGGCCGCCGCTGCTGTGGCGCTTGCGACCGCGGGTCCTGTCGCCGCAGGGGACCCACCACCCCCTGCGGTCGCTAAAGCCTCCTCGGGGGTGGTTCCCCCTACGACGCCACCCGCGGGCGGGACGGCGCCGGAGCTTCAAGCCAGGGCTTGGGCGTTGATCGACGCTCGTAGCGGCGACCTATTGGCCTTCCACGGGCTCGAGCGCCGTCTGCCGATCGCCAGCACCACCAAGCTGATGACGGCCTGGGTGGCTCTGCGTGAGCTACCGCTGGACGAGATCGTGCGGGCGGCGCCCTACACGCCGATCTACGGCGAGTCGCTGCTCGGGCTGCGGCCCGGCCAGCGGGTCAGCGTGCGCGATCTGCTGTACGGGCTGATCCTGCGCAGCGGCAACGACGCGGCCTACGACCTGGCGCGCGCCGCGGCCGGCTCGGAGCGTCGCTTCGTCGGCCAGATGAACCGCTACGCGGCGGCGCTCGGGCTCTCCGACACCCGCTACGCCAACCCGATCGGGCTCGACCAGGCGGGCAACTACTCGAGCGCCGGCGATCTGGCCGCGCTGACCCGGCGGCTGCTGCGCGAGCCGGTCTTCGCCCGCATCGCCGGCTCGCGCAGCGCCCGGCTGCGCAGCCTGCGGCCGCCGCGGCGGATCGAGACGATCAACGACTTCCTGCTCGAGGTCCCGTGGGCGACCGGGGTCAAGACCGGCCACACCTTCGACGCCCAGTACTGCCTCGTCGGCGCCGGGCGACGCAAGGGGGTCGAGCTGATCTCGGTGGTGCTCGGCACGTGGACCGAGAGCGAACGGGACGAGGAGACCCGCCGCCTGCTCGAATACGGCTTCTCCCGCTACCGTCGGCGGGCGCCGGTCCGCCGCGGCCAGTCGCTCGCCGCGCCGGCGATCCGCTACAGCGGCGGCGAGCTGCCGCTGCGAGCCGCGCGCACGGTCGCCGTCGGCGTGCGCCGGGGGCAGCGGCTCAGCCTCGCCGTGCGGGCGCCGCGCGAGGTCGAGGGGCCGATTCGCCGCGGCGCCCGGCTCGGCCGGGCGACCGTCCGCGTCGACGGGCTGCGCGCCGCGATCGTGCCGCTGCGCGCGGGTCGCGCCGTGCCCGCGGCGAGCGCCCTGGAGAAGGCGCGCAGCTCCGCCGAAGACAACGCCCTCTGGATCGTCCTCGCGCTGTCCGCGATACTGGTTGCGGCAAGCTTCACGAGGCGCCTCCGGAGAACCAGGCGATGATCCTGACCGTAACCCTCAACGCAGCGATCGACCGCACCGTCGCCGTGCCGAACTTCCGTCTCGGCCGGCGCCACCGGGCGGTCGAGAGCCGTACCGTGGCCGGCGGCAAGGGGGTCAACGTCGCCCGCGCCCTGCGCCTGCTGGGACGCCCGGTGATCGCCGCCGGGTTCGCCGGCGGGCCGACCGGCAATCGCGTGCTCGAGCAGCTGCGGCGCGAGGCGATCCTCACCGACTTCACCTGGATCGCCGGCGAGACGCGGATCAACATGGCGGTGATCGACCCGACCTCGGGCGAGCAGACGGAGATCAACGAGCGCGGCCCCGCGGTCAGCCCGGAGGAGGTCGAGCGCTTCGTCGAGCGGCTGCGCTACCTCGCCGACGGGGCGAAGCTCTGCGTGCTCGCCGGCACCCTGCCGCCCGGGGCGAGCGCCGAGCTCTACGCGCGCCTGATCGGGGACCTGCGCGAGGCGGGGGTGAAGACGATCCTCGACTCCGAGGGCGAGCCGATGCTGGCGGGGACCCGCGCCGGGGCCTCGGTCGTCACCCCGAACGAGCGCGAGGCCGAGGAGCTGGTCGGCCAGGAGTTCGGCGACCGCGAGGACTTCGTCCACGGGCTCTCCGAGCTGGTCCGGCTGGGGGCCGGCGAAGCGGCGATCACGCGTCCGGACGGCTGTATCGGCGTGGTCGGCCGGGGAGCGGAGCGGCGCGTGGTCGAGGTGCGCACGCGGGCGCTGGAACCGGTCTCGACCGTGGGCTCGGGCGACGCCTTCCTCGCCGGCTACGCCGCCGGGCTGTACGACGGCCGCGAGCCGGCCGAGTGCCTCGCCTACGGCGTCGCCTGCGGGGCCGAGTCGACGCAGCACTTCGGCGCCGGCACGGTCGACCGCCGCCGGGTCGAGCGGCTGCTCGACGAGGTCGAGGTCGACGATCTAGAAGTCCACGCGGAAGTGTAGGCTCACTGTTTCAACCGCCACCCCGCCTGGAGGACTGATTTGGAGATCGATATCGGTCGCGGCAAGAAGGGACGGCGCGCCTACGGATTCGACGACATCGCGATCGTTCCGTCGCGCCGCACCCGCGATCCCGACGACATAGACGTCAGCTGGACCCTCGGCCCCTACCGCTTCGAGCTGCCGCTCGTCGCCTCGGCGATGGACGGGGTCGTCAGCCCCGACACCGCGGTGCTGGTCAACGAGCTCGGCGGCCTCGGGGTGCTCAACCTGGAGGGGATCTGGACCCGCTTCGAGAACGCCGAGGAGCAGCTGGAGAAGATCGCCGCCGCCCCCGTGCACCAGGCGACGCAGATCATGCAGGGGATCTACACCGAGCCGGTCAAGCCGGAGCTGATCGGCCGGCGGATCCAGGAGATCAAGGACCGCGGCGCGGTCGCCTGCGGCTCGCTGACGCCGCAGAAAGTGCGCGACTACTACGAGATCGCGGTCGAGGCGGGGATCGACATCCTCGTCATCCAGGGCACGGTGATCTCCGCCGAACACGTCTCGACCACGGTCGAGCCGCTCAACCTGAAGGAGTTCATCGCCGAAGTGCCGGTGCCGACGGTGGTCGGCGGCTGCGCCTCCTACTCGACCGGGCTGCACCTGATGCGGACCGGCGCGGTCGGCGTGCTGGTCGGCGTCGGCCCCGGGGCGGCCTGCACGACGCGCGGCGTGCTCGGGATCGGCGTCCCGCAGGCGACGGCGATCGCCGACGTCGCGGCGGCCCGCTCGCAGCACATGCTGGAGACCGGCGAGTACGTCAACGTGATCGCCGACGGCGGCATGCGCACCGGCGGCGACGTCTCCAAGGCGATCGCGGTCGGCGCCGACTCGGTGATGGTCGGCTCGCCGCTGGCCCGCGCCAAGGAGGCGCCCGGTCGCGGCTTCCACTGGGGGATGGCGACCTTCCATCCCTCGCTGCCGCGCGGCACCCGCGTCTCGACCAAGCAGGACGGGACGATGGAGGAGATCCTGCTCGGCCCGGCGCAGGAGAACGACGGCACCTTCAACCTGATGGGGGCGCTGAAAACCTCGATGGCGACGACCGGCTACGAGGACATCCGCTCCTTCCAGCGGGCCGAGGTGATGGTCGCGCCGGCGCTGATGAGCGAGGGGAAGAAGCTGCAGACCGAGCAGGCCGTCGGCATGGGGTCCAACGGGAGAGCAGCGGTGTCGGCCGGTGTCGGGGTCGCGGATGACTGACGTCCCGGGCCAGCGGGTCCTGTCGGCCCAGGGGACCCACCACCCCCTGCGGTCGCTAAAGCGTCCTCGGGGGTGGTCCCCCCTAGGCTGCCACCCGCTGGCAGGGGCGTGAGCGAGGCACTCGAAACCCCGACTGCCGAGTCGTCCGCGATGGCGCCCGGTGGAGCCCATGCCTTGGAGGAGGTTCTGGTCCTTGATTTCGGAGGCCAGTATTCGCAGCTGATCGCCAGGCGGATTCGCGAATGCGGTGTCTTCTCCGAGCTGTTGCCGGCGACCACCCCTGCCGAGTTGATTAGGGAGCGGCGACCCAAGGGACTGGTGCTCTCAGGTGGCCCGGCGTCGGTCTACGAGTCTGGGGCGCCGGAGTTCCCCGACCACCTGCTCGAGCTCGGGATCCCGATTCTTGGGATCTGTTACGGGATGCAGGCGATGGTGAAGGCGCTCGGGGGGAAGGTGGAAGGGGCCGAGTCGGGGGAGTTCGGGCGGACCGATCTCAGCTTGCGCGACGGGGGCGGGCGGTTGCTCGCCGGGCTGCCGCAGGAGCAGACGTGCTGGATGAGCCACCGCGACTCGGTGTTCGAGCCGCCGCCGGGGTTCACCGCCCTCGCCTCGACGCCGGCCTCGCCGGTCGCCGCCTGTGAGGCGCCGGACCGGGGCCTCTACGGGATCCAGTTCCACCCCGAGGTCGTCCACACGCCCTACGGAACCGAGGTGCTGACGCGCTTCCTGCGCGAGGTCGCCGGTTGCGAGGAGCAGTGGTCGGCCGAGTCGGTGATCGCCGAACAGGTCGCGGCGATCCGCGCCCAGGTCGGCGACGGGCGGGTGATCTGCGGCCTCTCCGGCGGCGTCGACTCCTCGGTCGCGGCGCTGCTCGTCCACCAGGCGATCGGCGAGCAGCTGACCTGCGTCTTCGTCGACCACGGCCTGATGCGGCTCAACGAGGCCGAGCAGGTGGTCGATGCCTTCGGCCAGTTCGGCATCCCGCTGGTCCACGTCGACGCCGAGCAGCGCTTCCTCGCCAAGCTCGCCGGGGTCGACGAGCCGGAGCGCAAGCGCAAGATCATCGGCGGGGAGTTCATCCGCGTCTTCGAGCAGGAGGCGGCGAAGCTCGAGGACGCCGCCTACCTGGTGCAGGGGACGCTCTACTCGGACGTGATCGAGTCCGGCGGCAGCGACGCGGCCGACACGATCAAGTCGCACCACAACGTCGGCGGCCTGCCCGAGGACCTCGAGTTCGAGCTGGTCGAGCCGCTGCGCATGCTGTTCAAGGACGAGGTGCGCGCGGTCGGCGCCGAGCTCGGCCTGCCCGAACGGATGGTCTGGCGCCAGCCGTTCCCGGGCCCCGGCCTGGCGATCCGCATCGTCGGCGGCGAGGTGACGAGGGAGCGGCTCGACGTCCTGCGCGCCGCTGACTCGATCCTGCAGGAGGAGATCCGCGCCGCCGAGCTCTACCGGCAGCTCTGGCAGTCCTTCTGCGTGCTCCCGGTCGTGCGCTCGGTCGGCGTGCAGGGGGACGGCCGCACGTACGCCTACCCGATCGTGATCCGCGCCGTCACCTCCGACGACGCGATGACCGCCGACTGGGCCCGCCTCCCGTACGACCTGCTGGAGAAGGTCTCCAACCGGATCATCAACGAGATCCGCGACGTCAACCGCGTGGCCCTGGACATCTCATCCAAGCCCCCGGCGACGATCGAGTGGGAGTAGCTCGCCCTCCTTCGCGGTCTCGATAGCGATCCTCAGCTTGGTCCAGGCGGCGCTGGTCGCCTTGCCGCGGGCCTGGCGTTTCGCCTGGCTCGAGCGCTTTCGCAGCCCCTGGTGGGCGCTGGTTCCGGCGGGGTCGATCGCCGTCGTGATCGGGATCGTCGCCTGGCGGGGGGAATCGGCGACGGCGCTTGCCTGGCTGGCGCTGTTCGCCGTGCCGGCCTCCGCCGCGCTGGCGCTCGGCCGGCTCGTGCGCGGCGCGCGCACCGAGTGGGCGGCGGCCGTCCCGCCGCTCTTCCTGATCGCCTGGGCGGCGCCGGGCGCGCTGCTCGGCGAGGCCGCGGCGACGGCGCTGACCGGCCTCGGCTGTATCGGCCTCGGCTGGCTGCTCGTCTCGGTCGCGCCGACCCGCTGGCTGAAGCTGGGGATCTACGCGATGGCCGCGGTCGACACCTGGTTCGTGGTCGCCGACCTGCTCCAGGGCCCGAACTCGGTGCTCACCGCCGCCGCCCCGGCGGCGCTGCCCCGCCTGCAGGTCGTCCACTTCGGCGACGCCGTGGTCGGCTTCGGCGACCTCTTCGTAGCCGCCACCCTCGGCTGCCTCCTAGCCCTCCCCGCCGACGGGCCGAAATGTGGACCCCGGGTCCACATTTCGGCCCGTCGGCAGCTGGTGGGGGCGGGGCTGGTGCTTGGGCTGGGGTTGGGGTTCGACCTGGGGTTCCTGGTCGTGGACACGTTGCCGGCGACCGTGCCGGTGGCGGTTGCGCTGGCGCTGCTCGAGCTGGGCGGCCGGCGCGGAGTCAGCCGGGGTGGCCGGCGAGGGTGATCGCGTAGATCGCGGCGAAGCCGGCGACGGTGAGGGCCACCCGAAGCCATGAGGCGCCCTCCCCGTCGTGCTCGTGGGCGTGCGCGGCGGGCAGCAGGTCGGTCGCCCCCATGTAGAGGAAGAAGCCGGCGTAGACGGCCAGGAAGTAGCCCAGCGTCGTCTCGGAGACCGAGATCAGCGAGCCGACTGCGGCGCCGGCGAGCGGCGCCAGCGCGTCGATTCGCAGCCAGCGCCTGGCGCGCGAGCTGTCGCCGGACTGGCTGAGCACGAAGCTGACCGTGTTGAGGCCGTCGGCGAAGCCGTGGCCGACGACCGCCAGCAGCACGAGCAGTCCGGTCTCGCTGTTGACGCTGAAGGCGAGGCCGATGCCGACGCCGTCGGTGAAGCTGTGCAGCGAGAGGCCCATCGCGCCGAGCACGCCGACCCGCCCGTGCGAGCGCGCCTCCTCGGGATCGTCGCGATGGTGCAGCACCAGCGTGCGCTCGAGCAGGAAGAAGCCGAGGAAGCCGAGGGCGACCAGCGGGACGGCGTCGTGGGCGTCGCCGATGCTTTCGATCGCCTCCGGCAGCACCTCGAGCAGGGCGACGGCGACGACGATGCCGCCGCTGAGCGCGATCACGGTCGGCAGCGAACGGTGCAGCCGCAGCGCGGTCATGCCGCCGCCGGCGATCGCCAGGACCGCCAGTCCCGCCAGCGGTATCGCGACCTCAGGCATCCGCGGCGCACTCCGGACAGCGGCCGCGCAGGGTCACGTCGTGGGCCGCCACCTCGAACTCGGAGGCACGGCTGACCGCCTCGATCGCCCGCTCCAGCGAGGGATCGGCGAAGGGGGAGAGGCGGCCGCACTCCTCGCAGACGAGGTGATGGTGGTGCTGGTCGGCGTCGACGCGCTCGTAGCCGGCCGCCTCGCCGCCGGTCTCCACTCGCTGCACCAGGTGGAGCCGCTCGAGCTGGTCGATCGTGCGGTAAACGCTCGCCCGTCCAACCGACTCGAGCCGCCGGTCGATCTCCAGCGCGGTCACCGCGCAGGTCTCGCTCGCGAGCAGCTCGATCACCGCGCGTCGCGCGGCGCCGCTGCGATAGCCCGCCTCGTCGAGGCGCTCGATCGCTGTCTCCGACCAGCCCACGGCCGGGACCGTATCAGATAATGAGACTCGTTCTCAGAAAGGGCCTGGGCCGCTCAGGAGTAGCTGTCCCACCGCTCGAGCAAGGGCAGCGGGTCGCGCGGGCTGCCGCCCTCGTACCAGCCGGGAGCGCCCCAGATCTCGAAGTGCAGGTGGCAGGCGGTCGCGTCGCCGGTCTGGCCGACGATCCCGATCGGCTGGCCGGTGCGCACGGTCATCCCGGCTTTCAGCGGCGAGGGCTCGAGCAGGTGCATGTAGCCGAAGTCGTAACCGGTGCCTTTGCCGTCGATCACCAGGTAGTTGCCGGCGGCCCCCTGGTAGCCGGAGTACTGGACCCGCCCGCCGCGGGCGGCGATCAGCGGCGTGCCGCACTTCGCCATCACGTCCTGTCCCTGGTGGGTGTGGCCGGAGCGGCCGGCGCCGAAGCGGCCGCCGGCGCCGCCGTAGGCGTGCGGGCCGAGGATCGGGAAGGCGTAGCCGTACAGCCGGAAGCCGAGCCTGAGCGGTTGCGGGGAGGTGGAGGAGGTGGCGCGCCGCGCGGCCCCGCCGCCGGTCTGCGGCACGACGCGGAACCTGTAGCGACCGTTGCGCGCCGGGCGCCCGGCCGCGCCCGTGCCGTCCCAGCGCACGCTGTCGGGCGTCCCCGGAGCGACGTCGTTGCGGTAGAAGCTCTTCACCGCGGCGCCGCCCGCGCCGACCACGTCGATCCGCAGGTCGTTGGAGGGCTGGTCGCTGGCGATTTCGTAGCGTAGCCGCGGCGAGCGGGCGCCGTAGTAGAAAGACTTGCGCGGCCAGGTCTTCGCCGCGAGCAGGGTCACGTCGCCGGCGCTCGGGGCCGGGTCCGGCGAGCCGCTGCGGCTGGGCGGCGCGGGCGGACCGCCGCCCGGCGTCGGGGCGCCGCCGGTCAGCGCGGAGGCGGGCGTCGCGAGCAGAGCCGGCATGGCGACCGCCGTGAAAACCGATATCCACCTGCCAAGCCAAGGCCCGGCGCCGCTTCGTGCCACGTGCCCTCTCTTTCCACCGCCTGCGGAGTTAGCTGTCGGGCTCGCGCTGAAAGAGATGCGCTAGGGATCGATGTTCGTCCGATTCGCCCCCGGGACCTGCAACGGTCCCTGCGGTTCCCCCGCTCCCGCCCGCTCGCGCGGCTGGGATTCGGCTATTGACCGGCGGCAGTATAGACCGGCTCGTGGCCGCTATGATCCCGGGGCCGCTGGGGCTCCCCCCGCGGCTTTTCTCTGATGAAGACCTACGTCGCCAAGCCAACCGACCGCCAGCGCGACTGGCTGGTCGTCGATGCCGAGGGGCAGACCCTGGGCAGGCTGGCGACCCGCATCGCCGACGCCCTGCGCGGCAAGCGCAAGCCCGAGTACACCCCGCACGTCGACACCGGCGACTTCGTCGTCGTCGTCAACGCGGAGAAGATCAGGGTGACCGGGAACAAGCTCGAGCAGAAGCGCTACTGGCGCCACTCCGGCTACCCGGGCGGAATCAAGTCCCGCAGTCTGGCCGAGATGCTCGACCGTCGCCCGGAGGAGGTGATCCGCAAGGCGGTGAAGGGGATGCTCCCCCGCAACCGCCTCGCCCGCAAGCAGCTGACCAAGCTCAAGGTCTACGCCGGGCCCGATCACCCGCACGCGGCGCAGAAACCACAGCCGATGGAGATCAAGTGATGGCAGACGAGCCCCAGGACCGAGAGACTTCCGAAGAGCAGCAGGACCAGCAGCCGCGGGATGAGGAGTCGCAGGAGGCAGCGCCTCAGGACGATGTCTCGCGGGACGAGGTCTCGCGGGAGGAAGCGCCGCAGGATGAGGCCTCGCAGGACGCGGGTCCTGTCGGGGAAGGGGACCCACCTCCCCCTGCGGTAGCTGAAGCTTCCTCGGGGGAGGCCCCCCCTTCCCCGCCACCCGCGTCAGATGCGGGTGAGGCTGACGCTGGGGCCCAGGAGCCTGCGGAGGAATCCGCTGAGCCCCCCGCCGCCGCGCAGGAGGAGGAAGCTGAAGCCGAGCCCGAGCCCGAGCCCGCTCCCGAAGAGAAGAAGAAGGATGTGATTCCGGGGGCCGACCTCGAGCCGATCGCGGTCGAGCCGGAGGAGCGGCCGCTGAGCGCCGAAGAGCAGGCGCGCCGGGAAGCCGAAGAGGAAGAGCGGCGCGAACGCGAGGCGGCGCTCGCCGCCGAGTCCGAGGAGGAGCCGGCGGCCAGCCGCGCTCCGGCCAAGATGGAGGGCGACTCGCGCTACCTGGCGACCGGCAAACGCAAGCACGCGATCGCCCGTGTCACCCTGCTGCCGGGCAGCGGCGCCTTCGTCGTCAACGGCCGCCCGATCGAGGAGTTCTTCCCCCGCCCCCTGCACCAGACGACCGCCCGCCAGCCGCTGGCGACGACCGGCTACGAGGGCAGCGTCGACGTCCGCGTCAGGGTGCACGGCGGCGGCATCAGCGGCCAGGCCGGCGCGGTCCGCCACGGCGTCGCCCGGGCGCTGACCGAAGTCGACCCGGAGCTGCGCGGCGAGCTCAAGCGGCGCGGCTTCCTGACCCGCGACGCGCGCGCCAAGGAGCGCCGCAAGGCCGGCCTCAAGAAGGCCCGCAAGCGCCCCCAGTTCTCCAAGCGCTGAGGCGGCTGCAAATCTGCGCCTGGCGTTAATGAGAAAGCTCTTCGGCACGGATGGCGTTCGCGGAAAGGCCGGGACGTTCCTGACCGCCGAGCTGGCGCTCTCGCTGGGCCGCGCGGCGACCGAATCGCTCTCCGCCGAGCGGCCGCAGGTGTTGATCGTGCGCGATACGCGCGAGTCGGGGCCGATGCTGGAATCCGCATTGGCGGCCGGCGTCGCCGAGGCCGGCGGGGACGCGCTGTGCGCCGGGGTCCTGCCGACGCCCGCGGCGGCGGTCCTGGTTCGCAAACTCGGCCTCGATCTCGCCGCGGTCGTCTCCGCCTCGCACAACCCCTTCAGGGACAACGGGATCAAGTTCTTCGGCGCCGCCGGCAGCAAGCTCGACGACGCGACCGAGGCGCGGATCGAGGCCCACCTCGACGAGCGTGGTCGAGGTTTGGACCGCATAGCGGCACAAACCTCTACCACGGTCGGTTTTGGCCGGGTGCGCGAGCTGAGCGGCGGCGAAGAGGACTACCTGCGGGCGCTGCAGGCCGCCTTTCCACTCGACCTCTCCGGCCTCACGGTCGCGCTCGACTGCGCCAACGGCGCGACGCACCGGGTCGGCCCGGCGATCTTCGAGCGGCTCGGCGCCACGGTCGAGGCGATCGCGGTCGAGCCCGACGGGCGCAACATCAACGACGGCTGCGGCTCGACGCACCTCGGCAACCTGGCAGCGCACGTCGCCTCCTCCGAAGCCACGGTCGGCTTCGCCTTCGACGGCGACGGCGACCGGGTGCTGGCGGTCGACGGAGGGGGGCGGACCCACGACGGCGACGAGCTGATCGCCCTGCTCGCCCGCGGCCAGGCGGCGCGCGGCGAGCTCGGCGGCGGCGTCGCGGTGACGGTGATGAGCAACTACGGCTTCCACCGGGCGATGGAAGAGGCGGGGATCGAGGTCGCGACGACCAAGGTCGGCGACCGCTATGTGCTCGACGAGCTACGCAGGCGCGGCTGGGCGATCGGCGGCGAGCAGTCCGGCCACATCATCGATATGCGCTTCGCCGCCACCGGCGACGGCATCGCCGCGGCGCTGATGACGATGCGCGAGCTCGGCGACCGCGACCTCGCCTCGGTCGAGGCGATGCAGAAGCTGCCGCAGAAGCTGGTCAACGTCGAGGTCGCCGACCGCGAGGCGATCGCCGGCGCCGCGCCTGTCTGGGAGGCGGCCGAGCGCGAGGGCGCCGCGCTCGAGGGCCGCGGCCGCGTCCTCCTGCGCCCCTCCGGCACCGAGCCGCTCGTCCGGGTGATGGCCGAGGCGCCGAGCGCCGAGGAAGCCGATGCGGTCTGCGAGCGGCTCGCCGACCTCGTGCGGCAAGAGCTGGCCTGAGGCGCCGGGCCGTCTACCCTTAACGGCCTTCTATGTGCGGAATCGTCGGATACGTGGGGTCGCGGCCCTGTCGGGACATCCTCGTCGCCGGGCTGGAAAAGCTCGAATACCGCGGCTACGACTCGGCCGGGGTGTCGACGATCGAGGACGGGCGGGTGGAGAGCGTGCGCGCGGTCGGCAACCTGGCGAACCTGCGCGCCGCGATCGAGCGGCGCGACGGCGATGGCGGCGTCGCGGTCGCGACCGCCCCGGCGACGACCGGGATCGCGCACACGCGCTGGGCGACCCACGGACGGGTCACCGAGCAGAACGCGCATCCGCACAGCGACGGCTCCGAGCGCGTCCACATCGTGCTCAACGGGATCGTCGAGAACCATGCCGAGCTGCGCGAGCGGCTCGAGGCCGAGGGGCGCGAGTTCAGCTCCGAGACCGACGCCGAGGTCGTCGCCCACCTGATCTCCAGCCACTACGACGGCGACCTGACCGCCGCCGTGCGCGCCGCCTTCACCGAGCTGCGCGGCCACTACTCGTTCGTCGCGATGCACGCCGATCAGCCCGAGCTGCTGGTCGGCGCGCGCAAGGAGTGCCCGCTGGTCGCCGGGATCGGCGAGGGGGAGAGCTTCCTCGCCTCGGCGATTCCCGGCTTCCTCGCCGAGACGCGGCGGACGCTGACGATCGAAAACGACGAGGTGGTGACGATCGACGCCGGGGGCGTGCGGATCGTCGACGCCGCAGGGAACCCGGTCGAGCGCGCGCCGGAGGAAGTCGATTGGGACGAGGCCGCCGCCGAGAAGGCCGGCTACGAGACCTTCATGCTGAAGGAGATCCACGAACAGGCCGACGCGGTGGCCGAAACGATCGCCGACCGCCTGCCGGCCGACGACGGCGTCGACCTCTCCGAGATCGGCCTGGCCGACGAGTTCCTGCGCGGCCTGAAGCGGATCGTGATCGTCGCCGCCGGCACCTCCTACCACGCCGGCCTGGTCGGTCGCTACGCGATCGAGGAATGGGCGCGCGTGCCGGTCGAAATGGACGTCGCCTCCGAGTACCGCTACCGCAACCCCGTGGTCGGCCCCGGCGACCTGGTGATCGGGATCACCCAGTCGGGCGAGACGGCCGACACGCTGGCGGCGATGCGGCTCGCCCGCGAGCGCGGCGCGACGGTGCTCGCGCTGACGAACATCATGGGCAGCCAGGCGACCCGCGACGCCGACGCCGTCCTCTACACGCGCAGCGGCATGGAGATCAGCGTCGCCGCGACCAAGACCTTCGTCGCCCAGGTGGCGGCGATGTACCTGCTGGGGTTGCGGCTGGCCGAGCTGCGGGGGACGCTGCCACCGGAGCGGCTCGCCGAGCTGGTCGCCGAGATGAAGGCGCTGCCCTCGAAGATCGAGGCGACGATCGAGGGCTGCGAGGAGCACGTGCGGGAGATCGCCGCGACGCACGGTGAGGAGGGCTTCTTCCTCTACCTCGGCCGCCACATCGGCCTGCCGGTCTGCCTCGAGGGGGCGCTGAAGCTGAAGGAGATCTCCTACATCCCGACCGACGCCTACGCCGCCGGCGAGATGAAGCACGGCCCGATCGCGCTGCTCGACGAGTCGACGCCGGTGGTCTGCGTCGCCACCGACAGCCCGATCCTCGACAAGGTGCTCTCCAACCTCGAAGAGGTGCGGGCGCGGGGCGCCCACACGATCGCCGTCGTCACCGAGGGCGACGAGCGGGCCGCCGCGGTCGCCGAGCAGACGATCCGGGTCGCCGCCAGCGACTGGATCCTGCAGCCGATCCTGGCGATCCTGCCGCTGCAGCTGCTGGCCTACGACATCGCCCGCGGGCGCGGCCTCAACGTCGACCAGCCGCGCAACCTGGCGAAGACGGTCACGGTCGAGTGACCGGGGGGCCGCCGCCCTCATATAGCATCGCCGCGATGAGGCTTCGTGTCGTCCTCGCCGCCGCTCTCTTCCTGCTTGCTCTGGCCGGTTGCGGAGGCGGTTCCGGTTCCGGTTCCGATCTCGCCGCCCTGGCGCCCCCCGGGACGCCGGTCTTCGCCGAAGGCACGCTGCGGCCGGAAGGAGAGCTGAAGGAAAACGTCGACGCGATCGCCAAGCGGGTCGCGGGCGTCGACGACCTCGGCGAGCTGATCGTCGAAGAACTGGAAAGCGAAGCCGAGAAGGACGGCGAACCGGTCGACTTCGCGAAGGAAGTCGAACCGTGGCTGGGCGAGCGCGGCGGCATCTTCTTCGAGCGGCTGGAAGGCGAAGACTTCACCGGCACTGGCGTGCTCGTCGAATCGACCGACACCGAAGCCACGCAGGGATTCATCGAAAAGCACGAAGACGAGGAAGACATGGAAGGCAGGGTCGCCGGCCTGGTCGGCGACTTCCTCGTCATCGCCGAAGACCGCAAGGTCTTCGATGAAGTCGAAGCCGCCTCGGAGGGCGAGGCGCTGGGCGACGAAGACACCTTCACCAAGGCGATCTCCGCCGCCTCCGACGGCAGCCTCGCCGACGTGTACGTCGATGTCGGGAAGCTGATCGACCAGAACGGCGGCAAGATCGACCCGACGGCGCGCAAGGTCCTGCAGAACGCCGGCATCGATCCCAGCGACGCGACGGCCGTCGCGTCCGTCGTCCCCGGCGCCGAACAGGTCGCGGTCGAGTTGAGCGGCGACCTCGGCGGCGAGGAAGCGCCGACCGGCGACGCCTCGGACCTGCTCGGCGAACTTCCCGCCGACGCCTTCGCCGGCTTCTCGGTCAGCGGCTTCGGCCAGCAGCTGACCGAAGCGATCGACAGCCTCGACGAAGAAGGTGTCGCGGACACCGTGCCGCCGAACCAGCTGAAGAAGGGCTTGAAGCAGTTCGGCCTCGACCTCGAAGCGATCGCCGAATCGCTGCAGGAAGCCGCGGTCTTCGCCAGCGGCTCAAACAAGAGCAAGCTCGGCGGGGCGCTCGTTTTCAGCACCAAGGGCGATGCGGCGACCGAAGCAATCGCCAACGTCGGCGTGCTGCTGCGCAAAGTGCGGGTCCAGGGTGTGACCGCGCTGAGCGGCAAGTACAGCGGCTTCTCGATCCGCAGCGACGAACTCGGCGACAAGCCGCTCGTCGTCGCGGCGAAGCAGGGCAGGCTGGCGATCGGCTACGGCCTGCCGCAGACGGTGGCCGGCTTGACCAGCGGCGCCGGCGCCGGCAAGACGCTCTCCGACCTCCCCGCCTACGAAGACGCGGTCGCTTCGCTCGGCGAGACGCCGATCAGCGGCTTCGCCAACGGCCCTGCCGCACTGAAGCTCGCGAGCGCGCTGATCCCCGGCTCCGACGAAGGCTTCGAGAAGGCGAAGAAGTACCTGAAGAGCATCTCCTTCCTCGCGCTCGGCAGCGCCACTCAGGGCGAACTGGCGACGGCGAAGCTGATCGTCGGCCTGAAGTAGCGTCTCGGCCCGCCGGCGAGTCGGAACCCAACCCGGGCGTGCCCCGGTTGGCTGCCCCGGCGATGTTAAGCGAGGCTGTTATGCGCCAATCACTAACTGCTTTGATAGAATCATTGGTCAAATAGATGAATTCACAAATTCAAATCCCGAAGAACGCCTGCCCGATCTATGAAGTCCCCGACGCCGAGCCGGCCGAGCTGGCCGCACTCGAGCGAATCGAGGATCTGAGGCGGCAGCTCCGTCACAGGGTGGCGGAGCCGCGTCGTTGGGTGGGCTCGGTACGACGCGTGCTCAGCGCTCGTGCGATTCAGGGCTCCAACAGCATCGAGGGCTACGACGTCTCGCTGGAGGACGCTCTTGCGGCCGTCGAGGGAGATCAGCCGGCCGAAGCCGACGAACGCGATTGGTTGGCCGTGCTCGGCTACCGCAGGGCGATGACATACGTCCTCCAGCTTGCGAGCGATCCACATTTCGAGTACTCCTCGGCGCTGCTCCGCAGCCTGCATTTCATGATCACCGAGTACTCGCTCGACGCGAGCCCCGGCCTCTGGCGACCGGGGCCGATCTGGGTGCAGAACAGCGCCAGCGGAGAAATCGTCTACGAAGCGCCAGAGAGCGACGCCGTCCCGGAGCTGGTCGAGGCGCTGATCGGGCAGCTTTGCTCCCACGAGGACATGCCGGCGATGATTCGCGCAGCGATGGCGCATCTCAACCTCGCGATGATCCATCCGTTCCGCGACGGAAACGGCCGCATGGCTCGTTGCCTGCAGACGCTTGCGCTCGCCAGGGACAGGATCCTCTCACCTGAGTGGATGAGCATCGAGGAGTACCTCGGCGCGCATATCCAGGCCTACTACGACATCCTCGCCGAGGTGGGAAGGGGAGCCTGGAATCCTCAGCTCGATGCACGCCCATGGGTCCGATTCTGCCTGCGTGCCCACTACGTCCAGGCGGCGAATGTGCTGCGACGCATTCGCGAGTCCGAGCGGCTGTGGGTGGCGATCGACGAGTTGCGCGAGACGCATGGGTTGCCCGAGAGAGTCGTGAGCAGCCTCTTCGATGCGGCTACAGGCATGCGGATTCGAAACTCCTCTCACCGCAAGAGCGTTGAGAGCTCGGAGCTGGTCAAGATTTCGAACCAGGTCGCTACCAACGACCTCGGCGCATTGGTTCACGCGGGTCTGATCGAGCAGCGCGGGCAGAAAAGGGGCGCCTACTACGAGGCCACGGATTTGCTGCGGCAGGTTCGAGCCCGTGTGCGAGAGGAGGGCCCGCCAATCGACCCCGACTCGCTATTCGCCGTTTAGGCTGAGTGTCGTGGAGCCCTGGCTCGAGCCCCTCTACGACGCCGAAGGGATGCGCGCGGTCGATCGCTGGGCGATCGAGGAGCGGGGCGTGCCGTCGCTGGAGCTGATGGAGGCGGCGGGACGGGCCGTCGCCGAGGCGGTCGGCGAGCTGGCGCCGGAGGGGCCCGTGCGGGTCGTCTGCGGCAAGGGCAACAACGCCGGCGACGGGCTGGTCGCGGCGCGCCACCTGGCCGAGGCGGGGTTCGAGGTCGAGGCGCTGCTGCTCTGGCCGGCGGCGGAGCTGAGCGGCGACGCGGCGGCCAACCTCGAGCGCTGGGAGGCCGAGCAGGTCGGCGGCGAGCTCGCTGCTCGCCTGGCGGGCTCGGGAGCGATCGTCGACGCGATCTTCGGCACCGGCTTCGCCGGCGAGCCGCGCGCGCCCGCGCTGAGCGCGATCGAGGCGATCGAGGGTTGCGGCGCGCCGGTCGTCGCCTGCGACATCGCCTCCGGCGTCGATGCCTCCAGCGGCGAGGTCGCGGGGGCGGCGGTCGAGGCGGACGTCACGGTCAGCTTCCACGCCGCCAAGCTCGGCCACCGGGTCGCGCCCGGCAAGTGGCGCACCGGCGAGCTGCGGGTGGCGCCGATCGGGATCCCGGCGGGCGCCCCGGGCGCGCCCGTCGCCGGCACGATCGGGCCGGCGGTGCTCGAGCTGGCGCCGCGACGCGGGCCGCGCTCGACCAAGTTCAGCTCCGGACAGGTGACGATCGCCGGCGGCTCGCGCGGGCTGACCGGCGCCGTGCAGATGTCCTCCTGCGCGGCGATCCGGGCCGGGGCCGGCTACGCGACCGTCGCCGTGCCGGCTGACCTCGAGCCGGTCTTCGAGTCCGGCCGGCCGGAGGTGATGTCGGTCGGCTGCCCCGGCGGCGACGGCTGTCTCGCGCCTGCCTCGCTGAAGCCGCTGCTGCGCGCCTTCGAGCGCGCCGCCGCCGGCGTCTTCGGGCCGGGCCTCGGCCGCGACCCCGGCTCGGTCGAGCTGGCGCGCGAGGCGCTGGCCCGGATCGGCGCGCCACTGGTCCTCGACGCCGACGGCCTCAATGCCTCCGCCGGCGAGCTCGGGCGGATCGCGGCGCGCGGGGCGCCGACCGTGCTGACCCCGCACGCCGGCGAGCTGGGGCGGCTGCTGGGGCGCGAGTCGAGCGAGATCGCCGCGCACAGGCTCGCCGCGGCGCACGAAGCCGCGCGGGCCGCCGGGGCCGTCGTCGTGCTGAAGGGCGACGACACGATCGTCAGCGACGGCGAGCGGGTCGCCGTCAACTCCCTCTCCGCTCCCGCCCTCGCGACCGCGGGAACCGGCGACGTGCTCTCCGGGATCGCCGCGGCGATGCTCGCCCGCGGCCTCGAGCCGTTCGCCGCCGCCTGCGCCGCGGTCTACGCGCACGCCCGCGCCGGCCGTGACGCGGCTCGCCGCATCGGCGCCGCGGAGTCGGTGATCGCGACTGACGTGATCGACTCGATCGCGGTGGGGATGCGTCCCGACGCCCCGGTCGAATAATCTCGCACTCACAATGGGGCTTCGCATCGGCTCCAGTCACGAAGAATCAGATATGGACGTTCCTTCCGCCGACACTCGCCTATGAAGACCGCCGCCGAGATCATGGACAGCTCCGTTCCCAGCGTCGCGCCCGACGCCGACGCCCGCGGCGCGATCGAGTTGCTCGCGCAGACCGACAAGGGGGCGATCCCCGTCGTCGACGCGGAGCGTCGCGTGGTCGGGATCGTCAGCGAGTCCGACCTGGTGCTCAGCGAAGAGCAGTCGGACCTGCACCTGCCGCACTACCTCAACATCATGGGCGGCGTCGTCTTCGTCGGCTCGATGAAGGGCTTCGAGAAGCGCCTCGACAAGGCCTTCGCGACGCGGGTCTCGGAGCTGATGACGGCCGACCCGGTCGTCGTCAAGGACTACACCAGCGCCGAGAACGTGGCCAGGAAGATCGCCGACTCGCACCACAACCACCTGCCGGTCGTCGACGAGGACGGTCGCCTGGCGGGGATGGTCACCCGGGCCGACGCGCTGGCCGCGCTCGTCGAGGACTGAGCGTGGAGCGGGCGGTCGCCCGGATCGAGCTCGGCGCCGTGCGCGAGAACTGCGCCCGCCTGAAGGCCGAGCTGGGCGAGGCGGAGCTCTGCGCGGTGGTCAAGGCCGACGGCTACGGCCACGGCGAGCGGGCCTGCGCCGAGGCCGCGCTGGCGGGCGGGGCTACGCGGCTGGCGGTGGCTAGCGCCGCCGAGGCCGAGCGCGTGGGCCGCAGCCTCGCCCACGTGCCGCTGCTGACGATGGGGGCGCTGGCGCCGCAGGAGCTCGACACCGTGCTCGAGGCGGGCTCGGAGGTCTCCGTCTGGCGGCGCGGCTTCCTCGACCTGGTGGCGCAGCGCGCCCGCGCCCACGGCCGCCCGGCGCGGGTCCACGTCAAGCACGACAGCGGCATGGGCCGCCTGGGCAACCCGGACGGCGGCGAGGTGCTCGCCCTGCTCGGCGCCTGCGCCGAGAGCCCCGACCTGGAGCCGGCCGGCGTCTGGACGCACTTCGCGACGGCCGACGAACCGGGCGCCGACGACGGCTTCTTCGAAGCGCAGCTGGAGCGCTTCTGCGCCGTCGCCGAGGCCGCTCGCGAGGCGGTCCCCGGCGTCCTCGTGCACGCTGCCAACAGCGCCGCCGTGTTCCGCGAGCCGCGCGCCCATTTCGACATGGCGCGCTGCGGGGTCGCGGTCTACGGTCTCGACCCCTTCCAGGGCGACCCGGCCGAGCGCGGCCTGCGCCCGGCGCTCTCGCTGCGCTCCTACGTCGCCGACGTCAAGTCCTTCGTCGCCGGCGAGAGCGCCGGCTACGGCCGCACCTGGCGGGCCGAGCGCGACACCCGCGTCGGGGTGCTGCCGCTCGGCTACGGCGACGGCGTCCGTCGCGGGCTCTCCAACGACGCCGAGGCGCTGATCGGCGGCCGTCGCTACCCGCTCGTCGGCACGGTCTCGATGGACAACGTCACCGTCGACCTCGGGCCCGGCGCCGAGGTCGAGCCGGGCGCCGAGGCGGTGCTGATCGGCGCCCAGGGGGGCGACGCGATCCTCGCCGAGGAGCTCGCACGTCGCCTGGGGACGATCAACTACGAGATCACCTGCGGCATCTCCGCCCGCGTGCCCAGGGTGGCTGGGTGAGCCTCGCCGCCCGGCTCGACGCGGCGCCGCTCGTCGACCTCGCCCGGCGGGCGCTCGCCGGCGAGCCCGACGTCTGGATCGCCGGCGGCGCGGTGCGCGACGCGGCGCTGGGGCGCGCGGTGACCGACCTCGACCTGGCCGTCGGCGGCGACCCCGAGCGCGTCGCCAGGTCGGTCGCCGACGCCGCCGGCGGGTTCGTCTTCGAGCTCTCGTCCGAGTTCGCCACCTGGCGCGCGGTCGCCCGCGACCGCTCATGGCAGGTCGACGCGACCGCGCTGCGCGGCGAGACGATCGAGGCCGACCTGGCGGCGCGCGACTTCACGCTCGGCGCCGTCGCGGCGCCGCTCGCCGGCGGCGAGCCGGTCGACCCCTTCGGCGGCATCGCCGACCTCGAGCGGCGCCGCCTGCGCGCGGTCGGCGAAGGGACCTTCCGCGCGGACCCGCTGCGGCTGCTGCGCGCCGTCCGCCTGGCCGCCGAACTGAGCCTCGAGGTCGATCCCGAGACGGCCGCGCTCGCCCGCTCGCAGGCGGCGCTCGCCGCCGATCCGGCTGGGGAGAGGCAGCTGGCGGAGCTGCGCCTCCTGCTCGGCGGCCCCGACCCCTTGCGCGGCCTGGCGCTGCTGGACGAGCTCGGGCTGACCGCCGTCGTGCTGCCCGAGGTCGAGGCGCTGCGCGGCGTCGAGCAGGGCCCCAACCACCACCTCGACGTGCTCGGGCACACGCGCGCCGTGCTCGAGCGCACGCTCGAGGTCGAGGCCGACCTCGAGCGCTTCGCCGGCGAGCGCGCGGCCGACGCCCGGGCGCTGCTCGCGGAGCCGCTGGCCGACGAGATGAGCCGCGGCACGGCGCTGCGCTTCGGCGCCCTCCTCCACGACATCGCCAAGCCCCAGACCAGGGGCGAGCGCGACGGCTGGGTGACCTTCGTCGGCCACGACAGCGTCGGCGCCGAGACGATCGGCCGGATCTGCCGGCGCCTGCGGGCGAGCGGCAAGCTGACCCGGCACCTGCAGGCGCTGGCGCTGCACCACCTGCGGCTCGGCTTCATGGTCCACGAGATGCCGCTGCCGCCGCGGCGCGTGCACGAGTACCTGCGGGCGACCGAGCCCGTCGCCGCCGACGTCACCCTGCTCACCGTCGCCGACCGGCTCTCGGCGCGCGGCGGCGGCCCCTTCGCCACCGAGGAGGCGATCCAGGCCCACCTCGACCTCGCGCGGCAGATGCTCGGCGCGGCGCTCGACTGGCGCCGCGACGGGCCACCGGCGCCGCTCCTGCGCGGCGACGAGCTCGCGCGCGAGCTTGGGATCGCCCCCGGGCCGGAGCTGGGCGACCTGCTGACGGAGCTCGAGGCCGCCCAGTACGCGGGCGAGGTGAGCACGCGCGAGCAGGCGATCGGGTGGGCGCGCAGGCTGCGCGGCTGACCTCAGCCTTGGGGGTCGTATACGCTGCCCGCCCTATGAGCGCGGAGCGAGCAAGCGTGCATCTCTGGTTCTTCGCGCCGCGAGCGAAGCGCGAGGACTTGTGATGGCCAAAGAGGAGAAGATCGAGATGGAGGGCGAGATCACGGAGGCCCTCCCCAACACGATGTTCCGGGTCAAACTCGACAACGGGCACGAGGTGCTCGGCCACATCTCCGGCAAGATGCGCCGCCACTACATCCGCATCCTTCCCGGCGACCGCGTAAAGATCGAGCTTTCTCCGTACGACCTGGACCGCGGTCGTATTACCTATCGCTACAAATAGGCGCCATCTCTAGCACCAGCGCCGACCAGGCGAAATCCTTGGCGCCCATCCCCCTTCCGGTCCTCGGGTCGTAGTACTCGCGCAACCCTTCCCGCTCGACCGTGGCGATCAGGCCGTCGGCCATGCGCTGCGCCTCCTGCTCGTAGCCCAGGCGGCGTAGGCCGAGCCAGCAGAGCCAGGCGGCGTTGACCCAGGTCGGGCCGCGCCAGTAGCGGCGGATCGGGCCGCGGCCGCCGCCCGGCTCGTAGCTCGGCTCGCAGGCCGCCACCGAGGGAGGAGCGACCGGGGTGAGGAACTCGCGCTCGCTCATCAGGTGCTGCTCGACCAGGCGCCGTCCGATCTCCTCCGGCAGGTCGGGCAGCGCGAGCGGCGCCAGCGCGGCGACCGTCGCGACCGCGGGCCGGGCGCCGCCGGGCTGCGCCTCGTCGAGGAAGAGGCCGCGGCGCTCGTCCCAGAGCCGCTCGACCAGGGCGGGCGTCGCCGAGGGCCGCCCGAGCGCCTGCAGCGAGAGCGACCAGAAGGTGTTGACGAGCACCTCGCAGAGCACCGGGCCGCCGGCGTCGCGGACCCGGCGCGCGTCGAAGCCGCGGCGCCGGTTGGCCGCGACGAGCAGCGGGAAGCCGAGGCGGCCGCCGGCGCGCCGGCCCCAGACCGGGTCGAACTTCGGCGACGCGTCGAGCCCCGACTCGTCCGGCTGCACGATCCACAGCAGCCCGTCGCCGTCGAGGTCGCGGTTGCGCGCCAGCCACTCGGCCTGGGCGCCGATCCGCGGCTCCGCCGCCGGGTCGCCGACGGCGATCCGCCAGGCCCAGGCGAGCAGCGGCGGCTGGATCGTCTCGGTCTGGAAGGCGCGGCGCGAGGCGACGTTGTAGAAGGGGTAGCGGCCGAGGCTGACGGAGCGGTCCCAGAAGATCGTGTGGCCGACGAAGCCGTCGGGGCGCTGCGCGGCGAGCAGCGTCTCGAGCTCGGCGCGGGCGCGCTGCGGATCGAAGCGCCGCCGGCAGATCGCGGCGAAGCAGGAGTCCCAGTGCCACTGCCACGGGTAGCGCCCCGGGCTCGGCCGCGTGTAGGCGAAGCGCACGCCGTCGCGCTCTCCCTCCAGCCACCCCCGCCGCAACACCATCTCCGCCAGCTCGGCGGCCGACGGGCCGATTTGTCCGCCCCGAGCGGACATTTAGGCCCGTCGGCGGCGGGGGGTCACGCGCCGGTGCGGCGCATTTCGCGCAGGGCCAGGGCGCCGAAGACGAGCAGCAGGCCCGCGAGGGCCGCGAGGCCGGGCCAGGTGTCGGACCAGGTGACGCCGCCGACGAAGCCCTGGCGCGCCGCTTCGACCACCTGCGTGACCGGGTTGACGCGGGCGACCTTCTCCAGCCACCCCTGCAGCAGCGCCAGCGGCGCGTAGGCGGTCGTCGTCAGGATCAGCGCCATCATCGCGGCCTGCATCAGCGGCGCCGCCGACTGGCTCTTGAAGCGCAGCGCCAGCATCGAGCCCCAGCAGGCGGCGACGGCGGCCATCGCGGCGACCATGAAGAAGGTGACGAGCAGCCCGCCGAAGCCGGGCCAGCCGGCGCCGAGCAGCAGCGCGATCGCGAACACGAAGGCCCCGGGGATCAGCGACCGCGCGCTCGCCGCGAGCACCGTCCCCGCGAGCAGCACCCAGCGCGGGGCGGGGGAGACGAGCAGCCGGTCGAGCCAGCCCTGCTCGATGTCGCGCGCCATGTTGACGCCCGCCGCGGCGCCGGTGAAGCCCGCCCCCTGGAGCATGCTGACGGGCACGATGAAGCTCTCGTAGGCGCCGGTTTCGAAGCCCTTCAGCTGCGTCAGGGCGCCGAAGACGCCGTTCAGGCCGAGGAAGAAGATCGTCGGCGCGAGCACCCCCGGGATCGCCGCGCCCGGCACCCGCAGCAGCTCGTTCCTGGCGCGCGAGATCAGCGCCCCGATCGTCGCCAGATTGGCGCGCCAGGCGGGCAGGGTCGCGGTCCCGTCCATCAGCCCACCCGCAGGCGGTGGCGCAGCGCCCGCGCGCTCAGCCCGAGCCCGATGGCGACGATGCCGGCGATCGCCAGCACGGCTTCGGCCGTGTCGCGCGCGTCGACGCCGGAGACGATCGGCTCGCGCACCCCTTCGACGATGAAGCTGAACGGGTTGTATTCGGCGAGGGTCTTCGCCGGCTCGATCATCAGCCCGACCGGGAAGAAGGCGGAGGAGAGGAAGAGCACGACGAGGACCAGCGGAAAGAGCCCCTGGACGACGCTGGCGCTGCCGGTGCGCAGGGCGATCGCGGCGCCGACCCCGCCGACCGCCGCCGCGGTCACGGTGACCAGGGCGATCGCGAGCAGCGCGCCCGGCACGCCGCCGGCGATCTCGGCGCCGAAGGCGAGGCCGATCGCGAAGAACCAGAGCGCCGCGAAGAGGCCGAGCGCGGCGGTGCCGACGAGCCGGCCGAGGACGATCGCGTAGCGCGAGATCGGCGCCGCGAAGAGCCGGTCGGTGAAGCCCATCTCGATGTCGACCGCCAGCGCGATGCCGCCGCTGTTGCCGGCCAGCATCAGCGACTGCATCATCGCCCCGGCGAGCATGAACTGGAGGAAACTCTGCACCGGCGGGAAGCCGGGCAGTTCGACCGCGCTGCCCGCGCCGCCAGTCTGGATCGCCAGCAGGATCGTCGGGAAGACGACGATCGGCGCCATCAGCTGAGGCCGGCGGAAGGTCTGGCGGATCGAGCGCAGACCCAGGGCCCTGACGACCCGCAGGTTGAGCCGCAAATGGCTCAAGCGGGGACCGCCTCCTCGCCGCTCTCGCCCTCCTCCTTCTCCAGGTGATACCCCGTCTTGGCGACGAAGACGTCGTCGAGGCTGGGGTGGACGAGCTCCAGCGAGCCGACCTCGATCCCGGCCTCGTCGAGCGCCCGCACGACGCGCGGGATGTCGGCGGCGCCGTGCTCGACCTCGACCAGGACGGTCTTCGCGTCGACCGGCGGCAGCAGCGGCCCGATGCGACTGCAGATCTCCTCCGCCTCGGCGATCGAGCCCTCCTCCAGCTGCAGGCGGACGTGCGGGGCGCCGACCTCGGCCTTGAGCGAGGCGGGCGTCCCTTCGGCGACGATCTTGCCGCTGTCGATGATCCCGACGTTGTCGGCGAGCTGGTCGGCCTCCTCGAGGTACTGGGTGGTGAGGAAGACCGTCGTGCCGTCGTCGTTGAGCGCCCGCACCTCCTCCCAGATCGTCTTGCGGCTGACCGGGTCGAGGCCCGTAGTCGGCTCGTCGAGGAAGAGCACGCGCGGTTCGTGCACCAGGGCCGCGGCGAGGTCGAGCCGGCGCTGCATGCCGCCCGAGTAGGCGCCGACGCGGCGGTCGGCGGCGTCGGCGAGGTCGACCCGCTCGAGCAGGTCGTCGGCGCGGCGCCGGCCCTCGGGGCCGGGCAGGCCCTGCAGCGTCGCCTGCAGGCGGATCAGCTCGCGGCCGGTCATCAGCGGGTCGAGCGCCGCCTCCTGCAGCGCGACGCCGATCGAGGCGCGCACCTGGCGCGCTTCGGCGACCACGTCGTGGCCGGCGACGGTCGCCCGGCCCCCGGTCGGCAGCAGCAGCGTGGTCAGCATCCGCACGGTCGTCGTCTTGCCGGCGCCGTTGGGGCCGAGGAAGCCGTAGATCTCGCCCTCGCCGACCGCGATGTCGACGCCGCGCACGGCGAGCACGTCATCGAAGGCGCGCTCCAGGCCCTGGACCGAGATCGCGGCAGCGGCGGCCACCTACACCTCCGTCGCGGAGGCTTCGGCGAGCGGCGGCGCGGCGTCGACCCAGCGGCGGCCGTTCGCCCGCTCCAGCGCCTCGGCGGCGTCGAGCAGCAGCTCGTCGGCGCCCCAGGCCGCCTGCAGCTGCAGGGCGAGCGGCAGGCCGTCGCCGCTGAGGCCGACCGGGACGCTGATCGCCGGGATCCCGCTGAGGTTGGCGAGCGCGCCGCCGCGCACGTTCGCCTGGTCGGCGCTGTGGGCGCCGGAAGGCAGCTCGACCACGGGGGCCTCGAGCGGCGGCGCCGGGGCGGGGATGGTCGGCCAGGCGATCACGTCGACGTCGGCGAAGAGCGCGGCTAGGCGCCGTCGCATCAGCGTGCGCAGCCGCTGCGCCTGCGCGACGGCGGCGGCCGGCAGCAGCATCCCGTACTTGAGCGTGCCGCGGGCGATCGGGCTGAGCTCGGGGCTGAGCCGGTTGAGCTTCTGCGGCGTCGCGCCGCTCAGCGCCTCCGCGTTGATCGTCAGCAGCGCCGCCAGGGTCGCCGGCTCGAGGTCGGGCAGCTCGATCTCGCGGATCTCGCCGCCAGTCTCGGCGCGCAGCGCCTCGGTCGCCTCCTCGCAGGCGGCCGCCACCTCGGGCGTCACGTCCTCGGAGACCGCGTCGCGCACGACCCCGATCCGCAGCCCCCCGGCGTCGCCCGCGGCGAGCTCTTCGCCGCAGAGGACGGAGCCGAGCAGGCGGCAGTCGGCGGCGTCGGCGCAGAGCGGCCCGGAGACGATCAGGCTGGTGATCGGCGCCATGTGGTGGCCCTGCATCGCCGCACGGCCGAAGGTCGGCTTGAGCCCGGTCAGCCCGCAGTAGGCGGCGGGAAAGCGCACCGAGCCGAGCCCGTCGGCGCCGACCGCGCCGGCGACCAGGCGAGCTGCGACCGAGGCCGCGGGACCGCTGGAGGAGCCGCCCGGGCAGCGCTCGGTGTCCCAGGGATTGCGGGCCGCGCCGTAGCAGGAGAGGGCGCCGGTGCTGCCGGCGCCGAGCTCGTGCATGTTGCCGACCCCGACGATCGTCGCGCCGGCGTCGCGCAGCGCGCGGTAGGGACCGGACTCGCCGGGCGCCGTCGGCGCGATCAGCTCGGCGGCGCCGAAGCGCTGCGCGCGCCAGGGCAGCGGCCACTCGTCCTTGATCACCAGCGGGACGCCGCGCAGCGGGCCCTGCGGCGCCGCGGCGAGCATCTCGCGCGAGCGCTCGGGGAAGGTCTCGACCACCGCGTTGAGCGCCGGGTTGCGCTGCTCGATCCGCGCCAGCGCGGCGTCGAGCAGCTCGCGCGGGTCGACGTCGCCGGCGGCGATCGCCGCCGCCTGGGCGCGCAGGCCGAGGTCGAGCGGCTCGCTCACGCTTCCGGCGCCTTCGAGAGGTCCGGGCAGCGCTCCGGCTCGACGTCCCGGGTGTCGAGCGCGAGCAGCTCGACCAGCGGCGGCCAGAGCAGGCCGTGGAAGGCCGCCATCACCGCGAGCTCGGTCTCGTCGGCCTCGATTCCCAGCGCCGCGAGGCCGGCCGGAATGAAGTCCTCGCTCGAGGTCGCGTTCTCAGCCACGGTCGGCAAATCTACCGGGGTGGGATCGTGCAGCGGCGCGGGAGGACCGCGGCGAGGCGCGGCGAACGGCAGAATGCCGGGGCCCGCAACCCCGGGTGCGGGCCGGGGTTGTCCCTGGAGAACGTGGTGAAAGCAGCCAAAAACCGACGCAGCAACCGTGCCCTGGCGGCGCTGGGCTTCGCCTGCGCGCTCGTCCTGTTGGTCGCCGCGACGTGGCCCGGCGCGGCAGACTCGGCGCCCCCGCGCGTCGTCGTGCTCGGCCAGACCGACCAGACCCCGCCGCCGTCCTGCCCCGGCAAGATCGTCAACAACGTCGAGGTCGTGCCCTGCCGGGTCGAGGGACACGTGACCGGCTTCCAGGTGATCGCCGGCGGCGTGCCGCGGCCCTACGAGGCGCCGTTCGACGGCAAGATCGTCGCCTGGTCGATCACGCTCTCGCGGCCCTCGCGCACCGACGGCAAGCAGATGACCGACGAGGTCGGCTTCTTCAACGAATTCCTCGGCAAGCCTTCGCAGGCGCGGATCGGCGTGCTGCGGCCCGTCCCGGGGACGAAGCCGCCGAAGTTCAAGCTCGTCCGCCAGAGCCCGCTGCAGGTGCTCAACCCCTACTTCGGCAGCACCGTGGTCTTCGCCCTCGCCCACCCGCTCAACGTCGTTCAGGGGCAGGTGGTCGCGCTGACGATCCCGACCTGGGCGCCGATGTTCGCCTTCAACGTCTCCGAAGACAACACCTGGCGCGGCAGCCGCCGCCCCAAGCACTGCTCCTCCAAGCAGGACATCCAGGGCGGCCACCCGCAGCAGGGCGTCGGCAAGATCAAGACCTACGGCTGCTACTACTCGAACGCGCGGCTGCTCTACACGGCCACCGTCGTGAAGAAGCCCTAAACGGCTTCCTGCCGGAGCCCGCAGTACGGGCAATCGCTGACGTCGAGGCCGATCAGCTGGTCGCAGCGGCGGCAGGCGCGCAGGTTCTCCGGCGTGCGCGGCAGGGCGGAGGCCGAGGGGGCGAGCGGCAGGACCATCGCCACCGGCGCCATCTCCTCGTCGGTCTCGCGGTCGATGTAGACCTGGCCGGGCTCGGCGTGGGCGAGCGCCTCGCGGCCCGAGGCCGGCGCGCGCATCCGGTAGAGCTGCTTCTGGTTCACGGCCGGGACAATATCGTTCCGTGCCACTGATTAGCGAGCGTCACAGTCCGATTCTCCGCGAGCGGGGCCGATATGGCTGCTAGCCGCCGCCCGCGGACGCGAAGCGGAGCAGGCGGCGGTTCATGAGAGTCCTGCTTTTCCACGGCTACATGCTGCGCGGGACCGGCAGCAACATCTACACCGCCAATCTGGCGCGGGCGCTGGCGAGGCTCGGCCACGAGGCGCATCTGCTCTGCCAGGACGAGCAGGTGCGGATCGAGGGCGTCGAGATCCACAACCCCGAGATCGGCGGGCTGCTGCCGGTCTACGTCAAGGATCCCTACGAGGGGTTCGAGGTCAAGGCGTTCGAGGAGCTGAGCGAAGGCGAGCTCGACCGCTACATCGACGCCAACGTCAAGGCGGTGCGGGAAGTCGCCGAGCGCGTCGGCGGGTTCGACGCGGCGCTGGCGGGGCACCTGGTGATGGGGCCGGCGATCCTCGCGCGGGCGAGAGTCGGCTCGTTTGCGGCCAAGGTGCACGGGTCGGCGCTGGAGTACACGGTCAAGCCGAATCCGCGGTTTCTGCCTCATGCCGAAGAGGGGATGGCGGCGGCTACCACGGTGCTCGTCGGGTCGCGGCATACGGCTGAGTCGTTGTGGGAGGCGTTGCCTGGCGTGGCCGGGTTGGCCGAGAAGACTCGGCTCGGTCCTCCTGGTGTCGACACGGATGCGTTTGGCCCGCGGGTCCTGTCGCGGCAGGAGGGGGAGTCAGCGGCCTCGATCGGCCGGACTCCCCCTCCTACCGCGCCACCCGCGGGAGAAGCGCTTGGCGTTGTGTTCGTTGGGAAGTTGATCGTCTCTAAGGGAGTGGACTTGTTGCTCGCTGCTTGGCCGCTGGTGCTGGCCGAGCAGCCGGGAGCTCGGCTCGTCGTTGCTGGGTACGGGGCGTTCGAGTCGGGGCTCAGGCGGTTGGTGGACGCCCTCGATGGGGGGGCGCTGGACATAGCGCAGGAGATCGCTGAAGCCGGCAGGGGGCTCGAGGGCGGTTCCGCGGAGCCGTTGACGATTCTGAGGGGGTTTCTGGCGAATCTGCCGCCTAACTACATGGATGCGGCAAGGGGTATGGCTAGCTCGGTCGAGTTCATCGGGCGGCTCGAGCACGATGAGGTTGCGGAGTTGCTTCCTGGGATGGAGGCGCTTGTTATGCCCAGCACGTTCCCCGAGGCATTTGGGATGGTCGCTGCCGAGGCGGCGGCTTGCGGGGTCTTGCCGGTGTCCGCCGGGCACTCCGGGATGAAGGAGGTCTCTCGGGAGCTCGCCAAGACGTTGCCCGCGGATGTGGCGGCGCTGGTCTCGTTTCCGGTCGCGGAGGGGGCTGTCGAGGCGATCGCCGCGCGGCTCAACGCCTGGCTCGCGCTTCCGGAGGAGCGGCGGGCCGAGGCTCGCGAGGCCCTGGTTGCGACCGCTCGCCGGCTCTGGAGCTGGGAAGGGGTGGCGCGTGGGGTGCTGGCGGCGTCGGCGGGCGAGGGGGCGGAAAACCTCCCGCCGCCGCTTCAATAGAATGCCCCGCCGTCGATGACCGGCCGCCTGCCGATAGCCAAGATGCTCGCCGCCACCCTCGCCCTCGCCGCGGCGATCTCGGCTGTGATGCTGTCGATCAACTGGAACGGCCAGGAGGCCTCCACGGCGGCGCCGAAGATCGACGATCTGCTCAACGTGATGATCGTCCTCTCGTCCTTCGTCTTCGCGCTGGTGATCGTGATGCTCTTCTACGCGCTGTGGAAATTCAAAGCCAAGCCGGGCGACGAGTCCGACGGCGAGCCGATCCACGGCAACACGCGGCTCGAGGTCGCCTGGACGCTGATCCCGACGGTGATCGTGCTCTTCGCCGCGGGCTACAGCTGGGCGGTGCTCAACGACATCGAAAAGACCGAAGGCCAGCCGATCACGGTCGACGTCTTCTCCCAGCAGTTCGCGTGGAGCTTCGGCTACCCGGGCAAGGGCAACAAGTTCGTCGAGGGCGAGCTGCACGTGCCGGTCGACCGCCAGGTCAAGTTCAAGATGCACTCCCAGGACGTGATCCACTCCTTCTGGGTGCCCGAGTGGCGGGTGAAGAAAGACAACGTGCCGGGAATCACGACCACGGCAACGGTAACGCCGGACGAGGTCGGCACCTACCAGCTGATCTGCACCGAGCTCTGCGGCTTCGGCCACGCCTCGATGCGGGCGAAGGTCGTGGTCGAGCCGCCGGCCCAGTTCCGCAAATGGGTCGCCGGCCTGAAGGAAACGGTGCCGCCGCCCTACATGGAGTCGATCCGCCAGGACACCGAAACCAACCCGGTCGAACCCGTCGGGGCGGGCGGGGCATAATGGAGGCGAGCCGCCGATGACCGCAGCGATCAAGCAACCGGGATGGACTCGAGGCGCGCTCGGCGCGCTCGGCGGCGCCGCCTTCGGCGTCGGCCTGGTCGTCGTCCTGCGGGCGATCTCGGGGCTGGAGATCTGGCAGACCGAGCAGACCGGCTACCCGCACGTGGTCGTGCCGCTGATCACCGGCCCGCTCGGCTTCCTGCTCGGCTTCGGCTGCTTCGACTACTGGCTGCGCTGGGCGGTCGGCATGCCGACGATCCCCGACGACCACTCCCAGCACGGCGCCAAGAGCTGGAAGGACTACTTCTACTTCAACACCGACCACAAGGTGATCGGCGTCCAGTACGTCTGCACCACCTTCTTCTTCTTCTTCGTGGGCGGCCTGATGGCGATGCTGATCCGGGCCGAGCTGGCGCAGCCGGGCACCCAGATCGTCGACGCCGCGACCTTCAACAGCCTCTTCTCGACCCACGCGGTGCTGATGATCTTCGTCTTCGTGATCCCGGTCTTCGCCGGGCTCGCGAACTACGTGCTGCCGCTGATGATCGGCGCCCCGGACATGGCGTTCCCGCGCCTCAACGCGCTCAGCTTCTGGATGCTGCCGCTGGCCGGGTTGCTGTTCATCGGCAGCTTCCTCGCCCCGGGCGGCGCCTTCGACGCAGGCTGGACCGGCTACGCGCCGCTCTCCACCGGCGCGCCCCTCGGCCAGTCGTTCTTCAACCTGGGCGTGCAGTTCGCCGGCGCCTCCTCGATCGCCACGGCGCTCAACTTCCTGGTCACGATCATCACCATGCGCGCGCCCGGGATGACCTTCTGGCGCATGCCGCTGCTGGTCTGGGCGAACCTCTCGACCTCGCTGCTGGTCGTCGCCGCCACCCCGTTCGTCGCCGGCGCTCAGTTCATGGTCTTCTTCGACCGCGTGCTCGGCACCCAGTTCTTCCAGTTCGCGGGCGGCGGCGACGTGATCAGCTACCAGCACATCTTCTGGTTCTACTCGCACCCGGCCGTCTACATCATGATGCTGCCGGGCTTCGGGATCATCTCCGAGGTCATCTCGACCCACGCCCGCAAACCGATCTTCGGCTACCGGCTGATGGCGCTGGCGCTGATCGGGATCGTCGTGCTCAGCTACTCGGTCTGGGCGCACCACATGTTCGTCGCCGGCATGTTCAGCTGGCTGCGCGTGCCGATGATGATCACGACGCTGCTGATCGCGGTGCCGACCGGGATCAAGATCTTCTCCTGGCTGGGCACGCTCTACTTCGGCAAGATCCACACCTATTCGACCGCGATGCTGTTCGCGCTCGCCTTCATCGTCACGTTCACGATCGGCGGGATCAGCGGCGTGATGCTCGGCATGGTGCCGATCGACATCCACGTCTCCGATACCTACTTCATCGTCGCCCACATCCACTTCGTGCTCTTCGGCGGCTCGGTCTTCACGATCTTCGCCGGCGTCTACCACTGGTTCCCGAAGATGACCGGGCGGATGTACGACGAGAAGCTCGGCCGCGTCCACTTCTGGGGCACCGTGGTCGGCACCTGGGGCACCTTCATCCCGATGCACTGGATCGGCATGGACGGGATGCCGCGCCGCGTCGCCGACTACGCGGCCCAGTTCGGCGATTGGAACCTGCTGATCAGCATCTGCGCCTTCTTCCTCGGCGCCGTCCAGCTCGTTTTCGTCTACAACATGATCGTCAGCTGGCGCTTCGGGCCCCGGGCCGAAGCCAACCCCTGGCGGGCAAACTCGATCGAGTGGCAGGTCTCCTCGCCGCCGCCGATCTTCAACTTCGACGAGATCCCGCGCGTCGTCGGCGGTCCCTACGAGTTCGGCGTGCCCGGTGCGCGCCACGCGATCATGCCCGGCGAATCCGCCGAGGTCGCTGAACCCGAGCCCTCGGTGGTGGGGCAGGCGTGACGACGGGGGCGCGCAACGAGGCGAAGCCCCTGCTCGTCTTCCTCAACGAGGTGGCGGGCGGGCGCAAGCTGCTGCAGGCGGTGCAGGAGCGCGCCGGCGACGTCCCCTTCGTCGCCGTCGCGGCGCCGCAGAACCAGCCTGCGGTCGGTCAGCTGATCGACAGCGGCGAGCTGCGCGACGCCGCCCGAGCCCGGGTCGAGGTGACGATGTCGGTGCTCTCCGAGTACGGGCTCGAATCGGTCGGCGAGGTGATGGACCGCGACCCGGCGCTTGCCCTCGACGACGCCGTGCGCGCCCACCGGCCGGGCGAGGTGCTGCTCTCCTGCCTCTACGAGACGCGCTTCGGCGTCGCCCGCAAGGACCTGGTCGAGTGGGCCCGGGCGCGCTTCGAGCCGGAGGTGAAGGTGACCCACGTCCCGGTGCGGATCGAGGACGACGCGATCCGCTGGGACGTCAACCACAAGCTCGTCGTCGCGACGCAGACCGTCGCCGCCCCGGACCTGGTCGCGCGGCTCGAGGAAGACGCCGCCCAGCGCCCGCACCGCTACACGATCGTCTGCCCGCGCACCGATGACGTCTCGGAGCCGGAGATCGTCCGCGACCTGGCATCGACCCTGGCGAAGCTCTACAAGGCCGACGTCGACGCGACCGGCCAGCCGATGAGCCCCGACCCGTTCCACGCCGTGCAGAACGCGGTCGAGCACTACCGGGTCGACGAGGTCCTGATCTCGACCTTCGCCGGCGAGGAGTCGCACTGGCTCGACGAGGACCTGGTCGGCCGGGCGCGCGAGATAACCGACAAGCCGGTCGAGCACCTCGAGGTGGGCCGGCCCGCCGAGGCGGTCGCCGCCGCGGTGGCCGAGGGAGGGGGGACGACCTGATGGAGAGCGCGACCGTAGCCCTCGGCCACGCCCACGAGGAGCACCACGGGCCGCCGGAGGCCAACCAGAGCTCGCGGATCGACCGCCAGACGCTCGGCATCCTGCTCTTCATCGTCTCCGAGGTGATGCTCTTCGGGGCCTTCTTCGCCTCCTACTTCTTCCTCCGCGTGGTCGTCGCCCCGCCGACCTGGCCGCCGGACCCCTACGAGCTGCCGGTCGCAGTCGCCGGCGTCAACACGGCGATCCTCGTCTCCTCGAGCTTCACGATCCACTACGCCCTGGAGGCGATCCGGCGGGGCAACAAGAAGGGCCTCAAACTCGGCCTCGTGCTCACCTGGCTGCTCGGCGCGACCTTCCTCTTCATCCAGATCAACGAGTACGCGCACATCGGCTTCAGCGCCCGCGACCTCGCCTTCGGCTCGATCTTCTACGGCCTCACCGGCCTGCACGGCGCCCACGTCTTCATCGGGCTCTGCCTGCTCAGCTTCGCCACGATCCGCGCCTTCCGCGGCCACTTCGGCCCCAAGGCCGAGGACCACCTGGGTGTCGAGGTGCCGGGCATCTACTGGCACTTCGTCGACGTGATGTGGCTGATCGTCTATACGGCTGTGTATATCCTCTGACGAGGCCGCTGCAAAGCGGCGCATCTCGGGGTCCTCGGCTGAGACGGCTGCAAATCTGCGCCTGGCGGCGTCCTCGGTCGGTCGCCTGCGGGTCACGCACTAATGTGCGTTCCCCTTGTCGACCTCCCTGCGTCCTAGCCAGGCTTGATTTTCACCGTCTCAGCATCTGATATCCGATGAGGATTTCCGAGGAAGCAGTTTTCAAATGGGTGGTGATCGTCGCGGTCGCCGCTGCCTCGATCGCTGCGGTGACGCTGCTGACTACGCCGCTGGTTGGGGCGCTTTGGGCGCTGGCCCTGGTTCTTGCCGGGGCGTGGCACGCGTATCGCTGGTGGCGGGGCCGCGGCGCGGCTCGAGGCGGCCCGCGGTAGCGACCGTCCAGAGCATCGCCAGCCAGGTGACGGTGGCGAGGGCGACGTGGACCCAGACGAGCTCGCCGGGGAGCTTCAACCACCACTGGACGCCCCCTACGACCCCCTGGAGGGCGAGCAGGGCGATCACGGCCGTCAGGGGCCGGCCCGCCCGTCTGTCGCCGCCAGGGCGGCGCAGGAGCAGCCAGACGGCGACCGCGGCGAGGCCGAAGGCCGCGGCGATCGCCGCATGGCGCTGGACGACCCACTCGAGCGTCCCGGCGCCCTCGAAGGTGAAGCGGTGGACGAGCTGGCCTTCGTGGGCGCCGGCGTGGGGGCCGGAGGCGGTGGCGATCGTGCCGGCGAGGATCGTCAGCTGGCCGAAGGGGATCAGCGCCCGCACCGCCCAGACGCCGAGCCGGTCGCTGGAGCGACGTCGCTCCCAGGGCTCGTAGCGCGCGCACCAGGCGAGCGCGAAGGCGGCGTCGAGCAGCAGCATCGAGAGGATGAAGTGGCTCATCACCAGCCCCGGGGCGAGGTGGTACCTGACCACCAGCCCGCCGAGGATCGCCTGGCCGACGACGCCCAGCGGCAGCAGCGCTCCGAACAGCGCCAGGTGGCCGCGGAAGGGCCGGCGGAACCAGGCGAGCACGCTGGCGGCGATCACGGCGAAGCCGACGAAGCCGGTGAAGATCCGGTTGCCGTACTCGATCACCGCGTGGGCGTCGAGCGGCGGGACGGTGCCGCCGTAGCACTTGGGCCAGTCCGGGCAGCCGAGACCCGAGCCGGTGAGCCGTACCGCCGCGCCGGTGAGCACGATCAGCGAGAGGGCGACGAGGGCGACGAGGGCGACCTGGGCGTAGCGCCGCGGCGAGATCTCGAAGCGGTCTTTTGGACGATTCCGCACCGTCGCGACATCATCGCAGCGGCGGCGCGGCCGCTGTCAGTTGCTGGGCCCGCCTACGTCGTTTTCCTCGCCGCCGGGTCCCTCGGGCTTGGCGCTCTGGCCCCCGGCGGGCGTGTTTTCGATCAGATACTTGATCAGGTCTTTGAGTTCTTTCGGCGTCAGCGTTTCGCCGTAGTTCTGCGGCATCACGTTCGCCGGGTAGCCTTCCGCGATCTCGGCGTTGGGGTCGACGATCATCTCTTCGATCCCCGCGGCGTTGTCGTCCGGCGCCAGGTATTCGTTGAGGTTCGGCCCCGTGACCCCGCCCGATCCCGCGGCGGCGAGCGTGTGGCAGCCGCCGCAGCCGTTGTTGGCGAAGACCTGGGCGCCGGGCCCGCCCGGCGCCTTCGGCGGTTCGGCGCCGGGCACGCCGGCCCACATGCCGACGTAGGCGGCGACGTCGTCGAGGTCCTGGCCGCTGACGATGTCGGCCGGCATCGAGTTGTTGGGGCTGGCGGTGCTCGGGCGCGGGTTCTCGACCTGGGGGATGACGATCCCTTCGATCGTGCTGTCGGTCTCGCCGGCGGCGCGGGCGGCGGCGAAGGCGTTGTCGAGGTTCGGCCCGATCTTCGCCGTGGTCCCGGCCTGCGCCATTTCGTGGCAGACGCCGCACTTCTGGATGAACAGCGCGCGGCCCCGCTGCACGTCAGCGGTGGTCGTGCCGCAGCCGCTGGAGGCGACGGCGAGCGCCGCGAGCACGGCGAGTGCGAGAAGTGCGCGGATCGGGTTGGTTGGCTTGGAGATGGTCATACGGCGCGAGGCGCGCCGCAGTCTATATGGCGGCGACGCCTGAACCGCGCCTGCCCACGGTTGATCCGTCGGGTAGGCTTGAGGCGAATCGCACTAGTCCCCGAGAGGGAAGGAGAGGCGACGCAGATGCAGGTGAGGGATGGGATGTCAGAGGTGGTTCTGACCGTCGGCACGTCGCACACGCTGCGCGAGGTCGCGGCGAAGATGGCCGAGCGCGGGATCGGCGCCGCGCTGGTCAACGACGACGGGCAGCCGGTGCCGTGCATCGTCACCGAGCGCGACATCCTCAACTCGCTCGGCCGCGGCGAGGACCCGGACTCCGAGCCCGTATCGGCGCATATGAGCGAGGGCGTCGCCGCCGCCTCGCCCGAGTGGAGCCTCGAGCACGCGGCGGCGGAGATGTCTACCCGCGGCATCCGTCACCTCGTCGTCTTCGAGGACGGCGACGTGATCGGCATGCTGTCCATGCGCGACATCGTCAAGTGCTGGACTGCGACCGGAGCGACTTCAGGTATGAGGCCCTGAGACCGGCGCATCTCGGGGTCTTCGGTCACCCCCCACCCTGCTTGGTCTCAGAACGTCAGGAGAGTGGAAATTTGATTTGTTCCACTGGCAGGACCGCGCCGCGGGCATCTTGCTTGCGCGGCAGGCGGAAGTAGTCGCGGCCGGCGCCCTTGATCATGCTGCGCAGGGCGAAGAGCAGGACCACGAGGCCGATGATCGAGTAGATCCAGCCGCGCACCATGAAGCCCTCGGCGAAGATGCCGCAGACAGCGCCGAGGGCGCCGAAGGCGAAGAAGGCGGGCGCCCAGGAGGGGCGGGGCGCGTAGACCAGCTCGCCCGGCTCGGGGATCTCGCGATGCTCGCTCATGATGCGATGTAAAGGGTGGCGGCGACGAAGCAGAGGGCGAAGATCGCCGCCGCGATCCCGCCGGCCACCAGGCCTGCGGTCATGTCGCGTCTCGAGGTCTCGCGATCCACGGGCGGATTTCTATCAGTCCGGACGGGCGAAGAGCGCGTTCAGAGCCTGGCGTCGATCGCCATCGAGCCGAAGAGCAGCGCCAGGTAAGCGAGCGAGAAGAGGTAGGTGCGCAGCGCCCAGCGGCGGTCGGCGTCGCGCAGCAGCCGCACGGCGCAGTAGATGAAGCCGGCGCCGAGCGTCATCGAGGCGAACAGGTAGGCGAGCCCGAAGCCGCCGGCGCAGAAGGGCAGCTGCGTGACGGCGTAGAGCAGCACGGTGTAGAGGAGGATCTGGCGCCGCGTCTCCTGCTCGCCGCGGACCACCGGCAGCATCGGTACGCCGGCCTTGGCGTACTCGTCCTTCATCAGCAGCGAGAGCGCCCAGAAGTGCGGCGGGGTCCAGAAGAAGACGATCGCGAAGAGGAAGAGCGCCGTGCCGCTGAGCCCGCCCGTGACCGCCGCCCAGGCGACCAGCGGCGGCATCGCGCCGGCGGCGCCGCCGATCACGATGTTCTGCGGCGTCGCCCGCTTCAGCCACAGCGTGTAGACGAAGACGTAGCCGGCGAACCCGGCGAGCGAGAGGGTCGCGGCGAGCGGATTGACCGCCGTCGCCAGCAGGGTGAAGGAGCAGAGCTCGAGCAGTGCCCCGAAGCCGATCGCCGCCCCCGCCGAGATCCGCCCGCCGGCGACCGGGCGGTCGGCGGTGCGGGCCATGGCGCGGTCGATGTCGCGGTCGACGGCGTGGTTGACGGCGCCGGCGCCGCCGGCCGAGAGGGCGCCGCCGAGGCAGGTCAGCAGCACCAGCCCGAGCGAGGGGTCGCCCGCCACGTACATCGTCGTCACCGTGGTGAAGAGCAGTAGCGACTGCACCTTCGGCTTGGTCAGCGTGACCAGGTCGCGCAGCAGCGAAGGCGCGGCCGAGCGCTGCGCGATCGCAGCAGTCTGGGCGCCGCTCATCGAATCACCGCGGTCAGGCTACCGGCTGGCGCTCGCGGGCCGGCTGCTCTTCGCGGGCGCTGCGGTGGGCGACCGCGGCGCGGATGTCGCGCATCGGCCGGGCGCTGCGCACGTCGGGCAGCAGGTCGAAGTTGTGCGGCTCCGGCGGCGAGAGCGCGAACCACTCGAGCGAGTCGCCGCCCCAGGCGTCGTGGCCCGCCGGCCGCCCGCCCTCGCGGCTGAGGATCGCGTTGGCGAACGTCATGAAGATGCCCGCCGCGAGCACGAAGGCGCCGACCGTGGCGATCAGGTTGTAGGCGGCGAGGCCTTCGCCGCTGAAGAACTCGTAGGCGTCGATCACCTGATCGTGCGAGCTGCCGGCGAAGAACAGCGGCACGAAGGCGACGAGGAGGCCGATCGCCATCGTCCAGAAGGAGAAGCGGGCGAGCGTCTCGCCCATCTTGCGCCCGGTCATCTTCGGGAACCACCAGTGCAGCGCCGCGAAGCCGCCGAACACGGCGCCGCCGACGAGCGCGAAGTGGGTCGCGGCGGTGCTGTCGGTCGTGTGCTGGAGGCGCCAGCCGGCCGCGACCATCGCGTGGTTCATCTCCGAGACCAGCCCGATCACGATCGCGACGATCGCGCCGGCGGCGAAGAGCAGCGGCGCGCGCATCTGGATCGCGCCGCCGCTCAGCGTCGCGATCAGGTTGAAGAGGACGAGGCCGAAGGGCACGATCAGCGCCAGCGACATGATCATCGCGAAGTACATCCAGCCGAGCCCGATCGGCGCGGTGTACATGTTCTGCATCCAGGCGAGCGTGCCGAGCGCCGCGATCGCGGCCAGCGAGCCGATCACGGCGTTGCGGTTGAACAGCGGCTTGCGCGCCAGCGCCGGCACGATCTCGGCGATCGCCCCGAGCGCGAAGACGAGGATCAGCATGTAGGCGCCGGTGTAGAAGATCCAGCTCAGGTGCTGCCAGAGCAGCGGCGCGCCGCCGGCGTCGCCGGCGAAGAAGACGCCGTCGAAGTTGCGGTCGATCATCAGCATCGCGATCGCGGCGAGCATCACCGCGCCGATCGCGATCGTCAGCCAGGCGGAGATCGCCGCCGCCCAGGAGAAGACCGGCAGCCGCCGCCAGGCCATGCCCGGGGCGCGCAGGCGGCGCAGCGTCGCCACCAGGTCGACGGCGATGAGCAGGAAGCCGAGCGTCGCCAGGCCGCAGGCAGCGAGCCAGGCGTCGACGCCGTTGTTGCCGATGAAGGCGATGCCGGAGAGCGGCGGCAGCGGGTTGACGCCGGCCTCCGGCGGGGTGAAGAGGAAGGTCGTGTAGAGGACGGTCGCGCCGCCGGCGAACAGCCAGGTCCCGAGCTGGCCGAGGCGCGGCAGCGCGGTGCCGCGGGCGCCGATCTGCAGCGGCGCGACGTAGTAGAAGAAGCCGAGCGCCAGCGGCAGCGCGAAGAGGAAGATCGCCGTCGCGCCGTAGAGCGAGAGCATCCGGTTGAAGGTCACCGGCGGCATGAAGGTGTTCTCGGGGACGGCGAGCTGCAGCCGCATCAGCAGCAGCTCGACCACGGCCATGAAGAGGAAGCCGAGCGCCCCGGCGATCAGGATGCGGCCGAGGTCCTTGTGGTCGGCGCTGGTCGCGAGCTGGACCCAGCGCGCGCGGCGCGGCGGGAAGCCGTCGATCACCAGCTCGGGGCTCTGGGCGGGGCTCATGGGACCTCTCCGTCTTCGATCAGCTTTACGACGCGGTCCTGCGCCGCCTGGATGTCGTCCTTGCGGGTTTCGAGGAAGGCTTCGTACTCTTGCGGGGAGACGACTTCGACCGCCGTCCGCATCTGCGCGTAGGCCTGGCCGGAGAGGGTCGCGGCGCGGCCGAGGTAGGTCCCTTCCTCGTCGGCGCGGAAGACGACTTCGTGGGTCTTGCCGGGCACGGCGTCGGCCTTCGCGGCGAGGTCGGGCACGTCCCAGGTGTGGACGACGTCGGTGGAGACGAGGTCGAGCCTGACCTCGGTGTCGACCGGGACGACGAGCCGGTAATAGGAGAAGGCTTCGTTGGGGTACTGGTAGCGCCACAGCCACTGCTGGCCGGTGGCCTCGATCGTCAGCGGTTCGCCGCCCTTGGCCGGCAGCCCCGCCGGCCCGGTCGCGGGCGCCTCGCGGGCGCGGTCGGTGAAGACGATGCTCAGCACCAGCAGGGCGACGGCGAAGACGCCGAGGGCGCCGCCGACGCGCAGCTGGATGCCGACCCCGCCGGTCACCTGGCGCGGCTCGGCGCCGCGCGCGGCGCGGTTGCGGCCGAGCGCCAGGAGCAGGCCGCCGATCGCGGCGACCCCGAGGATCACGGCGGCGACGAAGCCGATCCAGAGCAGCGTGTCTATCTGGTCGATGGCGGGGGAGTGGGGGCTCAAAGCGCGGCCATTCTAATCACGCACGGGGGCGTTCCGCCGTGCGCACGTCGGCGGGGGTTTCGCCGGGCCGCCCTATACTCGCCCGCCTCATGCGGAGGCGATCCGGCCCATCCCCGGCGCTGCGGACCGTCGTGCGCGCCGGGGCCGCGGCGGCGATCGGCGCCGCGGTGGCGGCGCCGCTGCTGCGCAAGCGGGCGCGCCTCCCCGCGGCGGCGACGATCGCGGCCTGCGCCGGCGGGCCGCTCGGCCTCGCCGTGCTCCACCCGCGCTCGCGCAAGCGCGACGTGGTGATGTACGCGCTGCAGATGTGGGCCTTCACGATGGTCCACGAGCTGCCCTACGACGACCCCGAGCGGCTGCGCGCGCGGCTGAGGGTCCGCTACCCGATCGCGGCCGACCGGGCGCTCGGCCTCGGCCGGCTGCCCAACGTGCGCCTGCAGCGCGGCCTCGCCGGGCTGCCCCGCGTCGACACGCTCAACCGCTTCCTCACCTGGGTGCACTGGCTCTGGTTCCTCGAGCCCTACGCGGCGCTGCTGTTCATCCTGCTGCGCCACCCGGAGCGCTTCCCGCGCGCCGCGCGCCGTCTCGCCGCCGTCTTCGACCTCGGCTGCGGCGTCTACTTCCTCGCGCCGACGGCGCCGCCCTGGTGGGCCTCGGAGAACGGCGAGACCGGGGAGGAGGTGCGGCGGATCATGGTCGAGGTCGGCGAAGAGACCTGGAAATCGGCCTGGCCGGCGATGTACCGGACGCTCGGCGGCAACCCCTGGGCGGCGATGCCGTCGCTGCACTTCGCCACCTCGGTCGCGGGGGCCATCTCCCTGGCCGAAACCGGCCGCGCTCCGGGCGCCGCCGGCTGGGGCTACGCGCTGACGCTCGGCTTCGCCCTCGTCTACCTGGGCGAGCACTACGTCACCGACCTGATCGCAGGCGGCGTGCTGGTCGCCGCGGTGCAGCGCGGAGAGCCGCTCGCCGAGCCGGCCGTGGTCGCGGTGAATCGACGCCTGCAGAGCCTGGAGCGCCTGGCCAACGGGTAGCTTCCCAAGGGTGTCTCCCGAGCAGCCGCAGCCGGTGAACGGAAACGGCGGCTACGAACTGCCGCTGTTCACGCCGCGGCGCATCGCCCAGACCCTGCTCGTCGTCATCGCGATCCTGGTCGGCGTCTACTTCCTCTTCCCCAAGCTGGTCGGCCTGAGCAACGCGCTGAGCAGGCTCGGCGACGCCGACGCCGCCTGGATCGCCGTCGCGATCGCCTTCAACGTCGTCGCGATCGGCACCTACGTCGCCCTCTTCAAGGCGGTCGTCGGCGGCGACGTGCTGCGCCTCACCTGGGGCGAGACGTACGAGATCAACATGGCCGGGGTGGCGGCGACGCTGCTCTTCTCCGCCGCCGGCGCGGGCGGCATCGCGCTCACCTACTGGGCGCTGCGCAAAGCCGGCATGACCCGCCGCGACGTCGGCCGGCGGATGGTCGCCTTCCTCGCCCTGCACTACGTCTTCTACCCGTTCGCGCTGATCCTCTTCGGCGTGCTGCTGCGCACCGGCGTGCTGCCGGGCAGGCACTCGGTCGAGCTGACGGTGATACCAGCCGCGGTGGCGGGCGCGATCCTGCTGCTCGGGCTGCTGCTGGCGCTGATCCCCGCCGACCTGGGACGGCGTGCCGCCGCGCACGCCCGCGGCGAGCGGGCGCAGGCGATCGCCCACAGCATCGCCAAAGTCCCGGCGATCGCGGCGGAAGGCTTCCGCTTCGCGATCAGCCTCTTCGCCCACCCGTCGCGCGGCGGCCTGGCGGTGGTCGGCGCCGCCGGATTCTGGGCGGCGAACATCGGCATCCTCTGGGCCTCGTTCCAGGCCTTCGGCGTCGAAGTGCCGATCGCGGTGGTCGTCCAGGGGTTCTTCCTCGGCATGGTCGCCAACCTCTTCCCCCTGGCGCCCGCCGGCGTCGGGGCGGTGGACGCCGGGATGATCGGCGCCTTCGTCCTCTTCGGGATCCCCGAGGAGACCGTCTTCCCGGCGATCCTGATCTACCGCCTGGTCGCCTTCTGGCTGCCGATCCCCCCGGGTGTCGTCGCCTTCTTCCAGCTGCGCAAACGGGTCGTGCGCTGGGAAGAAGAGGGGCTGCCGGTGGACAGAGGCGGTACTATAAAAAATGAAGTATTGGACACCACGACGGCCTGAATAGACTGGCGAGGGAGCAATGAGCGAGCCGAGGAAAGTCGAGAACGTGATCGTCGTCGGCGGCGGGCCGGCGGGCTACACCGCAGCCCTCTACACGGCGCGGGCCAACCTGGAGCCGCTGGTCTTCGAGGGCTTCCAGTGGGGCGGCCAGCTGCAGAACACGACCGACGTCGAGAACTACCCGGGCTACCCCGAGGGGATCATGGGGCCGGAGATGATGGTCCAGTTCCGCGCCCAGGCGGAGCGCTTCGGCACCCGTTTCGTCACCGACGACGTCGACCGGGTCGAGCTCAGCGACGGCGGCCTGCAGAGGGTGTTCCTGGGCGAGGAGGAACACCGGGCGAAGACGGTGATCCTGGCGATGGGGGCGGAGCCGCGGCGCCTCGGCGTGCCCGGCGAGCTAGAGCTGAGCGGTTGCGGCGTGTCCACCTGCGGCGTCTGCGACGGCGCCTTCTTCAAAGGCAAGGAGGTGATCGTGATCGGCGGCGGCGACTCGGCGATGGAGGACGCGATCTTCGTCTCCAAATACGCCAGCCGGCTGACGATCGTCAACCGGCGCGACGAGTTCCGCGCCTCGCAGATCATGCAGGAGCGGGCGCGCGAACAGGGCAACATCGAGCTGAAGACGCCGTTCGTCGTCGAGGAGTTCGTCGCCGCGGAGGGCGAGCGGCGGCTCGACCACGTCCGCCTGCGCGACGCCGAGACCGGCGAGACCGAGGACTTCGCCACCGAAGGGGCCTTCGTCGCGATCGGCCACATCCCGCGCTCGGAGGTGGTCGCCGATCAGGTCGAGACCGACGAGGACGGCTACATCCTCGCCCGGCCCGGCTCGACCAGGACCAACCTGGCCGGGGTCTTCGCCGTCGGCGACGTCGTCGACCGCACCTACCGCCAGGCGGTCACCGCCGCCGGCACCGGCTGCATGGGCGCGCTCGACGCGGAGTGGTACCTGCGCGACACGCCGCCCCTAAGCTCGCCTGACCGGCGCATCTCGGCGTCCTCGGTCGCTCGCGTGCAGAGCACGCCACGCGCCCTGCGTCCTTGATCTGCTTGGTCAGGCGACCTTAGGTCAGTCTCAGTCGATCAGTTTCTGCACGACGAAGGTGCGGGCGCCGCTGGGGGTTTCGACCTCGACCGGCTTGCCGGGCTCGGCGTCGAGCAGGGCCTGGCCGATCGGCGACTCGGCCGAGAGCTTGCCGGCGGCGAGGTCGGCCTCGGTCGAGCCGACCAGGGTCCAGGTGTTGACGGCGCCTTTCCCCTCGTCGAGGACCTCGGCGGTGCGGCCGAAGGCGAAGCGGTCGCCGTCGCCGTCCGCCTCGACCACGACGGCGGTGCGCAGGCGCTCGCGCAGGCGCTTGATCCTGGTCTCCAGGTGGGCCTGGTCCTCCTTGGCGATGTGGTACTCGGCGTTCTCCTTCAGGTCGCCGAGCTCGCGCGCGGCCTTTATCCGCGCCGCCATCTCGGTCCGCCCCGGGCCTTCGAGCTGCTCGATCTCCTCGCGCAGGGCCGCGATCCCCTCCGGGGTGATCGGCTCCCCGCCTCCATCGGCGCCGTTCATGCCGTTCACCTTTGCAGATGGCGCCGGGCCGATGCGGTCCTACGGGCGTGGCGTGACGATCGGGAAGCGGTGGTCGGGCTCGTCGAGCAGGCCGAGCAGCTCGCCGATCCGCTCGCCGTCGCCCTCGACCCGGAGGCGGCCGCTCTGCGCCAGCTCGGCGACGTCGGCGGTTTTCAGCAGCAGCTCGTCGAGCGCCGCGCGATCGACCGCGAGCGTCGCCTCGGCCGCCGGCTCGTGGCGCCCCGGCCGGTGACGGAGGACGCCGTTGCGCACGCTCAGCGCGTGCGCCTCGTCGGGGTCGGCGATCACCCAGTCGATGCGCAGCTCGACCCCGGCGGCGCGCGGGCCGTCGAGCCGGATCGCCATCGCGTCGAGCAGCTGGGCGACCGAGAGGTTGGCGACGATGTCGCGCGGCGCGGCCGGGGTCGGCGTGCCGCCGACCCCCTCGCGCAGCTCGCGCGCCCCGGTGAGGAAGAAGTTGCGCCAGGTCGCGTTTTCGGCGCCGTGGCCGAGCCGCTGCAGCGCCTCGGCCTGCAGCTCGCGCGCCGCCTCGCTCTCCGGCTCGGCGAAGACCGCGTGGTTCAGCAGCTCCGCCGCCCAGCGCAGGTCGCCGGCCGCCAGCGCCTCGCGGCCCTGCGCCAGCACCGCGTCGAGCCCGCCGATCGCCGCCACGTAGCGCTGCGCCGCCTCGCGCGGCGGGTGCCGCCAGAGGTTCGCCGGGTTGCCGTCGAACCAGCCCATGTAGCGCTGGTAGATCGCCTTCACGTTGTGGCTGACCGAGCCGTAGAACTCGCGGCAGTGCCACTCCCGCGCCAGGCTCGGCGGCAGCTCGACCAGCTCGGCGATCTCGGCGCCGGTGTAGCCCTGGTTGAGCAGGCGCAGGGTCTGGTCGTGCAGGTAGGCGTACATGTCGCGCTGCTTCTCCAGCAGGGAGACGATCCGCTCGCGCCCCCAGGCGGGCCAGTGGTGGCCGCTGAACAGCACCTCCGACTCGTGCGCGAAGAGCTCGATCGCCTCGTCGAGGTGGGCGGCCCAGACGCGCGGGTCGCGGACCAGGGCGCCGCGCGGGGTGAGGATGTTGTGCATCGAGCGGGCGACGTTGTCGGCGGCGCAGAGCGCCCGCACGGCGGGGAAGTGGATGTTCATCTCGGCCGGCGCCTCGGCGCCCGGGGTGAGCTGGAAGACCATCTCGACGCCGTCGACGGTCCTCGCCTCGCCGGTCTCGGCGATCTCGACCGTCGGCGGGATCAGCGTGATCGTCCCCAGCGAGGTCGTCTGGCCGAGGCCGGCGCCGAGCTGCCCCTCGGGCCCGCGCGGCAGCAGCGCCCCGTACATGTAGCCGGCGCGGCGGCCCATCGCGGCCCCGGCGTAGACGTTCTCGCTTACCGCGTGGTGGAGGAAGCCGGCGGGCGCGAGCACCGGGACCTCGCCCGACTCGACCAGCTCGGGCGAGACGACGCCGCGGGCGCCGCCGAAGTGGTCGACGTGGCTGTGCGTGTAGATCAGGCCGGTGACGGGGCGCTCGCCGCGCTGCTCGCGGTAGAGGGTCAGGGCGGCGGCCGCGGTCTCCGCCGAGATCAGCGGGTCGATCACGACGATCCCGCGCTCGCCCTCGACGATGTGCATGTTCGAGAGGTCGAAGCCGCGCAGCTGGTAGAGGCCGGGCGCCAGCTCGAAGAGCCCGGCGATCCGCATCAGCTGCGCCTGGCGCCAGAGGTTCGGGTCGGCGGTCGCGGGCGGCTCGCCGTCGAGGAACCCGTAGGGGCGCAGGTCCCAGATCGGGCGCCCGCGCTCGTCCTCGACTACCGGCGGGTCGAACGGGGCGACGAGGCCGCGCCGCGCCTGCTCGAGGTCGCGGTCGCTCACGGGGCCGCGTCCAGGCTCGGGGCGGGCGCGTAGGCGTCGCCCTGCTCGGCCCGCAGGTCGCGCAGCAGGTCGGCGGCGCGCTCGCGGCCGATCAGCTCGGTCAGCTCCAGCGGCCCGCGCGGCCAGTTGAAGCCGAGCCGCATCGCGGTGTCCATGTCCTGCGGCGAGCCGACGTCCTCTTCGAGCGCGAAGGCCGCCTCGTTGGCGATCTGGGCGAAGAGGCGGGCGAGGATCGCCTCCGCGGCCGGGTCGGTCGCCGCCAGCTCGTCCGGGTCGAGGGTCGGACCGACGGCCTTCTCCGTTCCGGTGCGACTTTCCCACCGTGGCGGTGGGAAAGTCGCACCGGAAGCCGGGACGGGGGCGTGGTCGTAGGCGTAGAAGCCGCATCCCGACTTGCGGCCGAGCAGGCCTTCGCCGACCATCCGTTCCTGGATCGGGCTGGGGCGCCAGCGCGCCGGCTCGCCGCCCTGCGCGTAGAAGGAGCGGGCGACGCTGAGGTTGACGTCGAGGCCGATCAGGTCGAGCAGCTCGAACGGCCCCATGCGGAAGCCGCCGCCGAGGCGGACGACCCGGTCGATCGTCGGCGCGTCGGCGACCCCCTGCTCGAGCACCCGCAGCGACTCGAGGCTGAACGGGCGGGCGAGCCGGTTGGCGATGAAGCCGGGGCTGTCCTTGGCGCGGATCGGCGTGCGGCCCATGCGGCGGCCGGCCTCGGTCGCCGCCGCCAGCGCCGCCTCGGCGGAGCGCTCGGTGGCCACGACCTCGACCAGCTTCATCAGCGCCGGCGGGTTGAAGAAGTGCATGCCGACGACGCGCTCGGGGCGGGGGACCCCGGCGGCGATCGCGCCGACCGGCAGCGAGGAGGTGTTGCTGGCGAGGATCGCCTCCGGACCGCAGGCGTCCGCCAGCGACGCGAACAGCTCGCGCTTCAGAGTCAGGTCCTCCGGGGCCGCCTCGACCACCAGGTCGCAGCCTGCGAGGTCGGCGAGGCTGCCCGCGCCCTCGACCCGCTGCGCCGCCGCGGTCGCCTCGTCCTCGCTCCAGCGGCCGCGCTCGGCGCCCTTGCCGAGCGCCGCGCGCAGGCGCTCGATCCCCGTTTCCAGCGCCTCGGGCACGGGGTCGTGGAGGAGCGTCTCGTAGCCGCCCAGCGCCGCGATCTGGGCGATCCCCGCCCCCATCGTGCCGGCGCCGACGACGCCGACCCGCTCCACCTTCACCGGCCCTCGAACTTGGGCTCGCGCTTCTCGAGGAAGGCCCGCATGCCCTCGACCCGGTCCTCGGTCGCCATCGCCAGCTCGTAGTGGCGCCGCTCGCTCTCCAGGCCGGCGGCCAACCCGGTCTCCTCCGCCGCCAGCACGGCCTGCTTGGCGAGGCGCACGGCGATCGGCGGGCGCTCGGCGACGGTGCGCGCAAGCGCCATCGCCTCCTCCAGCCAGGCCTTCCCCTTCGCGACCCTGTTGACCAGGCCCATCTCCAGCGCCATCTCGGCGTCGAACTGGCGCCCGGTGAGCACGTACTCCATCGCCAGCTGCTTGCCGATCACCCGGGCCAGGCGCTGCGTGCCGCCGCCGCCGGGGATGATCCCGAGGGTGATCTCCGGTTGGCCGAAGCGGGCGGTCTCGGAGGCGACGATCATGTCGCAGGCGAGCGCCAGCTCGCAGCCGCCGCCGAGCGCGAAGCCGGATACCGCCGCGACCAGCGGCGTCTTCACCGCGGCTACGCGCCGCCAGAAGGAGGCGGCCGGGTGGCGCAGGGCGTCGGCGAAGCTGCGTTCGCTCAGCGCCTTGATGTCGGCGCCGGCGGCGAAGACCTTCTCCGAGCCGGCGATCACGATGCAGCGCGCCTCCGGGTCGGGGTCCAGCGCCTCCAGCTCCGAGGCGAGCCCCTCCATCAGCTCCGGCGAGAGGGCGTTGCGCGCCTCCGGCCGCTTGAGTCGCAGCAGCGCGACGTGGCCGTCGCGCGAGCTCTCGACCAGCTCGGGGCTCACTCCGCCTCCAGGGGAGTCATCGCGTTGATCCCGGTCGCGGCGCGGCCGATGATCAGCTTCTGGATCTGCGAGGTGCCCTCGTACAGCGTCGTCACCCGGGCGTCGCGCAGGTAGCGCTCGACCGGGTAGTCGTCGACGTAGCCGGCGCCGCCGTGCACCTGGATCGCCAGGTTGGCGCATTCGACCGCGGCCTCGGTCGCGTGCAGCTTCGCCACCGAGGTCTCCGTCGTGTTCGGCACCCCTTCGTCCTTCAGCGCGCCCGCGCGGTAGACGAGCATCCGCGAGGCGTCGCGCTTGACGATCATGTCGGCGATCATCTCCTGCACGAGCTGGAAGCGGGCGAGCGGGACGCCGAACTGCTGGCGCTCGGTGGCGTAGGCGACCGAGGCGTCGACGCAGCCGTCGCAGATGCCGACGCAGCCGGCGGCGACGCTGTAGCGGCCGTTGTCGAGGGCGCTCATCGCGACCTTGAAGCCGTCGCCGATCTCGCCCAGCATCGCGTCCTCGCCGACCTCCACCCCGTCGAGCGAGAGCTCCGCGGTGTCGGAGGAGCGCAGGCCGAGCTTGCCGTGGATCTCCTGCGTCGTGAAGCCCTCGCTCGCGGTCGGGACGAGGAAGCAGGCGAGCCCGCGGTGCTTTTTCTCCGGGTTGGTCTGGGCGAAGACCAGCGCCAGCTCGGAGAAGTTGCCGAGCGAGATCCACATCTTCTGGCCGCTGATCGACCAGCCGGAGTCGGTCTTCGTCGCGCGGGTGCGCAGGTTGGCGGCGTCGGAGCCGGTGTCGGGCTCGGTCAGGCCGAAGCAGCCGAGCGCCTCGCCCGAGCAGAGCCGCGGCAGCCACTCTTGCTTCTGCTCCTCGCTTCCCCACCGCTCGATCGAGCCGGCGACGAGCGAGGTCTGCACGGAGACGACGGTGCGGGCGGAGGAGTCGGCGCGGCCGACCTGCTCGACGATCAGCCCGTAGCCGAGGTAGTCGAGCCCGCGACCGCCGTACTGCTCGGCGACCGGGGCGCCGAGGTAGCCGACCTCGCCCAGCTTGCTCGCCAGCTCGCGGTCGAAGCGCCCGGCGCGGTCGTTGTCGCGCACGCGCGGCAGGATCTCGCGGTCGGCGAATTCGCGCGCCGCTTCGGAGATCAGGCGCTGCTCGTCGTTCAGCTGGAAGTCCATCTGGCTCTACTTTCCTTTCGTCGTTTGAAGCTCTCGGGCGAGGGTCGCGGCAAACGCCTCCTGGGCCTCGCGCGTGCGGCCCCCCGGCGCCTCCGGGAGCGCGCGGCCGTCGATCGCGGCGACGGCCTGGATCTCGCGCGTGGTCGAGGCGAGGAAGGCCTCGTGGGCGCCGCGCAGGTCGTCGACCGGCCAGGCGCCGACCTCGACGTGAAGCGCCTTGACCAGGCGGTCGCGGGTGATCGACTCGAGCACCCCGAGCTCGAGCGCCGGCGTGCGCAGGCCGCCCTCGGCGGAGACCCAGAAGATCGAGGAGGTCGGCGGCTCGAGCACGACGCCGTCGGGCCGCACGAGCACCGCCTCGTCGGCGCCGTGCGCCCTGGCGAGCCGGGTCGACTGCATGTTGGCGGCGTAGGAGAGCGACTTGACCCCGTCGAGGACCACGGTCGGGCTGTAGGTGACGGTGGCGACGCTCAGGGTCTCGGCGTGCTCGGGGATCGGCTCGACCGCGGCGATCCGGCGGCCGCCGCGGGTGACGATCAGCCGCAGCTGCCCGTCCGGACCGCCCGCCTCTTCGAGCAGCGCCTCGATCTCGCGCTCCAGCGCCGCGCGGTCGAACCCGAGCTCGATCGCCTCCGCCGAGCGCTGCAGCCGGTCGACGTGGTCCGCCAGCGCGAACGGCCGCCCCTCGTAGAGCCGGATCACCTCGAACGCCCCGTCGCCGCGGTAGAGCCCGTCGTCCTTCATCGGCACCGTCGCCTCGGCGGTGGGGGTCACCGTCCCGTCAACGCTCGCGAGTTCCATCAGCGCCATCGCCGCGCGAGGCTACCTGAAGCCCTGTGGCCGGCATAGGGGGCACAACCCTTCATCTGGGGCTCAGGGGGCTTCGAAGACGGTGGCGAGGCCCTGGCCGACACCTACGCACATGGTGGCGATGCCGTAACGGCCGCCGCGCCGCCGCAGCTCGTGGACCAGGGTGGTGGCGAGGCGGGCGCCGGAGCAGCCGAGCGGGTGGCCGAGGGCGATCGCGCCGCCGTTGACGTTGAGCCGCTCCTCGTCGATGCCGAGCTCGCGCGCGCAGGCGAGCACCTGCGAGGCGAAGGCCTCGTTGAGCTCGATCAGGTCGATCCGGTCGAGCTCGAGCCCTGCGGCGGCGAGGGCGCGCGGCACGGCGACGGCCGGGCCGATGCCCATGTAGGCGGGGTCGAGGCCGGCGACGCCGCTCGCGACGACCCGCGCGAAGGGCTCGGCGCCGAGCCGCTCGACCCCGGCCTCGGAGGCGATCAGCAGGCAGGCGGCGCCGTCGTTGAGGGTCGAGGCGTTGCCTGCGGTCACCGTGCCGCTCTCGCGGAAGACCGGCGGCAGCGCCGCCATCTTCTCCGGCGAGGCGTCGGGGCGCGGGCCCTCGTCGGCCTCGACCAGGACGGTCTCGCGGCGGCCCCTCGGCGCCTCGATCGGCGCGATCTCCTCGGCGAAGCGGCCCGACTCGGCGGCCGCGACCGCGCGCCGGTGGCTGCGCAGGGCGAAGCCGTCCTGGTCCTCGCGGCTGACGCCGTAGCGCTCGGCGACGTTCTCGCCGGTCTCGCCCATCGACTCGGTGGAGACGCCGAGCTCGGCCATCCGCGGGTTGACCATCCGCCAGCCGAGCGTCGTGTCGTGCATCGTCTGCGATCCCCGCGGCAGCCCGCGCTGCGGCTTCTCGACCACCCAGGGGGCGCGGCTCATCGACTCGACCCCGCCGGCCAGGTAGAAGTCGCCCTCGCCGAGCTTGACCGCGCGGGCCGCGCAGTTGACCGCCTCGAGCCCCGAGGCGCAGAGCCGGTTGACGGTCGCCCCCGGCACGCTACGGGGCAGCCCGGCGAGCAGCGCGGCCATGCGGGCGACGTCGCGGTTGTCCTCGCCCGACTGGTTGGCGGCGCCGAGGTAGACATCGGCGATCTGCTCGGGGTCGACGCCGCTGCGCTCGACCACGGCGCGGATCGTGTGCGCCGCGAGGTCGTCCGGCCGCACGCCGGAGAGGGCGCCGCGGTAGGCGCCCATCGGAGTGCGGATCGCGTCGACTATGTAGGCCTCACTCATCGCGGTAATCAAATACGACGGGCGACGGCAGCGTATGCTCGCCTTGTATGGGATTCGTGCTGCTCACTGTCGGGATGCTGGCGCTGATCATCGGCGTGCTGTTGCTGATCGGCCACTTCTACCAGGGCAGCGCCGCCGACCTGGTCGACTGGAAGCCGACCCGCAGCCCCGCAGTCGAGGCGCAGAACGAGCTCGACGACGTGCGCCAGATGCTCGAGGCGCAGAACGAGATGCGCCGCCGGCGCGGCGCCCCGGAGGTCGACGAGGGCGCGCTGCGCGCCGAGGTCGAAGAGGAGGAGCTGGAGCGGATGCGGCGGGGCGACCCGTTCGGGGCGTGAGGATGGACGAGTGGCGCGGGCGCTGATCGTCGGCTGCGGCTGTCGCGGCCGGGCGGTGGGCGAGCGCTTGCTGCGGCGCGGCTGGCAGGTGCGGGGGACGAGCCGCCACCGCGAAGGCCTGGCGCTGATCGAGCAGTCGGGGATCGAGCCGGCGCTCGCCGACCCGGCGGAACCCGGCAGCGTGCTCGAGCTGATCGAGGACGTCAGCGTCGTCGCCTGGCTGTTCGGCTCGGCCGAGGGCGATGACGAGGAGCTGGCGGCGCTGCACGGCCCGCGGCTCAGCCGGGTGCTCGAGCGGATCGTCGAAACGCCCGTGCGCGGCTTCGTCTACGACGGCAAGGGCAGCGTCGACCCGGTGCTGCTGGCGCACGGCAGGGAGGCGGTCGAGGCGGCCTCGGAAACCTGGAACCTGCCGATCGCCTGCCTGCTCGTCGACCCCTTCGACGACGAGACCTGGAGCGACCCGATCGAGATCTGGAGCGACGCGGCGGTCGGCGGAATCGTCGACATGCTGGAGAAGTAGGCGCGCGTCCGCATATGGCTAAACTCGGATGGGGATTCAGGCAAATAGCTGACGCGAGTTCGAGAGGAGCGGTCCGATGGCGCTGAAGATTGGTGACGAAGCCCCCGATTTCGAGGCCGAGACGACGGAGGGACGGATCCGCTTCCACGACTGGATCGGCGACTCCTGGGCCGTGCTCTTCTCGCACCCGAAGGACTTCACGCCGGTCTGCACGACCGAGCTCGGCTACATGGCGAGCATCGAGCCCGAGTTCGCGAAGCGCGACGTGAAGGTGATCGGCCTCTCTGTCGACCCGCTCGGCAAGCACGAGGAGTGGGCGAAGGACATCGAGGAGACGCAGGGGACCGCGCCCAACTACCCGATCATCAGCGACGCCGACTTCAACGTCTCGAAGCTCTACGGGATGCTGCCGGCCGAGGTCTCGGGCGACCCCGGGGACCGCACCCCGGTCGACAACCAGACCGTGCGCAACGTTTTCGTCATCGGTCCCGACAAGAAGGTCAAACTGATCCTCGTCTACCCGATGTCGACCGGGCGCAACTTCGACGAGGTGCTGCGGGTGATCGACTCGCTGCAGCTGACCGCGAAGCACAAAGTCGCCACCCCGGCGCAGTGGCAGCAGGGCGACGAGGTGATCATCGGCGGCTCGGTCTCCAACGAGGAAGCGAAGGAGATCTGGCCGGAGGGCTGGCAGGAGCCGCGGCCGTACATCCGCATAGTGCCCCAACCCGGAAAGTAGTTCTGGCTGGGCGGGAGCTCAGCCGAGCAGCTTCAACAGATCGCCCAGGATGCGGGCGGTCGCGCCCCAGATCAGGTGGCCTTCGACCTCGTAGGTGGGGGTGTGGATCGGCACGCCACGGCGCAGCAGGCGGCGCATCGCGTAGCCCTCGCGCAGCAGCTCGAGCGAGAAGCTGAGCAGGGTCTCGACCTCGGCCGGGTTGGGGCGCAGGTCGAGCTCGCCGGGGTGGGGGATGCGGCCGACGAACGGGTGGATGCGATAGCCGGTGACGAACGTGCCGGTGGTCGGCAGCCGCTCGCCGAGCGCGACCAGGGAGCGGTCGAGCGCGATCTCCTCCTCGGCCTCGCGCAGCGCCGTCGCCGCGAGGTCGGCGTCGGCCTCGTCGCGGCGGCCGCCGGGGAAGGAGATCTCGCCGGCGTGGCGCCGCAGGTCGGCGCGCCGCTCGGTGAAGACCAGCCCCGGCTCGTCGTCCCAGCCGTAGAGCGGCAGCAGGACCGCGGCCTCGGTCATTGGCGAGTTTGTGTCGTTATGCGGCACGAACTCGCCAGGCGGATCAGATGATCACCTGCACGGTGCCGCCGTCCACGGACCACGCCGCGCCTGCGACGTAGGACGCCCGCTCCGAGCAGAGGAAGACGATCGCGGCGGCGATCTCGCCGACCTCGGCGAGCCGCCCGATCGGCCGCTTGGCGCCGGCTTCGGCGAGCGCCTCCTCGCGGCCCGCGGCGCCCGACATCTGCCGCGACTGGTCGAGTAGGCCGCCGGAGTCCATCCACAGCTCCGATTCGACCGGCCCGGGGCAGATCGCGTTGACCAGCACGCCGCGCTTCGCGTAGCGGTCGGCGAAGAGGCGCGAGAGCGAGAGCTCGGCCGCCTTGGCGACCGAGTACTCGGGCATCGCCGCGGAGGGCCGCTTGCCGGCGGTCGAGCAGACGTTGACGACGCGGCCCCAGCCGCGCTCGGCCATCGGCGGCGCGGCGGCGCGCATCGCCCGCAGCGGCGCCATCACGTTGAGCTCGTGCTGCGCGTACCAGTCCTCGTCGGGGACCTCCTCGAGCGCCCGCCACTGGGCGGCGCCGGCGTTGTTGACCAGCACGTCGAGGCCGCCGAAGAGCTCGGTGGCCATCGCCAGCATCCGCTCGCCGGCGTCGCGGTCGGTGACGTCGAGCGCCAGCCGCCGGGCATCGCCGCCCGCCGCGCCGCCGGCCTCGACCGCCTCGTCCTGCGCTCCGACCAGGCGGCCCTCGTCGCGGCCGACCAGCAGCACACTGGCGCCCTCGGCGCAGAGCAGGCGGGCGGTCTCGCGGCCGATCCCGCTGCTGGCGCCGGTGACGACGCAGCTGCGCCCCTTCAGGCCCAGGTCCATCAGCCCGCCCCCGCGCCCGCCTCGCGGGTGATCACCTCGGTCTCGCCGGCGAGCAGCTTGTGCACGGGGCACTTCTCGGCGATCTTCAGCAGCCGCTCGCGCTGCTCGGCGTCGAGCTCCTCCGGCAGGTGGACCGTGGCGGTGAACGAGCTCGGGACGTAGCCCTCGTAGGAGACCTCGACCTCGACCTCGACCGCGCCGAGCGCCCAGCCCTTGCGCCGCGCGTACATCTCCATCGTGATCGAGATGCAGCTCGCCAGCGCGGCGGCGACGAGGCGCGTCGGGGCGGGCCCGGCGTCGCTGCCGCCGGCCTCCACGGGCTCGTCGGCAACCAGATGGTGGGCGCCGTCTTCGACGTCGACGTCGTGGAGGAAGCCCTCACGACGGCGGGCGACCGCTCGCACGGGCCGGGGCGGGGTCACGACCGGCGCCGCCCCTCGAACAGCGCCGGCTGCTCGACGTCGGCGAAGCGCGCCATCGCGTAGGCGAGGTCGGAGGCGCGGTTGGCGAAGTGGATCACGGTCTCGGCGATCGCCTCGCCGTCCTCGCCGAGGGCGACGATGCGGCGCTCGGCGCGGCGGATCGTCGTGCGGGCGACGTCGAGCTGGGCGGAGAGCTGGTTGCCGCCGGGGATCACGAACCGCGGCGGCAGGTCGACCCGGTCCATGTAGCGGTCGATCGCCGCCTCCAGCTCGGCGACCATCCGCTCGGTCGTGCGGCTGATCCCGTCTTCGAGCCGTTCGCTCGCCTCCGGCGCGGTCGCCAGCTCGGCGCCGGCGACGAAGATGTCGTCCTGCAACCGCAGCACGTCGGCTGCCAGCTCGGCCTGCTCGGGACCGCAGAGGGCGCGGGCGACGCCGAGCTGCGAGCAGGCTTCGTCGAGCGCCCCGTAGGCCTCGGTGCGGCCGTGGTGCTTGGAGACGCGCCCGCCGTACCAGAGCGAGGTCGTCCCGTCGTCGCCCTTTCGCGTGTAGATCTTCGTCAAACCGGGTTGAACACTAGCCCGGTCAGGACCTTGGGAAAGAAGTAGGTCGACTTCGGCGGCATGTTCTCCTCGCTTTCGCAGATCGCCCGCGTCTGCTCGACCGGGATCGGGCGGAGGACGAAGGCGACGTCGTAGGCGCCGTCCTCGAGCAGGGCGAGCGAGTCCTCGACGCTCTTCGAGTAGCCGAGCCCGCGCTTGGCGAGGATGTCGTCTTCGCTGAGGCCGGCGACGCCCTTCAGCACCAGCGTCTCGAGGATCGTCGCGTCGAGCCGGCGGTAGGCCTCGGGCTTGCCGGCGAGCTGCCGGTCGAGCGCGGCGACGGCGCTGTCGGCGAGCCGCAGGCGGAACGCCTTGCGGTGGAAGCTGTCGTAGAGGCCGAAGACGCCGGCGCCCCGCTCGCCGCGCGGGTCGAGCTGCTCGAGCGGCACCTCGGTCGCCTCGAAGAGCTCGCGCAGGCCCTCGCCGAGGCGGCGCTGGCGCTCCGGGTCCTCGCGGAAGCCGGAGAGCAGGCGGTGGGTGGGGAAGACGGTGAGGCCGGGGTCGGCGAGCCCGGTCAGCGCCATCAGCGTGAACTCGTGGTCGCCCTCGCCGCCGACCTCGTCGCGGTAGGCGATCGCCGTCTCGTAGCGGTGGTGCCCGTCGGCGATCAGCAGCCTGGCGCCCGCCTGCTGCTCGGTCACGGCGGCGAGCACCGTCGGGTCGGCGACCCGCCAGACGCGGGTCAGGCTGCCGCTTTCGTCGCTCGCCGCGCCCCAGGGCTCGGCGCCCTCGATCGCCGGCGCGACCAGCGGCCAGGGGTCCTCGGTGCTGAGCGAGAAGATCGGCGAGAGGTTGTGGCCGGTGGCGCGCGTGAGGTCGAGCCGGTCCTGCTTCGGCCCGGGCAGGGTGCGCTCGTGCGGCAGCACCTGGCCGGCGGAGAAGTCCTCGACCCGCACGCGGGCGAGGATGCCGTGGCGGGTGCGCGGCGTCCCGTCGGGGCCGGTGTAGTCCTGGGTCATCGCCCAGATCGCGGGCTCGGAGTCGCTGAGGAGCGCCCCGGCCTCGCGCCACTCGGCGATCGTCCGCGCCGCCCGCTCGTAGGGGTCGTCGGCTGTGTCCTGCGGCCCGCTCTCGCCGTACGGTTTCGGCAGGTCGACCGCGACCGCGTTGTAGGGCGAGCGCGCCAGCAGCTCCGCCCGCGTCTCGGCGTCGATCACGTCATAGGGCGGCGCCGCAACCTTCTCCAGCGACCCCACGACCCCGAGGTCGTAATGAGTCGCAAAGATCGGGCGCACGTCGGCCATCGCTGAGCGGAACCTAGCGGTTTGCCAGCCGTGTCCGTCGCGACCCCCGATTGGTTCTTGGAACCTGCCTCAAAACCCCCGCGCACGCCTGGCGGCGCCGGACGCACTGCGCGGTGCGGCGTCCTCAGTCGGCCAAATAGCGCTGCTATTCGGCCTCCCTGCGTCCTTCGTCCTTGCCCCGCTTGGTCCGGCACTCGCCAGTCGCACACGCTGGTTTTGGGACAGGTTCTAAGATCGACACATCGGGGCGTGGCGCAGCCTGGTAGCGCGCGGCCTTTGGGTGGCCGAGGTCCTCGGTTCGAATCCGGGCGCCCCGATTTTCCGCTGCCGGCGCTGGACCGATTACCAGACCGTCAGCGAGCTGGGTTTGTCGTGGTCGCGAATCTTTCGATCTTTGGTCACCAGGGCGACTCCGTGCTCGATCGCGGTTGCGTAGATCAGCCGGTCGGCTGGATCGCCCGGGAACGAGCTGGGGAGGTTGACGGCGGTGTCCGCGATCGCCGGGGTGGCGCCGATGGTGCGAACGTGCCCACTCAGGCCTTGAAGCCAGGACCGGATCGGAACGGTCACCGAGATGCGCTCATGTCTTGCGAGCCACGCCAGCTCGTACCAGGAGATCGCGGCGATGAGCATCTCGTCTGCGGCTTCGAGCGTCTTTCGCGCCCGACCGCTGACCCGCTTGGGCTCCGCGGACCACCAATGAACTACGTGCGTGTCGAGCAGCGCCGCAGCCACGTTCAGGCAGCGTGCCAGCTCTCGTCGGTGGAGAACAGCTGCTCCTCATCGCTCGCCGTCATGGCGATCCCGTCAGCCGATCCCTCGAGCGAGCGTGCGCCCGCAGCGGGCACGAGACGCGCAACCGGGCGTCCGTGCCGAGTGATCTCGACCTCCTCGCCGGCCGCGGCGTCATCCAGCAGGCGAAGGATGGTCGCCTTTGCATCGGTGGCGGTCACTTGCTTGGCCATATGGCCAGTGTAGCGACTATACGGATAGTTGAGCGCCCCTGGCCAGCAGCTCCACCGAGCGCAGGCGGTTCTCGACCGAGTCGTTGTAGTGGGCGGTGATCAGCTCGTCGGCGCCGGTTTGCCGCTGGAAGCGCTCGAGGTAGGCGGCGGCTTCCTCGCCGGCGCCGACCGCGGTGCAGGCGAGCATCTCGTCGACGACGGCGGCCTGCGGTGAGCGCAGGAGGGCCTCGATGTCCTCGCCGCTGAGTCGCCGGCCGCCGCGGCCGAAGATCGCCCGGGCGCGCAGGCGACGGGCGGCCTGGAACTGCTCGGCGGCGGACTCGGGGGTGTCGGCGGCGATCACGCCGACGCCGGCCATCGCGTAGGGCTCCCGCAGCTGCGCCGAGGGCTTGAAGCGCTCGCGGTAGATCGCGAGCGCCTCGTGGAGGGCGGCCGGGGCGAAGTGGGAGGCGAAGGCGTAGGGGAGGCCGAGCTCCGCGGCGAGTTGGGCGCCGAACAGCGAGGAGCCGAGGATGTAGAGGGGGACGTGGGTCCCCTGGCCGGGGATCGCGCGGATGCCGGGCAGCGGGCTCTCGTCGCCGAGCAGCCCCTGCAGCTCGACCACGTCGTCGGGGAAGCGCTCCGCCGCGGCCGCCGTGCGCCGCAGGGCGCGAGCGGTCGGCTCGTCGCTGCCCGGGGCACGGCCGAGTCCGAGGTCGATTCGGCCGGGGTGCAGCGTCTCCAGCGTGCCGAACTGCTCGGCGATCTGCAGCGGCGAGTGGTTGGGCAGCATGATGCCGCCGGCGCCGAGGCGGATCGTCTCGGTGTGCGCGGCGATGTGGGCGATCAGCACCGCCGTCGCCGAGGAGGCGATCGAGGAGATGTTGTGGTGCTCGGCGTACCAGACCCGCTCGTAGCCGCCTCGCTCGGCGCTCTGCGCCAGGCGCACGCTGCCCGCGAAGCTCTCCGCGACCGACTCATCCCTGGCCACCGCGGCGAGGTCGAGGATCGAGACCGGGACCGAGATCATGTCCGCACCCTAACCGTCCCTGGACGCTTATCCGGTCGCGAAATGCCTGGAAATGCCGATAAGCGCGGCGAATGGAGGGTCAATCCGGAGATCCGCGGCGGCGCGAAAGGGTCGTCTTCGAAACCGATCGCCACATCGTGGTCGGTGACCTGACCCTGCCGCCGGAGGGCTACCAAAGTCGTTTCTCGGACGCGGTCAACCGCGGCGACGTCGCCTTCATCCCGCTGCTCGACGTGGAGATCTCGCCGCTCGGGGGCGGCGGGATGGCCGAGCGTCGCGAGTTCATCGTCCTTGCCAAGCGGCACGTCCGCATCGCCTACCCGTTCGACAGCGCGAGCTGACGCGGTCCGCCGTCAGGCGGTCTCCCGCCGCCGCCGGCCCCCGCCGGCGAAGGCGCCGAGGTCGACCAGGAACGCGAGCGCGACGATGAACCACTCGAAGCCGTAGACGTTTTCCGCCGAAGCCCACATCACCGCGTAGGCGAGCGTCGTCCAGGGCAGCAGGAAGAAGCCGAGGAAGGGCACGATCCAGCTGTCGAAGGCGCGGCTGAGCAGGTCGCTGAAGAGGAACAGCACGAACAGCGCCAGGCGCGGCGAGAGCAGGGCGAATAGGAGGACGAGGCAGCCGATACGGGCACGGTACCTTGTGTGGATGACGCGCCACGCCGTGCTCGGAACGCCGCTGCGGCCGCCCTTCCCCGAGGGAATCGAGACGGCCCACTTCGCGCTCGGCTGCTTCTGGGGCGCCGAGCGGCTCTTCTGGACGCTCGACGGCGTCTATACGACGGCGGTCGGCTACATGAACGGGACCACGCCGAACCCCACCTACGAGGAGGTCTGCACCGGGCGCACCGGCCACGCCGAGGCGGTGCTGGTCGGCTTCGACCCGGAGCGGATCTCCTACGCCGACCTGTTGAAGGTGTTCTTCGAGGAGCACGACCCGACGCAGGGCATGCGCCAGGGCAACGACATCGGCGCCCAGTACCGCTCCGGCATCTACTTCGTCAACGACGCCCAGAAGGCGACGGCGGAGATGGCGCGCGAGGCCTACGACGAGGCGCTGCGGGCTGCCGGGCACCGGCCGGTCACCACCGAGGTCGAGCCCGCCGGCCCGTTCTACCTCGCCGAGGATTACCACCAGCAGTACCTGCACGAGGTGCCGAACGGCTACTGCGGCCTCGCCGGCACCGGCGTCTCCTGCCGGATCCCGGCGCCGGCGGAGTGAGCGCCGCCCGCCCGCTCGGCTGAATAGCATCCCGCGCCGGTGACGCCCTCCTTCGGCTCCTACATCGGTGGATGCCTGGCGACGATCGGCATCGTCTCCGCGGTCGGCCTCGGCGGCTACTGGCTGCGGCGCTGGATCGCGCCGGAATTCTCCGGCGCCCTGGCGCGGCTCGGCGACGCGACGCTCGCCGTCGGCCTGCTGATCCTCTCGCTCGAGCTGCTCGGCTCGCTCAGCATCCTGCACACGGGCTGGATCGTCGTCATCTGCATCGGCGTCGGCCTCGGCGCCGCCTGGCTCGGTTGGCGGATGGCGCCCGGCGAGCGCAACGAGGTCGCGGCGCCGCGGGTGCACTGGATCGCCTTCCTGCTGGCGCTCGGCGTCGCCTCGTTCACCGTCGCCGAGTGGACCTTTCCCTCGCAGCTCAGCCTCGACGCCGGCATGTTCGGCGGCGACACGACCTGGTACCACATGCCCTTCGCGGCGCGGATCGCGCAGGAAGCGTCGACGGTCCACCTCCACTACACCGACCCGCTGCGGCTCGCCGCCTGGTTCTACCCGCAGAGCTCGGAGCTGATCCACGCCGCGGCGATCGTCGTCTTCAAGACCGACTGGCTCTCGCCGCTGATCAACATGATCTGGCTGGCGATCGCGCTGCTCGGCGCCTGGTGCGTCGGCCGCCCCTACAAGGTCGGCCCGGCGACCCTGGTCGCCGGCGCGCTGGTCCTCGACGCCGGGGTGATGATCGAGACCCAGCCGGGCGAGGGGCGCAACGACATCATGGGCCTCGCCTTCCTGATCGCCTTCGCCGCCTTCCTGATCAACGGCCACCAGCGGCGGGCGCCGAAGGAGGGGGCGGTGCAGGACACGCCGGAGCGCGACGCGCCGCTGCTCGACAAGGGTCCGCTGGTGCTGGCGGGGGTCGCGGCCGGGCTGGCCGTCTCGGTCAAGTTCACCTTCCTCGTGCCGGTCGTCGCGATCGGCCTCGGCGTCGTCCTGTTCAGCGGCCGCGGAAGACGGCTGACGACGGCCTGGGTGCTCGGCCTCTCCGCCTTCGTGGTCGGCAGCTACTGGTACCTGAAGGCGGCGATCAAGACCGGCGGCAACCCGATCCCGTCGACCGGCTTCGGGCCGCTGCACCTGCCGCGGCCCGACCAGATGCCGCTCGACCCGCGCCCGCGCTTCGCCGTCGCCCACTACCTGCCCGACCCGACGATCTACCGGCACTGGTTCTTCCCGCGGCTCGACGACGCCTTCGGCCCGCTCTGGCCGCTGATCCTGATCGTCGCCGTCGCCGCCGCCGTGTTCGTCGCGGTGCGCTCCCGCAATCGCATCCTGCAGGTGATCGCCGCGGCGGCGCTGCTGACCGCGCTGGTCTACGTCTTCACGCCGCTCACCGCCGCCGGCCAGGAGGGTTCGCCGACGGGCTTCTTCACCAACACGCGCTACCTGACCCCGGGGCTGGTCCTGGCGATGGCGCTGCTGCCGATCGCGCGGCCGTTGCGCGCGCCGGAGTCGCGCGCCTGGCAGACGCTGCTCTTCCTCGTCGTGGTCTACGCGATCACCGTGCTGACCACCCCGCGCTGGTACCCGCCCTACATCGTCGGCACGGTCTTCCTCACCCTGGCCCTGGTCTGGGCGCCGACCGCCCTGGGGCTTCTGCGCAGCAGACGTATGGCGAGCCGCGCCTCGGTCGCGCTCGGCGCCGCCGGGGTATTGCTGCTCGCGGTGATCCTCGGCCGCGCCCAGGAGGTCCAGTACTACGACCAGCACTACGTGCGCACGACGCCGTTCCTGCAGGACGGCGGCCCGCGCGAGGCGTACAGCTTCGCCCGCGAACAGCACGGCAAGCGGATCGGCATCGCCGGCTCGGGCGAGATCTTCTTCGGCCAGTACGGCTTCTACGGGGCCAACCTCGACAACTACGTCCAGTACATCGGGGTGAAGGGACCGCGCGGCTCCTACCGCCTGGCGACCAGCTGCCATCAGTTCCGCCGGCTGATCAACGAAGGCGACTACGACTACCTGATCGTCAGCCAGTACACCCAGGACTCGCCCGAAGCCGAATACTGGTACCCGATCTATGCCTGGCTGAAGGACGCCAAGGCGCTCGAACTGGTGCTCGAAGAGCCGGAGATCACGCCGGAGCCCGACTACGTGTTCGAGGTCAAGGGCAGGCTCGACACCAGCTGCTCGGACGTCGGCGAAGGCTGAGGTCAGGCCGGCGCGAGCGCGTGCTCGCGCACCAGGGCGGCGGAGCGCTCGGGCTGCTCCCACCAGAACATGTGGCCGACGCCCTCCAGCAGCTGCGGCTCGACGCCGAGCAGGCGGGCGATCTGGATCCCGTTGTCGACCCCGAGCAGGCGGTCGGCCTCGCCGTGGATCACCTGGGCCGGGACCGCGAGCCGGCCTAGCCGGGCGCTGGTGTCGTGCGCCGCGCAGGCCCGCATCTGCTGGAAGATCACCAGCCCCGGCGACCGCAGCTCGGTGGCCATCTCGCGGAAGGCCGCGTAGCGGCTCTCCTCGGCGCGGAACCCAGGCGAGAGATTGATCTCCCACATCGTCCTCAGCACGCGTTCACGGTCGCCGGCGGCCATCGCGGCGCCGAGTCGCTGCAGGTCCTGCCCGTCCATCAGCGCGCCCTCGGGCCCGCCGCAGTAGGTCGCGCCGAGGCTGAGGCTGCGGATCCGCTCGGGATGGGCGAGCGCCAGCTCCTGGGCGATCATCCCGCCCATCGAGATGCCGAGCACGTGCGCCCGCTCGACCGCCAGCGCGTCGAGCAGCGCAGCGACGTCGCCGGCCATCTCGGCGATCGTGAACGGCATCCGCGCCTCGCCGGAGAGCCCGATCCCGCGGTTGTCGAAGACGATGCACTCGAAGCTCTCCTCCAGCGGCGCGAGGAAGTCCCGCCCCCAGGCCCGGTGCGTCGCGCTCATCCCCTGGATCAGCAGCAGCGGCTCGCCGCTCCCGGCGCGCTCGTAATACAGCTCGCTCCCCCCGGCGTCGACCTTCGGCATCGAACGATCCTACCGCCGTCGATCCGCCCCGCAGCACCCGCCGGAGCCGTAATCTAGGCGCACCCGCCCCCGTAGCTCAGTGGACAGAGCGACGGCCTTCTAAGCCGTGGGTCGCTGGTTCGAATCCAGCCGGGGGTACTTGGGCACGATCGCTTGACGGTGGTCGAACCGGAGGGAGGGCGCAGGAGGGAGGACGCTGCAGGTGGTGGCGGTAGAGGCGTTTTGGCTGCGCGTTCTGCGATGATTCCCGCCGATGATCGCCGGTCGCGACACGCCATGGGAGGCGATGCTCCGCGAGGACGAGCGCGAGGCCACCGAGGAGGAGGTCGCAGCTCTGGAGGCCGCGCACGGACCGTTTCTGCCCGCCGACGGAGAGGGGTAGATCGTGCCTTCATCCGACGGCCGCACACCGCGCCTGTGCGACTGCGGTCTGGGGTCCTGCCTTATAACGTTTGACTTCTACAATGTGAGCATTATAATCTTGCCGTGAGTTGGGCTGCCGAGAGAACCAGCGAGTTCGACGAGTGGTGGGAAGGCCTGACGGACCAAGAGCAGCGCAAGGTCGTCGCCTCGGTGGAGGCCTTGCAGGAGCTTGGTCCAAGTGCAGGCCGGCCGCTCGCTGACACCGTCGAGGGCTCCAGGCATCCCAACATGAAGGAGTTGCGGATAACCCAGACGATGCGGGTCTTTTTCGCCTTCGACCCCGAGCGGACGGCAATCCTCTTGATCGGTGGCGACAAGGCGGGGAAGACGAAGCGCTTTTACAAAAAGATGATCCCGGTCGCCGACCGGATATACGATCGCCATCTTCGAGGGCTCGCTGAGCACGAGGGTGGCAGGGAGTACAAAGATGAAAAAGATGCAGAAAAAGCCGTTCAGCGAGCTAAGCCGGGAGGTCAGAAAGCGCCCCGGCGCCGCCGCTGAGATCGACGCCCGCAAGCGAGCGATCGTCTCTGCGGTTCGCCTAGCCGAGTTGCGTGAACAAATCGGCAAGACGCAGACCGAGCTTGCCCAGGTCCTGGAGATGACCCAGGCCAACGTCTCCCGGATCGAGCACACGGAGAACCTCTACCTGCGCACGCTTGCCGACTACGTGGGCGCCCTTGGCGGCCACATCGAGGTCAACGCCGTCTTCGACGACGACGTCGTGCCGCTCGGCCTGGTCGAGAAGGACCGGGGCTCGGCCGCTGCCTGAGCCCGTTCGCCGCGAAGCGCGCTACCGATTCAAGTGGTCGAACCACGTCGAAGAGGAGCGAACCTGTCAAGCAGCCGGTCGGGGTGGCGGATTTCGCTGGATGGCGGGTGGCGGAAGCGGCTTCGCGCCGTCGACCTTCTCACTCTCGCGGAAGAGGCAAAGGATCTCGCCGTTTCCGGGTGTCGGTGCGCTGACAGTTCGCACGCCCTTCCATCCCTCGGCGTGGAGCTGCTCGCCGACGTCCTGGAAGGCGGGCCATCCATGGCGGCGGGGAAGTGGTACCGCGAGGCCGATTCGCGCGAGCTGCGACTCGCTCCGCAGGTCGGCGATCCGATCGATGTGCACCTCGAAGCGCCACAGGTCGCGGGGCAGTTGGTCGGCGGGTCGCAGGGCCAACTCGTCGATTTGCCGGTACCACTCGGCCCAGGCTGTCTCGCGCGAGTCGGCGAGGTAGAAGCCGGCGACCGCGGCGCCCCTCTGCCAGCGCCCGTCGGGCGGTGGGTTCGAGCGCCACCAGACCGAGCCGCGGTGGGGGAGATGGCGGTACCAGACGCCATCAACGCCGATGCGGTCGACGTCAAGCGCCAAGGCTCAGGTCGCGACCGGTTCCTCGAGCGCGGAGACGATACGCGCCACGCGCAGGTACTCGCCTCCGGAGATCAGCTCGATCGGCTTTCTGTCGTCGAGCGCAGGGACCGGCTTGTTCATCCAGACCGGGATGTATTCGGGATCCATCACCCGCAGCAGCCGTTCGCTGATCGAGGAGAGCTCGGCGATGCGCTGTGCCCTCGTCCCCGAGGGAATGCGCTTCAGCGCCACCCAGGCCCGAGCGGTGCTCGGCGCGGCGCCGGTGGCCGCGGCGATGTCCTCGGAGCTGAGATGGGCCTCGTCATGGACGAATGCCGCCTCTTGAGCGAATGCAGGTGAAGCCACGAGCGCAATTGTAGCGCATTTGTGCAACGCTCTTCAAAGAGCAAATCTGTCTCCGTCAGCTGGATCGAGGATTGTCGAAGTACTCGACCTGAAATCCGGATTCTGGATGGTCGTAGCCGTATTCGAAGGCCGCCGGTCGGTCTGATTCGCCCTCGTAAATCATATGGACTGCCACCGCGGTGCCAGGGCTCTCAGCGGCTAGTTTCTCGATGTCGCGCCACTGCTTGCCGAGATTGACGCCGGCGGACTGATTGACGATGTTGATGTCGAAGCCGCCCCCCATGCTGGCCGCGATGACGTGGCCCTTGTGATCGCCTTGGGGTGCCGGGGGGTGGCCCTTCTGCCTGCTTGTGTCGCGAGGGCCAGGTGGTGCGGTCGAGTGTCCGCGCACGCAGACCAGCCGGCTGGTCGCAGTGTCGAAGGTATAGATGTAGGTGCCGATCTCGATGTCGAAAAGCTGGTTGCCGGTTTGCCGCGTGTAGCTTGCGCTCCACTCATCGGCCAGCTTCGCGCTGATAAGAGCCCCGGTGGAGGGGGAAGTCGGTTCAGGCCCTGGGCTGTCCACTGCCTCTGGCATAGCGGGAAGCGTAGACCTCCGCCGTCCCGAAAAAGCCTGGCCGCCCCCGCGTGGAGCGACCAGGTCATGCTTATGCTTGTGTTTTGTGTGAGCGGTCAGGCCGCAACTTGCTGCTATTTACGGGACCGCCTTCATGTACTGAGCCGCCAGCAGAATCATCATCGTCTTCACGCGGTAGCGCTGCTGGCTTGGTTTTCAGGCGAAACGATGTCGGCGTAATCTCGGCTTCAAACTCGGCTCCAAGGCGCAGCGCCCGAAGGCACAGCAATGCGACGACCGGGATACCGAGAAAGCAGAGCGCCAGGCCAATCGCAAGCACTGAGCTTACGTTGGCCTCCATTCGTCTACGCCTCGCTGCCTCTTTCCATATCACCCTCCTTTGCCGCGCCATCTGCGCACGGCTATTTGACTGCTATCCATGCTAGCCGGGGGTGGGGGCCCTCTCTGCCAACGTCACGTGAGACACGCATGATTCGGGAATTACTGAACCCCGAGGGCGTGAATGGAGCACGTGATGTCGTTGATCAACCGAGACGAAGCCGCCGGCCACGCGCAGGTACTCGCCTCCGGAGATCAGCTCGATCGGCTTTCTGTCGTCGAGCGCAGGCGCCGGCTTGTTCATCCACACCGGGATGTGCTCGGGGTCCATCACCCGCAGCAGCCGCTCGCTGATAGAGGAGAGCTCGGCGATGCGCTGCGCGCGCGCTCCCGAGGGAATGCGCTTCAGCGCCACCCAGGTCCGAGCGCGCCAGCGAAACCGGCTCGGCGGCGATCCGAGCTATCTGGGTTCGACCTACTGTATGTCTCGGTGGGGGTATCTCAGAAGTAGAGCTCAATGCCGCCCTTCGAGGCGGCTCTCGAGCTATACCCAGATGTTGTGGATGACCCTCAGAACGAAGGCGGCGTACCTTCCCGGTTGATCAAGACCGACCGCCGTAAGGCGGGAAAGGAAGGCACGCCATGGGAGATGTTCGCAGGATCGACG